>Ga0209666_1003707_pt1 | contig 11045 bp, 10 predicted proteins | sample SaaInlV_125m_DNA_FD_184679 | JGI IMG/M metagenome (GOLD analysis project Ga0209666, IMG submission 184679) | Marine microbial communities from expanding oxygen minimum zones in the Saanich Inlet - Saanich Inlet SI037_S3LV_10m_DNA (SPAdes)... | ecosystem: Environmental > Aquatic > Marine >...
CCTTGTTTTTCAGACAAGTGCTCTACCGACTGAGCTATCTGGCCGTATGGCGGGGACGACGGGATTCGAACCCGCGACCTCCTGCGTGACAGGCAGGCGTGAACTCCAGACTTCACCACGCCCCCAAACTGATATAAATATCTTAATCCAAAACTAGAATATAGTATATAGGGATATATAAAAGTAATGAGTTAATATGAACATTCAATCTTGGGGTAAACTACCAAAAGTAGATCATTCAAGTATTTCTTATATAAACCCAGATTCAAAATTTGAATTTGATGATATGCACTATCTACCTTATGGACTTGGCAGAAGCTACGGTGATAGCTGTCTAAATGAAAATGGAAATTTAATCATCACAGAACAATTGGCTGACATAAGTCATTTTGATAAAGAAACTGGGATATTGGTATGTGGAAGTGGAGTAAGCTTTAAAAAAGTACTAAAAACTATCGTCAAATTTGGATGGTTTCTTCCTGTAGTCCCCGGTACTCAAAATGTAACTATTGGTGGTGCAATTGCTAATGATATCCATGGGAAGAATCATCATAAATCCGGCAGTTTTGGAAATTTTATTAAGAGTTTTGAATTACTAAGGTCTGATGGAACGGTTTTAAATTGCAGCGATAGTCTTAATGCTGATTTTTTTCATGCAACAATAGGCGGGATGGGGTTGACAGGAATAATTTTAAAAGTTGAGATTAAATTAAAAAGAATTCAAAATGCCTTTATTAATACAAAGACTGTGAAATATAATTCTCTGCAAGAATATTGGGATATAAGTAGTGAGTTAGAAAATCAATATGAATATACAGTTAGTTGGATTGATTGCTTAATGAAGAATGATGGCTTTAGAGGGGTGTTTCTTGCTGGCAATCATTCGGAAGACACATCAATTAATATGAATGATGATAGAAAGGTACTAAACCTGCCTTTTCCAATTACTCCTCCAATTTCATTAGTTAACAACTTAAGTTTGAAAATTCTAAATAATACTTATTTTAAATTAAATAAACAATCAAATAATAAATTACAGCATTACAGGTCTTTCTTTTTTCCATTAGATGTCATTAATAATTGGAATAATGCTTATGGAAAGAGAGGATTCTTTCAATATCAGTTTGTCATACCTTATGATGCTGGCTCAACTCCTATTAAGAAAATTCTCGAGCAAATTAGAAATTCTCGACAGGTTCCAGGACTAGGAGTATTAAAAAATTTTGGTTCAGTCAAGTCAAAGGGGTTGATGTCGTTTCCAAGAGAAGGTGTTACTTTAGCCTTAGATTTTGCAAACAAGGGTCCGAAAACTCTTGAATTATTTAATAAATTAGATGAGATAGTTCTGGCAAATAATGGTGCAATATATCCTGCAAAAGATGCAAGGATGTCTTCCAAAGTTTTTAGTTCAGGATATGAAAATTTAGAAATATTTAAACATTATATTGACCCAAAGTTTTCTTCAAGTTTCTGGAGACGAGTAAATAAATAATTTATACACTCAATTAAATAATCAAATAATATACATATATGAGTACTAATAAATACTTAAAGTATTTTATACGATTTTCAATATTGCAAATATTGTTAAGCTATGTATCTGTTTTTTATTTAAACAGATATTTAATTTCTAGTGCATATTGTGAGCTATGTATTGGCAATAGCTTCAAAATGCAAATTGATGCAAATCTGTGGGAAGATAGAAACAGATTTTTTCCATTTATTAATGAAAATTTGATAAATATAGAATATTTTACAATAACTTTCGTCTTTATCTTTTTAATAATACTTTATTCTACAAAATTTTATACATACGTAAATGAGCTAAGCTACTCGCTTGATAGGAACTATCTTGATGAATATTTATCAATATATTTGATATGGACAAGTAGTTTCTTTATATTCATAACGTTATTTAGATTATCTAGCCTTATATCACGTGGATATTTAATACTTTTTACTTTATTAGTTCCCTTGATATTGCTGGTATTTCGAAATAGCGAATTCCTTTCCTCAGTTCTTGGAAGATCTGTAACCAATGAAAATTACATAACTTTTAATCTTGAGAATGATTCAATATTTAATAAACTACGACTAATAACCTTTAGAAATAAATTAAAAGATTTTAAAAATGTAGATTTAGATAACTACCAACAAGTAATAGAAATTATTGACTCTACTAATAAAGAATACAATTTAAATTTGATTGTATTAAATATGGATGAAAAGAATACCCTTCATCCAGTACTTGAAAAATATTTAGTAAATTTAAATAAAAAAATATTTTTAATATCTAAAAATGAATTTGAATTTGCAAACTTTTTCCTAAGTAGAAAAGAATTACTATCTGAAAACTATCTAACTTATTTCAATAACGATATCCAGTATGGATCAAAATATATAATCAAAAGATTCATAGATCTGACTTTATCAATCATTGCAATGACCATATTCCTTCCTGTCTACATAATTATTTATTCATATATCTTTTTTCTTGATGGCAATCAGGTAATAATCAAACAGCAAAGAGTAGGTTTACATGGTCAACAATTTAATATGTACAAATTTAGGACTATGTACAAAAATTCCCATGAGCTAAGAAATGAATTGGAAGAACATAATAAAAATGATGAGGTTATTTTTAAAATTGAAAATGATCCCAGGATTATTTCTGGGACCAATTTTTTAAGAACTTTTAGCCTAGATGAGCTCCCACAGTTTTTCAATGTTTTGAAAGGTGAAATGTCAATAGTGGGTCCTAGACCATTATTTGATGAGGATACAAAATTATTTGAGAAAAGTTACATGAGAAGGCTAAACGTTTTACCCGGTATTACTGGACTACTTCAAATTAATGATAGGAATACATCAGAATTCTCAACATGGTATAAGTACGACTTAGAATATATTGAAAATTGGTCACTTTATTTAGATTTAAAAATAATATTAAAAACTCCTTTGTCCTTGTTTTCATCAAAAGTCAAAGGATTATAGATTACAAGTGGGTCGGGTGGGAATCGAACCCACGACCTTGAGCTTAAAAGGCTCCTGCTCTACCAATTGAGCTACCGACCCAATAACATTTAAAGAATACTATACAATGAAATCTTTTATACCTGTACTGAAGATTTATTCTTCCTCTGGGCTTAATGAACCCTTGACATAGTAACTTATAATTTTGTTATGAGATTGTTCCGTTGCGACTTTAAATTCATTATATAAATTATTGACTATTTCAACTGATTCATGTCTAATTTCAAGATCTTTGAGCGCCGACTCTAGTGCTTCAATAGCACTATTGAAGATTTCTGAGGTGTCTAAAAGTGTGTGTTGAAGTGAATCTTTTAAGTCTTTGAGGGTATCATCTTGGTTTAATCTTGAATTATCTCTGTTATCATCGTTACTAATATTATCATCACTTTTATTAGAAAACTTTTTTTCATCGTTCATAACTATAATTATAGATTTTTTAGAATTTTGCCTTATCTCTAAATAGTAATTCTGGTTTATTTGTGATTCTTTGTTTTGCCCATCTTGCAGGTGCTATGAGTCTAAAAAATGGTGGGAGAAAGGGTCTTGTATATTTTAGTAATTTAAGATTAAACCCTAATATGAATGATTTTAGTTTTGAGTCTTTTACTCCATAAATTTTTCTAAATTCTGGTGGTAATGTGTTAAAGGCTGTAAAAGAAATAAAGGGCCATATAGGTTTAATGTGTCCCGGAACAGGTCCACCTCGAATGATGTCCTTTACATCTTCTGCTACATCTGTAAGTAACAAGTAATCTTTTTCTCGAGATTTACTGATAACCCATTCCTTTAATTCGTCATGAGTTTTGGGCATTTTATTTTTATCAACTAGTACTAGCTCTGCAGACTTTGTATTCTCATGGTGATATTGATTTTTTTCTTCAGTAGTAAGTTTTTTAACAGTAAGTTCATAAAAATATATAGATGAAATCTGTAGACAGGCGTGAACCCATAGAAGTTGTTCCTGGTCAAGTGCATCATAAATTCCACCACTTATTTCATCTTTTCCTTTTATAACTTCATGAAGTTTGTTAATTCTGAGAGCACTTTCATTAGCTTCCTCTTTAGTTCCGAACGTAACTGAGTTTTGCAAGGATAATGTTCTTATCAACCTCTTCCATGGGTCTCTTTGATAAAATGAAGTCTGTCTTGCTCCAGCAGCTATCAGTGGGTGTGCAGCATGCATCAATAAAGCTCTTGCTCCGCCAAAGAGTACTGTGATTTCTTTATTTACTTTCCACATCATGGAGTTAGGTCCAAAATATCCTGGGTCAGCATTCATGTCTAAATTTTATATAAATAATTTAGATATCTGTAATTTATCTATTAAATAAAAAAAACTTTTTCTGTAATTAACAATTTTTTAAATTATATACTTTTACTTATAGGTGCAAATGGAAAATAATTCAAATGAAATAGAAAAACAGTGCGGTGTCCAACCTGCAAACATTGAAATTCCAGACATTGGAAATGATCCTAATTTTGTTTTTGTTAATGACCCATCATTCACATCTTTAAATTTATACGATATTGATGGAAATAGTGTGATTGTAAACTCGTGGATTGAATGCTCTCATTATGTTAAAGGTGGGTGGACTACAATTCTGAATCAAAATATTCCAGGAGATAAATATATAGTTTTTATTTGTAGTTCATTAATTCTTTTTTACTACATATCTAAAATTTTCAAAATAAAAGCTAGTCAATGAAGCAACGTAATAAAAATTTAGTATTAATAGTACTTATAGCCTCAGTTCTGATTTTACCTTTTAGCGTTAGCGATAAAGATGACTACAGGGAACCAAAGTTTGTTCAAGATAGCAGTATTGGGTATTATCAGTCCACTACCTGTGGCATCTCTTTTGCTGAAGTTCTCTCGAAAAATATTAATAATACAAACAATTTGTATTTCAATAATAATGCTTATCCAGGTACAGAATGTTTTGGGAAGGTAACGGGTTTAGACAAAGTTAATAATGTATTGATAGTTTCCATCGGTACAAACCCATCAATTAATTTATTACTTCAGTCAGTACTATACATTTTGATAATCTTATTAATTAAACCAAGACAGAGAGTCTCACCTCTTGGGGAGTCTTTATTCATCATTACTTTCCGCAGTGGCTTACTGTCCCTCCTATTCACTTTTCAACATCTCTCGGAAGCTAGATTTTATGAAAGAACAAACAAATATTTCTTAACTACTTCATCATTCAATAATTACTATTTAATAGGAATATTTTTAATTTATTTTTTTATATTCTTAGCATTAACAGAACTTTCAAACTCTAGAGAAAGTGTCCTTTTGAATTATTCTCCATATGCGTTTTTATTTGTGGGAACATTTGTAGGAACAAATATAAATTTCTATATTTTAATTTTATGTTTTTTTGGGTTAAAAGGCTTATTAATGAAAAAATATAACTCTTACATAAATATGATTTATGGTTTTTTCTCGGTTATTTGGATCACATTTAATTACTCATCAGATAACTTTTTTGATGCAGATAAATTAAGAGGATTTATAAACTCTGCAAATAATGACGCGTCTTTATATTTCTGGATTGTAACTTTTTATCTACTTATGAATGGCTTCTATTATCTATATACAATATGTGATATAGACTTAGAAAAAATTAAACAGAGTTTAATTTTCTCAGGTACAGGAGTGGTAATTTTTGGGCTACTGGGAGCTGCTTATCCCCCATTAAATTTTATTAATTTTTTCCTTTTTGGACAAAATAAAAGAGGCATGAGAGAGTTAACAAGTATTGCTGGAAATACATGGAGAGGTTTCTCTGCTAGTGCAGAAACAATTGGAGAGTTTTTTGCTTTTATAATTTTATTTTATGTTATTTTTTATCTCAACAAAAATATAACCTTAACAAAAGCAGATTACTTTATGCTGCCAATTGTTGGATATGGTCTTTTTCGATCTAATAATTTTGCTGCCGTTTCAGCTCTTGTGATTTTTACAATAATTTTTGTGTTTAACACAAAAATAAACAACCCTAAATATCGTAAATTACTTTTTAGGAGTATGATCTTTTCATCCGCTACATTAGCAATATTTTATGTTATGTCCTTTAACTACGAGTTTCTGAGCACCGGCCTCTTGTTTGAAATATCTCTGCACTCAAACTTTTTTACAAATTCTGACAATTATATTAACTTTTTAAATATTGAAAAATATTTTAATGAAAAAGATTTAGGAACTTTACTTTTTTTGGAAGATAATTTTAGTAAGGCTTCAAGTTCATATTTGTTTCTAGTTAATTTATTTACTACTGAAATTAATATTCCACTAATACCAAATGTTGTTGCAGTCATAAGTATGATTTCTATCTTTATCAATAGAACAGAGATGTGGGGAATCTTTTTTGCAAAATACAGTCCAACTATTGGAGAATCTTTATTCGGCTCTGGTCCTTTGCAAATGTCTGATTATTTATATAGACATCCCGTACGTTTAGATGTTCCTTCTGAAAAACTTCAAAGTTTATTTTTACCTCATTCATCAATTTTCGATATATTAATTTTTTATGGTCTTATAGGTTTAGTTATATTGTCTTTCTTCACTTTTCGTATATTTTATAAAAGTGAATATATTGGCAATGATGCAAAATATTTACTTGGGTTTCTGATTATTAATATTTTTAAGAGCGACTCGCTGCTTTATATTTCATCAATAATTCTTTTCTTCTTGATAATTTCTATAATTACAAAAAAGAAAAAAGAATATGTCTAGTAAAAATAAAAAGATTATCTATGTTACTTATCAAACTTTCCCAGCAGAAACAGCTAATAGTCTACAATCAATCTCAAACATAAAATATTTTCTTAAAAATAATATAGACATATCCCTGTATTTTCCATTGAGAGAGAAAAATAGTTCAGATAATATTAAAGTTTTACAAAATAAGTATAAAATTGAAGAAGATTTTTTTGTACAAGGGGTTAAACATTATCTCCCTTTTGGAAGAATAAGATTTTTAGAAAAAGTGTCATTTCATTTTAGTCACCTCATTTGGAGCTTTATTCTTGTTAATAAATATTTTAAGAATAGATCAAAAGAAGACATATTTTTTACAAGATCAGAATGGCTGATGTATTTTCTATCTAAAAAAGAATCATTAGTAATTTATGAATGCCATCAAACATCTAGAGTAAGAAATTATCTTATAAATAAAGTAAAAGATAGAGACAATATAAAATTTATTTTCCTAAATGAAAACTTAAGTAATTTCTATAGTATTTCACAAAAAAATAGTATCACTCTACATAATGCCGTTGACCATGAGCTCTTTCAGAATAATAGCGTTACTAAAACTAACACCCTTATCTTTGTTGGGAATCTTTCTAGATTCAGTGAAAGCCGGAATATTGATTTCTTAATTGACTTTTACAGAGATAATCCAAAATTTAGAAAATATAACCTTAATATAGTTGGTGGTCCTAAAGCTGAGGCTTCTAGATTGTCTTTGCGAATAAAGGAGTACAGCCTTGAGAATGTAATCAAAATCCACGGAAGATTAAATAGAGAAGACTCGATTCGAGCAATTCAAGCCTCAAAAATTGGTATATTGATTAACTCAAATACCAATCTTCACTCTTTTGAACATACCTCCCCATTAAAATATTTTGAATATATATATGGCGGGTTAGGGGTAATTGCGATAGACTTCCCCGCACATCGAGTACTCCCTTATAATGAAAATATAAGTTATTTTCAGGAAAATAACTCTGAAAGTTTTTCTAGAGCAATAGAGAATTCTCTTGAAGCCAAGAGTCTAGAATTTGAAAATCTAGAAAAAATTACAATAGACGCTCGAGTTAAAAAAATAATAAATTTTATAAACTAGCACGCCTGGAGGGACTCGAACCCCCAACCCTCTGATCCGAAGTCAGATGCTCTATCCAGTTGAGCCACAGGCGCATGAGAAAAGTAATTTATCCAATATTTTGATTCTATTTATATACTAGTTTCAATAATGAATACAGTAAAAATACTTAACACATCTATATCTGAAACTTCAGTTTCAGAGGTTTCTAATCTTTTAAATGTTGAAAATTCTTTAAAAGTAGCCATTTGTAATACGAATACTGTCGTTAGGAGCTACAAAGATGACCAACTAAGGAAAGTAATTAACTCATTTGACATTAAAGCACCTGATGGTTTTCCTATTGCAAAGTCTTCATCGATTCTTTATAAAAACAGTCAAAGTAGGGTAGATGGATATAATGTCTTGCTCAAAACAATTAATGATGGTCTTACTAAAAATACCAGTCATTACTTTTATGGAAGTAAAGATCTTGTTCTGAAAAAATTGATTAGAAAACTAAAAAATGATTTTCCTACCATAAATATAGTTGGTTCCTCCTCTCCCCCTGTAAGTAGCTACGAAGAGCTTGCGCAAGAGGAGTACGTAAAAGACATTATTGATGCAGAACCAGATGTTGTATGGGTATCTCTAGGTTTCCCAAAACAAGAATTATTTATTAACCTCTTCCAGGAAAAGTATTCTGTAGAATCTAACCTTGTAGGTATCGGTGCTGTTTTCGAGTGGGTTGCTGGTACCAAAATAAAAGCTCCAGAATTTTTGGCAAATTTAGGACTTGAATGGGTTTTGAGACTAGCTCAAGAACCTAAAAGGTTATTTAAACGGTACTTTGTAGACAACTTATTATTTTTATATTTAATTACTAAACAATATATTTCTAAAAAGTAAGCTGATAGCATTAAAAACATATAATGAATTTATTAAAAACAGTTGTAGACGACCTAGGTAACATTCTAAAAAAAAATGGTATAGATGAAGTTATCGATATACGTATATCAAATCTTGATAATTATGACTATCAAATAAATAACCTTGTAAAACATCAAAATCACCCTAACGTCGAAACTATTAGAGAAGAGATATCTAATTCACTAACCTTATCAGTTCTTATTGATGTTTTCGAATTCGCAAAAAATCTATTTATAAACATTCAGATAAATGCGGAATCAATGATTGAGAATCTTGAAAATGTTAAAAATAATGTCTTAAGAGATAATAAAGAAAGTGTAATAATAGATTATGGTGGCCCAAATATTGGTAAACCACTTCATGTGGGTCACCTTAGGCCATTAAATATTGGAAGAAGTATCTACTTAACCAATAAAATAATTGGAAATGATATCAGCAGTGATATTCATCTTGGTGACTGGGGAATGCCCGTTGCTCAAATCATTACTTACTGTGATTTAGAGGGAATTAGTTTTGATGAACTTACAATTAACATGCTTGAAGAGATTTATCCAAATGCTTCGAAAAAATATAGTGCTGATGATAACTTCAAAAAGAGATCTCAGGGGACTAATAAGAAATTATCGGCCGGGGAAAAAGAAGTTTTCTCTAATTGGAAAAAGATTAGTGAACTAACACTTACTTCACTTAAAGAAACACTATTAATTCTTAATCACGATTTTGACTACTGGTGGGGTGAAAGTTCTGTAAATGACTTGATACCAGATATGTTAGAAAATTTGGAGAGTGGGGGTAAAATAGAAAAAGACGATGGTGCATTTATCAGCTCTCAACTCACCGATCCAAGAATTCTTATTACTAAATCGGATGGATCCTATCTGTACATAACTACTGATCTTGCAACTGCTCTTTTAAGGAATAAGCAAATCTCTCACGAAAAAGTACTCTATGTAACCGATAACAGGCAAAAGTTGCATTTCGAACAGCTATTTGAGTCGCTATCATTCTTTGATTTCCCATCAAAAGAATATGCACATGTTGGTTTTGGTACAATAAACGACTCTAATGGTAATCCACTTAAAACTAGAGATGGTGGTAACTTAAAGTTAGTTGACTTGTATGAGCAGGCTTATAATTATATTCAAGAAATAAATAGTACCTTATCTGAAACAGACCTCCACTGTTTAACAAATACTGTGCTTACATACAGTGATTTGTTAACAAATAGAAAAACAGATTATAAATTTGATTTAGAAAAATTCACAAGTGTATCTGGCAAAACAGGTATATATGTCCAATATGCTCAAGTGAGGGCTAAAAAGCTGATTGAAACTCTGAGCGAACAAAAGCCAACCCTACAAATACCATCCACTCCATTGGGACCTCTGGATAGAAAGTTGATTATTGCTTTAGCAAATATAGAATTCCATCTCGAATTAAGCTTAAAAAATAATGAACCCCATCATCTTGCAAATTATCTATACGATATAAGTAATGCTTTTAATACTTTTTATCAAGATTCAAACATTAAAAAAATAGACGATAACGTTGAAAGAAATCAAAAAATTTTTATAACCTCTCTCTTTATAGAATATTCACATTTAGTGATGTCATGTTTGGGAATCACGCCTGTAGAAAAAATGTAGTCTTATAAGAAAATCTGAGAAGTAACAACCCAAAAAAATAGCGTTATAGCATAAGAAGCTTGATCAATAAAAGGTATATTTTCTCGTAAACTGTGCTGACCAAACAAAACCAGTGGTACTGCTATGAAACCAGCAAATGAAACTGCTCTTGTGATTGATTTTAAATCATAAAAGATTTGTGTTTCTGTATTTAAGAAGAACTCAAAAACTAATAAAGAGAATAGGGAAAAAAAGATTACATAAAGAATATTTGAAACCAAATCTCTGAAACTAGAATTGTATAGTCTAAATACATTCAAAAACTCTATTGGTATAAATAGTAAAAATATCGTCACAAAAAACAAGATAAGAAACCAAAATAACCCCTGCCCATTCCAAGAAATTATCCTTGAATCAACAAAACCTGTTGATTCCAGAAGTAAATAAAATGAGAATCCACCTATTAATGAAGCCAGTGAAAATATATAAAGTCCTAAGATGGAGTAAAAGTTCTTCGCTTGAAAACCTAAATCAAGGTTGCTAATTTTTTGATTCTGCATACAGTCATATATTAATATTTAATTGATTAAACTGACTATATATATGCAATTAATTACAACCCCCAACCCAAATGCTAAAA
>Ga0209666_1003709_pt1 | contig 11038 bp, 3 predicted proteins | sample SaaInlV_125m_DNA_FD_184679 | JGI IMG/M metagenome (GOLD analysis project Ga0209666, IMG submission 184679) | Marine microbial communities from expanding oxygen minimum zones in the Saanich Inlet - Saanich Inlet SI037_S3LV_10m_DNA (SPAdes)... | ecosystem: Environmental > Aquatic > Marine >...
TCGCGCGCGGACGGCCCGACGCCGTCTTTTCGGGAAAAGAAACCGGTTCGGGTTTCGGTCGCCGCGCCGGCGGAGGCGGACGCGCGCGCTCGCGCCGCGCCGTCTCCGCCAGCGCGCGCGTCTCCTCCTCCTCCAGCTTGTTCCCTTCAAGCTCCAGCACGCGCACCGTCACGCACCGGCGCTCGAGCGAGCCTTTAAGCCGCTTGGCACCCTCCGGTCCTATGGCGTTGTGCCGCAGGTCCAGCGCCTCGAGGCTGGCGGTGCAGTCCAAGCCCCGCGACGTCAACTCGAACACGCCTTTGTCCCCGAGCGAGTTGCGCGAGACGCCCAGCCGCCGGAGGGACGCGCACTTCGCGACGGCGTCGCCCAGCCACTTCGCGCCCTCCGCGCGCAAACGGCACCCGGAGAGCTCGAGAATCTCCAGCGAGGCGGTCGCCGCCAAGCCGGCGCACAGCGCTTTGGCCCCCTCGGCGCCGAAGGGAGCTTTTGAGGCGTCGAGCTCGCGCAAAGTCGAGGAGCCCGCCATCGCCGACGCGAAGGCTTTCGCCGCGGCGGACGTCATGTTCACGTTGTCGCGCACGCGCAGGCGCTCGAAGGGCGCCGACGTGGCGCGCACGGCGGCTGCGACTGCGGCGGCGCCGCGGTCGCCGATCCGGTTGCCGTCCAGCTGCACTTCTTTGACGCTCGCGTGGTCGCGAATCGCCGGCGCCAGGCGGCACGCGCCCTCGGCGGTGATGTCGCACGACGCGACGCCGAGGCGTTCGAGCGCGGGACACCGCCGCATCGCCTTGGCGGCGGCGGCGGCGACGCGGTCGCCGCCGCCGTTGTTGCCGATGTCCAGCGTCGTCAAGGAAGCTGGAAGCGCGTCGCACACCGCCTCGACGCCGTTCGCGCCCAGAGACGCGTTGGGCACGGACAGCACGCGCAGAGACACGCACGCGTCCGCGCGGAGCGCCGCGGCGAGCGCCGCGCCGCCCTCCGCGCCCAGCGCGGCGCCGCCGACGGCGAGCATCGCCAGAGGCGTCGCCAGGCTCCGGCGCGCGAGCGCGCGCGCGAGCGCCACCGCGCCGGGGACGCCGAACGACGTGTTCGACAGGTCGACGACGTCGCTCTCGGGGTCGAGCGAGGGAGGCACGCCGTTTACCGTCGGGAAAACGAAAACGCGCGTTTGCGTTTTCGATCGGTCATTCGTCGCGGTTTCGGCGGTTTCAGTAGGCTCCCCGGCGAGCGGCTCGACGGCGGATTCTCTCGGCTCCACGTCCCCGCCGAGCGCGCGCAGCACGTCGCGCGTCTTCTCCGCGGGGACCCACGGCGGGAGCGTCACCTCTTCGACGGCGACGTCCGCGGCGGCGAGCGCCGCGCGCAGCGCGGCCAGCTCGCACTCCCCGATCCCGAAATCGGGAGCCTCGGCGGCGGCGGCGTCGAAGGCGGTCAGGTCCAAAGCGCACGCCGAGGCGCGCGACGCGGAGCGCGCGCCGGCGTCGCGAATCGCGCCGACCGGAACGGCGAGCCCGCCGAAATCTAGCGTCGACACCGAGACGCGCCTGCTCGCGCGGACGCACGCCGCCGCGACGGCCGCCGCGTCCTCGGGCGCGCACGAGTGCGTCTTGATGGTCCTCAGCTCCGCAGACGCGCTCCCCGATTCCAGAAGGGCCACCAGCGCCGCGTGGACGCGCGCGCGGGATTGACGGCTTCGGGCCTCCACCTCCGAAGCGCGCGAGGGTGCGTGTATGCGCGCGCGCTCGAACCGGAGCACGAGCGCGCGCGCGCCGCGCAGAGACACGAAGTCGGGCGCGTCGGGGTCGTCCGCGAGCGCCTGGAGCGTCGACGGCGAAAGCGCCTCGAGGAACGCGTCGGGGACGCCGAGGTGCGTGGCGGACGCGAGCGTCTCGACGCACATCGACGGGGTTTCGGGGTTGTGCGGGAAAAACACCGCGTCGGAGAGGTTGACGAGCGGTGGCCACCGCTCGCGCGCCTCCGCCTCCGTCTCGCGTTCGGAGTACGCCACGAACACGCGGCGGCCCGCGGCCACCGCGGCTTCCAGTTCCAGCTTCGCGCCTTCGTCCGCGCGCGCCGACTCGGAGTCTACCAGCACGAAGCTCTCCGCGGCGCGCGCGCGCGCGGGCGCGGCGTCGGCGCCCGCCGGGCGCGTCGACGCGGCGAAGCCCGCGGCTTCCGCGGCGGCGCGGAGCTCCGACGAAAAAAACGCATCCCCCGCGCAGAAAAACGCGCGCGCGCTCACGCGGAAGGCGCGAAGGTACGCCGGCGCGGCGGAAGCCTCGGACGCCGCCGACGAAGCCTCCGCCTCGACGGCTTTCCGGCGGACGCGTTTCGCCTCCGAGCGAGCGCGCGCGGCGGCGGCGTTCTCGCGCTCGAGCTCCTCCGCGGCTTCGCGGAGCGCCGCCTGCCTCGCGGCGGCCAACGCGGGGTCCACCGAGGAAACGCGCGCGTTTCCTCCGGCGGCGCCTCCGGCGAAATCGGGACCCGACGAAAGCGCGCCTCTGCGTCTTCCCCCCGACCCCGAGCTCATCGACGGGTCGCTTCGCGTCGTCGCGGCACCCGCCGCCGCCGCCGCGGCGGCGGCGGCGGTCACCCGCGACTCGAGCTCCGCGCGCACGCCCGCCGCCTCGGCGGCTTTGCGGCGCACGGCGGCCAGACGCCGCTCCGCAGCCTCCGCCGCCGCCGCGCGCGCCTCGGCGGCGTCTGCGCGGTCGTCCGCGGCGTCGGCGCGCGCGGTGGCGTCGCGCGCGCGCGCGTCCGCGCGCGCAATCTCCGCGCGCGCCGCCTCGAGGTCCGCCCGCGTGGACTCCAGCGCGCGCGCGGCGTCATCCGCCGCGACGCGCGCGCTCGTCTCCGCGCGCTCGAGTTGTCGCCGCAACGACGCGACGACGTCCCGCGACTTGGTCGCCTCCTTCGCCGCCGCCGCGCGCGTCTCCTCGAGCGTCTTTTTCACCATCTTCGCCTCCTCGGCGACGCTCGAGGACGCCAGGCGCGCCGCCTCGACGTTCGCCTCGGCGTCCGCCTTGGCATCCGCCAGCTCGGCATCGCAGCGCGCACGCATCGCGTGCATTTCCGCGACCGCCTCCTCGCGCTCGAGCTTCGCGGCGGCGGCGGTCTCCATCGCGTCGCGCGCCGCCGCGTTGGAGCGCTCGAGGTCGTGCGCGTGTCTCTCGCGCTCCTCAAACAGCGCCATCGACGCCGACGCCATGTCTTGTCGTAACGCCGCGAGCGCCGAACGCGCCTCTTGGGCGTCCTGTTCCGCGGCTTTGCGGGCCATCAGCATGCCCTGGAACCCGCCCTCGGGCTCGTAAAGCTTGAAGTCGGGCTGGATGCCCGTCTGCACGACGTTGGCCACCGCGTTGGCCACCGTCGTCGCCACCGCCACGTCGTCGTCCGCCACGGGCCGAGCCTCGGTCACCACCGGCTGGCGCAGGTCCGAGGCGAGCCCGCTGGGCCCGCCGCCGGGCAGAGGGTTCCGCGCAGCCTTCGCCTCCATCAGCGCGATGGCGCGCCGCTTCGGGTCGGTCTCCGCTCGCGAAATAAAGCGTGGGGACGAGTCGGAATCGCTCCTCCCGGCGTCGCTCAGGCTCGTCGTCTTCGCATCCCCGCCGTCGGAACCCGCCGGTTTTTTTTCCAAGTCGACGCGCGCTCCGTCGTCCGTCGAGGCCGGAACCCCGGAACCCTCGGGAGGCTTCGAATTCGACTTCGACTCGTCTTTCTTGGAGGACACACCGCTCTCCTCCGCCTCGAGCGCCGCGAGCCGAGCCGCGCGCTTGGCCCTCGCGAGCTCCACCTTCTCGCGCTCCGCCTTGCGCCGCGCGCGCGCCGCCTCCTCCGCCGCCTCCTCGTCGGCTTGCCGTTTGGCCATCTCCAGCCCCGCGATGCCGCGCTGCGCTTCCGACCCCTCAAGCGACGCGTCCAGCTTTGGAAGTGGCGGTTTGCGGTTTGCCTCGCCCTTAGCCTCCTCCGCGAGCGCCTTCGCCTCCGCCTCCGCCTCCGCCGCCGCAGCCTCCGCGGCGAGGATCTCCTCGCGCGTGGGCGGCGGCGCGAACGTGCGCTTGGGCGACAGCGGGTACGGGTCGAACCGCGAGTGCACTTGCGGTCCGCCCTGGTCCGTCGCGTCGCGGTGGAGCTCATCCAGCGCGCGCAGCCGCTTTTCGCGCTTTTCCGCCTCCATCGCGGCGCGCTTCGCCTCCTGCGCCTCCAGCTTGCGGCGCATCTCGAGCGCCTCCTCGGGCGTCGGCTTCGGAAACAGCGCCGAGGGCGAATCAGGAATCGAACTCATGGAGGGCTCCTCCGCCAGCTGAGAGGGCACGCCGGTGGGCTCGCCCTCGTCGTCCAGGTCGAGGCTGATGCGGAGGCGCGGCGCGGGGCGGTCCGCGCACACGTCCGCGTCGTGGCCGGGGTTGCCGCACAGCGCGCACACAGCGCCCTCGCGCCCCAGCGGCAACCCGTGCCGTTCCCCATCCTTGGGCTTGACCGGCGGCATGCGCGCTTCGAACGGCTGGGTGCGCTGCTGCGCGAGGTTCGCGGCGGTGAGCTCGCGCTGCGGCGGCGGCTCGCGCCGACGCCGACCCGCGCCGGGAGGCGCGGTGGAAAAGGCCATCGTGCCCCGCCGCGCTCACGCCACGCGCGCCGGCCTGTGGCAGGGCGAGCCGAGGACGCGCGTCGTCCGAGAAAAAAACGCCGTGCCCACCCACGCGCGAATCGAGAAAAGGACGCGCGACGGAAACGTTCGTTGACCGCCCTCTCCGCGCCGATCTCTGGTGCGCGCCCGCTCCGAACGCACCGATCCGCGGCGTGGCGTTCGCGCGCCTGCGCCTGTGCCGCGCGTCGCGAACGCCGCGCGCCCCTCGAGGACGGGCGCGACGTGACGAGAACCGGTCGCGTCTTCACTCCGTCAGTCACAGTCAGTCGTCCCGGCAAAACTGTGCCGTTGTCGCGAAACGGTCGAAAAGGCTTAGAAAATCTACTTGTACCGTAACTTTTAGACAAGCTTCCCGCCGCGCTCCGCGCACGCGCCGCGCGCGTCGTTCGTGATGATAAATAGTACTTACACCCACGATACGAACCGTCACGCCTCCGTCGAGACTTCGTCCCCGCGCTCGTCCCCGCCTCCCCCCACGCCCCCCTCGTCTGTCCCCTCCGCGTCCTCTCCGGATTCGCCGTCGTCGGATTCACCGTACGCCTCCTCCTCGTCGTCCAGCTCGGAGAGGAGACTGGCCAGCATGGGCTCGACGTGCGACCGGATGGTCCGCGACGCGAGCACGACCCGCGCGATCTCACGCGCCTCGCCGCTGCCCGTCTTTTTCTTCTCGCCGCTTTCCTGTTCGCCGCCCACGCCGCTACCGGACGCCCGCGAGTCCCGCAGAAGCGCCGTCAACGACTTGGCCACCGCCGCCACCACATCCGGCTCGCGGCCGGCAACTTTGGTCGCCGCGTCGCCGCCCGGCGATCCTAAGTCGAGGTCGCTCCCGAACGCAGCCGCGAGCGCGCCGGAGAAGAGCGCCTGCGACCGGCCGTCCAGCGACAACACGGCCTTGCGCTTGAGCTCCGCCAGGACCTCGGGAGCGAGGTCCTGCGCCACCTGAAGAAGCACGTCGCAGTACTTGGAGCAGCTGTCGGTGATGGCGCGGCGAACCAGCCGCACGGACGCGCCGCGCGGGTCGAGCGGGGGGACCGGCGAAGGCGGGGCGCGCGGAGGGGCGCCGGGGTTCGCGGGGGGGGGTCTCGGCGGGGATCCCCGGGACCCGGAGGACATACGGGACGCCTGGGACTTGGAAGGGAACGCCCCCACGCGCCCCCCCGGCGAATCCAGCGCGTCCCGGTCCCGGTCCCCGTCCCCGTCCCCGACGCGCGTCGGCCCCGTCGCCGAGACGTCGCGCGACGAAAACACAGCCTCTTCCCTCCTAGCTCGGTCCCCGCTCGCGCCGCGGCGCCGCTCTCGAGCCCGCTCCGCGCTCTCCTCCGGATCTGGATCCAGCGGCGCGTCGTCGTCGAAGTGCCCGGGGTCCTCCTCGAACGTCTCGTCGTCCGGGTGGTCGGCGTCGTCCGGGTCGTCGAAGCCCAACTTGCCAAACTCCAGGCCCCCCGCGCCGCCTTCGCTCGCCTCGCTCCCGTCGCGGTCCGGCCTGGTGTCCCTGTACGCGGAAAGCATCAGCTTCAGGTAGTAGTACGCATCCATGGTCGCTTCGCGGGGCTTGGGAGGCGACGGCGGCGGGTTCGCGCCCGCCTTCGAGCCCCTCCGCTGCGAGGCCCTGCGCGACGCCGCCAGCTCGCGCTTGCGCTCCTCGCGCATCGCCTCGCGTTTCTCGTCAAAGTACTCGCCAATGAGCTGCAGCACCGCCTGGTACAGCATGCCCCTCCCCCCCGCGCCCGAGCCGAACACCAGCCTCGTCACGTGCTGCACGCTGGTCTCGTTCATGGTCACGGACGGCGCCGAGGAGACGGTCGCCGCGCCGAGCACGAAGCGACGCCCCGCGTCGCTCTTCCCGCCCTCCGCGGGCTTCACAGCCTTGGCGCATTCCGCGAGCAGAGTCTGCCGGCAGTACAGAAAGAAAAGCAGCTCCTCGTCGTCGTACCCGCGGTTGCAGAACGCGCAGAAGACATCCACGGAGGCGTGCTGCCCCGCGCTCCGAGCAGCCTCGGCGTTGCACATCACCTCCCAAGCCGCCTTCTCCGCCAGGGCTCGAACGCCGTACTGCCGACCGCACCAGTTCTTGACAAACGCCGGGAACGGAAGCGTGCGCGTCGCCTCGTCGTCCAGCTCGTCAGGGTCCGCGCCCGCCATAGCCTCCAGCTCGGCGACGTCGTGCGCGTAGCGCGCGTCGTAGATGTCCTCGATCTGTTTCAGGAGCCACGACAGGGGGTGCTGCCTCGCGGCGCGCACGGAGTCGACGCTCAGGTCCGCCCACTGCGGGTACCGCGAGCGCACAGCCTCGACGAGGCCCGCGGGAGGCGCGGGGTGCGTGTGCGGCGCGTGCGCGGAGGAGCCAGGCCGGACGGCCGGGGGGGAGGCTTTCGCGCCTGCGTCGGGGATGCGCGCGGACGGGAGGAAGGGGTCAGACGCGTGTCCGTCGGGTGCGCGCGGTCGGATCGACCGCGAGGGGGATCGCCCGTTCAGGAATCGAATGTGTGCGGGAAATGACGTTCCGCGCGGGAGACCGCGGGCTCCTCGGGGCGTGCGAAAACACGCGCAGAGGTGCGTCTCCGCCGGCAAACTCGAGGAACACGCACCTTTGGGCTTGCGCGGGCCGAGCATCGTGCGCTCTGCTCGTCACAAGGCGCCTCGCGCGTCGTGGACTGTGATGAAGGCACGCGCCGAGGCAATTCTCGCGAACGCGTTGGCGCGCGGCGAGTCGCGGTTTTGGGACCAAAGGCGATTCCGATTCGGGTTCGGGTTCGGTTTCGGTTTCGGCAGGAAAACGTCCATTCGACCTACGCTCGTCAGCTCGTCGCGGCGCTCGAGAGGCGAACACGCTCCGAGGCCTCCGCCCGTGACACGCGCCCTCGACGGTCGTTCGCGACGAGATACGAGACCGGATCATAGTGTTCGGAAGTAATGAGTAAAACAGAAAACGGTTGCGTCCATTTCAATCGCGCGGCGCTCGCCGCGCGCTCGCCTCGCCAAAAAATACCTCTCCTCCACCCGCGCCGACGTCATTCATCAAAACGCGTGAGTCGCTTAGATGCGCGCCATGACGCGCTTCGCCGCCTCGATGGTGTACTCGATGTCCTCCTCGGTGTGCTTGAGGCCGGTGAAGCCCGCCTCGTACTGAGAAGGCGCGAGGTACACGCCCTCCTCGAGCATGCCGCGGTGCCACCTGGCAAACTTGTCCGTGTCCGACTCCGTCGCGTCGGCGAAGTTGCGCACGGGCCCCTCGCAGAAGAAAAAGCCGAACATGCCGCGGATAGACCCGCCGCACACGGCGTGGCCAGCCTCCTTACCCGCCTCGAGGATGCCCTCGATGAGGCGCTTGGTGTTCTTGTCCATGTACTCGTACGAGCCCTCCTCGGCGAGGATGTTCAGGGTCTCGATGCCCGCCACCATCGCCAGGGGGTTGCCGGAGAGCGTGCCAGCCTGGTACATGGGGCCCGCGGGCGCCACCACGTCCATGATCTCGCGCTTGCCGCCGTACGCGCCGACGGGGAGGCCACCGCCGATCACCTTGCCCATGGTGGTGAGGTCGGGGGTCACGCCCCAGTACTCCTGCGCGCACCCCTTGGAGATGCGGAAGCCGGTCATCACCTCGTCAAAGGTGAGCAGGGCGCCCTCCGCGGTGGTGATCTCGCGGAGCCCCTCGAGGAAGGACTTGTCGGGGATGATGAAGCCGGAGTTGCCGACGACGGGCTCGAGGATCACGCCCGCGATCTCGCCCTTGTTCTCCTCGAAGATCTTCTTCACCGCCTCGAGGTCGTTGTAGGGCGCGCAGAGCGTGGTGTTGGTCGCCGCCTTGGGCACGCCGGGCGAGTCGGGGAGGCCGAGCGTGGCGACGCCCGAGCCAGCCTGGACGAGGAAGGGGTCGGCGTGGCCGTGGTAGCAGCCCTCGAACTTGATGATCTTGTCGCGGCCGGTGTACGCGCGCATCACGCGGAGCACGGAGAGGCACGCCTCGGTGCCCGAGTTGCAGAAGCGCACCATCTCCACCGAGGGCACGCGGTCAATCACCATCTGCCCGAGCACGTTCTCCAGCTCGCAGGGCGCGCCGAAGGAGGTGCCCTTGTCGATCTGCGCCTTGAGCTTCTCGTTCACGCGCTCGTTGGCGTGGCCGCAGATGGCGGGGCCCCAGGAGCCGACGTAGTCGATGTACTTGTTGCCGTCGACGTCGAACGCGTACGCATCCTTGACGTGGTCGAACACAATGGGACCGCCGCCCACCGACTTGAACGCGCGCACGGGCGAGTTCACGCCGCCGGGGAGGATGTCCTGCGCAGCCTTGAAGATCTGTGAAGGGTCGGATCGAGCGGGCGGTTTCGATTTCGATCGGTTCGGACGGGCGGTGGTCAGAAGGCGATTTTGTCGGTCGGCGTCGCGGGCGGAGCCAAAAAAATCGTCGACGACGAAAAAAGGCGACGGAAAAAAGGCGAACGCCTCCGAACCGTCGTTCGCGCGAGCGGCCAAAACCCACAGTCGATCGCCCACAGGGGGGACGCGGTGGCCCTCGGCGCGCGGGTCGCGGGAGCCCGCCGCGTGGCGCGCGCGGCCGGTTTCGCGGCGCGCACGCGATCGAGAAGGCGGCGCGCGGCGCGCGGGGACGCCGCGCGTCGCCCGCGCCCGCCGGTCACGCGCGGTCTCCACGTGTGTTGTTGATATCCGTCGCAGATACGCTTCGACGCAATGCCGAAACGTGAAACGTGCCGACGGTCGGCTTCGGGCGCTGACGCGCGACGCGAGCGCGGCGACGAGCGGTCGAGCGGGCGGACGCGCGCGGCGCATCCGTGGCGCGAGGCGGGGTACGTACCGCGTCGGACTTGGTGGTGTTCAGGGCGACAGCCTCCTTGACGGCCTCGGCCTTGACGCCACGCGCGATGACGCGCTTGGCGCTGGCGCGACCGGCACGGCGGATGGCCGCGGTGGAGCGCACGTGGGCGGGAGCCACGGCGAAGTTGGCGGACATGGCGGACATCTTCGGGAAGGTGTCGTTAAGCGGAGCTGGTGGTGCTCGTGAACGTCGCGCGGGTCGACGGCGTCCGGAGGAATGGCGAGCGGTGGCGCGGCAATCGGCGGAGTGCAACGCCCGACGCCGAGTTCTATCGGGAAATCATTTTTTTGAGATCTTTGACTGATCCCGGTTTCTGATTGGCCGTGACCTGGCGAACCTGGCGGTCGGCCGGGCACTGTGTTTCGGCAGGAAACAAACTTCGCGTTTGTCCGAGAAAACCTCCCTCCTTCGCTCCGTCGCGAAAGCGCCACCCATCTGCGCCGCGCACCGACGCGACGCTTTAACACGCCAGCATGGCCGCCGCTTCCGCCGTCGCCGCCGTCGCGATCCCCCGCGCGATGCGTGCCGGTGCGTGATCCCGCCGGCTCTCGTCGTCGTCGACGACGCTCGCGCACCCGGCGCGCGTGCCGTCGCGCCCGCCGCCGCCGATCGCTCTCGCACCGACCCTCGTGGCTTCGCGCGCGCGCGCCGCGAGCCTGTCCCCCCGCCGGGACTCGTTCGACCCCGAGCGGCGTTCGCCTCGTCGACGCGCGCGTCCTCGCGCGTTCCCGCGATCGACGTCCGCGACCCCCGACCGACGGGCCCGACCGTCTTCGACCGCGCCGCTCCGCACCGACGCTGACGCGACGTTCAAAAACGCCATGTTACTCTTCCATCGTCTCCGTCGTCACTATCCGTCGCAGGTTCGCGCGTCTCCTCCTCCCGCTCGGCCCGCCGCGGCGTCGTGGCGTCCGCGTCCCCCTCTAAGTACGCCTCCCCCAACGGCGCCAAGCCCCGCGCGCTCATCTCCGTCTCGGACAAGACCGGCATGACCGACCTCGCCGCGGGCCTGTCGAAACTCGGGTACGAGGTGATCAGCACGGGCGGCTCCGCCAAAGCCATCGACGCGGCGGGCGTCGACGTGACCCCGGTGGACGAGGTGACGGATTTCCCCGAAATGCTCGACGGGCGCGTTAAGACGCTGCACCCCGCCGTGCACGGCGGCATCCTCGCGCGCAGGGACGTGGACTCGCACGTCGCCGCCGTGAAAGAGCACGACATCGGATACGTCGACGTCGTCGTCGTCAACCTGTACCCGTTTCGCGAAACCGTCGCCGCCGGCGCCGACTTCGCGTCGTGCGTGGAGAACATCGACATCGGCGGCCCCGCGATGATCCGCGCCGCCGCGAAGAACCACCCGTTCGTGTACGTGCTCGTGGACGCCGAGGATTACCAGCCTCTGCTGGACCACCTGTCCGACGAAAACCGCTCCGACGAGGACGACAAAAAGATGCGCAAAAAGCTCGCCTGGAAAGCCTACCAACACTGCGCGTCGTACGACTCCGTCGTGGCCGAGTACCTGTGGGGCGAAATCGGCGAGGGCGCGCCCGCGCCCG
>Ga0209666_1003718_pt1 | contig 11033 bp, 8 predicted proteins | sample SaaInlV_125m_DNA_FD_184679 | JGI IMG/M metagenome (GOLD analysis project Ga0209666, IMG submission 184679) | Marine microbial communities from expanding oxygen minimum zones in the Saanich Inlet - Saanich Inlet SI037_S3LV_10m_DNA (SPAdes)... | ecosystem: Environmental > Aquatic > Marine >...
CAATAACAACTGAGAATACCACATAATGAAAACCAAAGTGACTTCGCCCAACCATGAGCCAACGGGTGTGGTTGTATGCCGTAACCATTGTAATCGGACTTTGGATTTCTGCAACAGGCGCTGGAGAAAACCTTCCCGACAACATAGCCGAATGGCCCGTCAACGTATGGTGCTGGGCTGTCTTCGCCACAATTTTCGTAATAACTGATCGAAAAGAGCGAATCGAGATGCTTGCAGTTGTGGCTTTAGCAACACCTATGGAGTTATTTTTCTCCGAAGTCTGGTTGATTTACGAATATCAACGAGATTTCATGCCTCTTTTCGTACCAGCGGGGCACTATTTTCTCTTTGACTTGGGCCGTCGAGGAGCAGCTCAAATAAGAGATAGCATAGTCATGCTCGGCCTTCTACCATTCATTCCTTTGGTCGCTTATGGTGTATATACTGGAGGTGATACATCCGGTCTCGTGCTGCTTCTGCTAGTCCTTGGTTTTACTAAATGGGGGCCTCAGCCCCGCCTTTACGTTGTCATGGCTTGGGTGGCCTTGGCCATGGAACTTTGGGGAACCTATCTTGGAAATTGGACGTGGGCCTCTGAAGTTCCGTGGACTGGTCTTACTGTATGGAACCCCCCCCTTCTCGTCGGCGCCTTCTATTGCTTTGGTGATTTGTTGGTTAACTTGTGTGTTGCCAAGTTTGAATCAGAACCACTTGAGACCCCATGTGATTGAGCCTAATCGACTCTATGAAATATCAGACTCTTGATTCTAAATCAGAAATATTATCGATATTTTCAAAGATTAGGCTGAGAATCATCTATTATTGCCTCATCTTTCATACCCTTATTTCTAGTCATGTATGTTGTCCAGCCAAGTAAAGTAAATATGCCAAAGAATGAGATCATGAGTGCATAGGAACCAAATGTCATTTCACCTGATATGCCTTCGCTAGAGTCAGTTTTTTCGTCAATCAATATAACTCTACGAGCGTCTACAGGGGACATTTGGTCATCACTAATGACTAACCTAGAGTATATTGTAGAGTTCCCAGATTCAATATGAGGTTTCAATTTCAAATTCCAAGAAGACCAGTCACCGCTAGATGAAAGGTCTGTTGCTTGCTGCCAATCTCCTCCTCCGACCTTAATCTGTACGAATCCAACTCCAGAAAACCCTCCTGATGAAATTCCAGAAATACTAGATTCATTACCTACATGTTGGAGAGTTTTAAGATCCATCGTGATATTCAGAGATGAGTCAATTGCCCCTGCTGATTGTACGAATAGAAGAGGATCTGCTTGCCCATATCCAAATTCATTATCTGGTCTTGATTCCAGAACACTGCAATCATTGAAGCCTGGATCATCAAGCAACTGCAAGTCTCTCTCAATCGAGTCTGCACTGATAATGGCCTTGACTTGCTCGTGTGTAATATCAGGATTGGCTTCTACCATCAATGCGGCTATTCCAGCCATTAAAGGAGTGGCCATGCTGGTTCCAGACTTACTTGTATACCCATCCGAGGTTGCCGCATCTGGAGCCATGATGTTAGATCCTATGACTGATACGTCAGGTTTCACCCGACCGTCTGAAGTGTATCCCCTACTGGAGTATATTGCTAGGCCCAAATCTTTGTCAAGACTAGCCACAGTGATTGGAAGGTTTGCATCTCCTGGACTATCTATGGTATTGCAACCAGCAAATGTAGCGCCACCAAACTCATTTCCTGCAGACAGAAAGGTAATGATTCCAGAAGCAGCCACGGCATCCATTTGTTGGCTCCAAGCAGAAGAACCATCATTATCGAAATGTATCTCGAACTGTTGTTCTCCAAGAGAAGAGGTCAGTATGTCTATACCCTTAGAGTTCTTGTTCTCAATTGCCCACTCGGCACCTTCAATTATATCCTGTATATCTCCATCACAACATGCTAAGATATTGATTACCCACGCTCCTGGAGCCACACCGATATACCTAGCACCATCTGCCGATACCTGTCCTCCACCTGTTCCAGCAGCGATTCCGGCTACATGAGAACCATGAGTACCCGAGTCGTAAGACTCTTCAGCAGGTTGTTCTGAATCAGTTATCACAGCGTCATAGAATGCTGATATTTTTGGGTCACAATCAATGACAATAGGATTAGGATTAAGTGGGTCTGGGTCCGGTTGTTCGCAACCTATTGTCAATTCATCATCCATGTCGTTGAGTCCTTCGTGATCTCCGCGTACCCCTGTATCAAGAACTGCAATTGTCACTCCGGTCCCGTCATAGCCATATTGTGACCAAACTTGATCGACACCCATATTTGGAGCCGCTTCGTTCATATGTGTCACTGCAAGCCCTAGGTCTTCCAACATGACAAGGCCAGATAATTGTAATAGAGGAGATTCAGAGTGTATAATATCTAAGGGAACGTTCGCTACCAAACTATCAAGATAGATTGGTCTCATTGTCACAGTTGCACCAAGATCTTCCAAAGCCTTGACATCGGCAGTCGACGGGTGATGGTCATAATCAACGAAAACTCTAGCATATCCAAGGTCAGCTCTCTTCCACCATTCTGAATACACATCAGAAGACTGAGTTAGCAACCAAGCGAGGCGATCATCTATCTTGTCTTGATTCGTGTCTCTTGACCAATCTTCCCACCATTCATCATGGATTTCTAGGGAATGTCTTGGCTGCCATTCTCCTGCTGCATCTAGCCCCCCTCTTTCATTATCAGGACTGATTTGTGATGCTGTTAACGGAATAATAAGCGTGGCCAGTATCAACAGCGCAACAACCCGCGTAGAAGATGTCATCATATCTACGAAGAGGGTATCACTCAAGTCCCTTACGCTACCTTCTAGATGAGGGTATCCATTACGGTAGCCTCTGAAAGGGCGGACTGCAAACCCATTAATTCAGAGGATGCTAACTCTTGGGTCTATGCAGAAACCAATAGATAAGACTGTTAATCGATTATACTATGATTGATTATATAATGATGAAGTAGCAAGACCACAATATGAAATAACAACCCCTTTTGGTAAAATTATGGAAGGAGAGTTCGATGCTGGACATTTCAACACTTTCGCGGCTTCTCGAAGATCCACTCGAGACTTTCTTCCAACTCCAGTTCCAGAGGGGTTAATCGAGGAAATTATCGCTGCCGGCCTGACTTCACCGAGCTGGAGCAACACTCGTCCGTTCGTGGTAGCAGTAGCAGAAGGCGAGGTCAGAGATCGTTTATCTGCTGAATTTCTAAGTCGATTTGAGTTTGTCAAAACGGGACAAGGGGAGGGGCTTTTTGGAAAAATTAAGGCTCTAATTCGTAGGAAAGGGATGCCCACTAGCAATTGGTTAGTTCTCAAAAAATATCACAAGGATTTACTGCCAAGATCCCAAAGAGTTGGCAAGGAATTATTCACTCAAATGGGAATAGATAGGGATGACAAAGATGCGAGGGATGGATTCTGGGCGAGGAATTACGAATTCTTCGGCGCACCCGTGGAGTTGTTTTTGTTCACTCACAAAAGTCTGGGAAAGTTCGCAGCTTCTGATGCTGGGCTTTTCATGCAGAATCTAATGCTTTCAGCGCATTCGAAAGGATTGGGGACTTGCGCCCAAGGTTCCGTCGCAGTTTGGGAAGATGCGGTTCGAAAGGAGTTTGAAATTAGCAAAAATTACTCCCTTCTTTGTGGGATATGTGTCGGATATCCAAGTCAGAGCGAAGTAAACAAATTTGAAGCGAATAGGATATCCCCCTTGGAGATAATGCTTCCAGAGAAGAATGAATCCTAATCGGTATCCTAGAGTTCAAGAAAATTGTTCGATAACGATACATAAAATGGTCAATCATTTCAAATTTCGATGTTTATAACAAAACTTACTTTTGTACATGACTGTACCTTTACAACCTAATTCTGTACATTTGGAACCTACTTTCCCATAATTATTGGACATTTCAGTCTGGCTCTGATTTTTATTTAACTTCAAGGATGATGACTCAAACACATCTGCATTTTTCTCAAAATCAGCCCACTCTTCATCAGAAATAGATCCATCTCCATCAATATCAACAGTTGATTTAGAATAGCCCCCTCTTTCTTCCTTTGACGTCATCCCAACGACAACAACTACTAAGCCAAAGGATACGAGTAAACAGCACTCTACTCCTCCCGCCTCATATATCATAATAATTACAAATACAATAATACAGAATACAATCTGCCCCAAACTATACTTCGACATAATAATTCAACTCCAAGACTAACGCTTATACGACCATTTTTTATCTGGGTTTAAGCCAATTACAGCACAGAAAGTAAAGACTTTCCTCGACAGGAACTTGGGTTTTTGTTTCCCACCAGTGGTCTTCCATACTATATCATACGTTTACTTAGGTTATTTTCTTTTCCACTGCATATCTAAATCCGAAAGGATTTGGAACAAGTAGATGGGCTATCAGTGGAGCATTTCAGAGCCTAGGCTTTGATGAATTCATATCGCTCTACAAGGTTCAGGCGCTCTTTGAGTGAGATAATTGGGAGGATAATAATCGCCCGGACCAATTGGTTGGCCATCAGGACAAATTAGGCCAGTACAATCTGCACTGTTCATTAGTATAGTACGCCCTTTCCAATCTTCACCATAGATATCTACACAGATTGGATAGTAGTGATCATCAACTAAATGATTGGCATATATTGATCCAGGGCGTATCGAAAGATGCGCACCTGCCAAATCTGCATTAACCAGTATAGTATCTTGAAAAACTGAACTTGTTAGGTTAGCAAAAGTCAAATCAGCATTCGTGAAGTCTGCATTTTTCAAATTCGCGCCACTGAGTATGGCTCCACGGAGATTTGCATTAGTAAAATCACAGTTAGATAAATCCACATAAGTTGAGATACGCATGTGGTCTAGATTATCTTTCTGCCACCAATAATCTGTAAAATCAACACCTCTGAGGTCTTCTCCTATGAATGAACAGGAATTCCCCGCGTAAACAATCCAGGGGTTTGTATAGGGACTTTGGGAAAAATCATAATCCACAGGGTCATAATTCCCATAATCATATTCGGACTCATAAACATAATTCTCGTATTCCGCTGTGAGGGTGTTGATGAGTCCGATTACGATTACAAATACAGCAATATGACCAATGAAATTATGAGGGTCAGGTTCTCCATCATATGGCGCGAGAGCATCATATGGCGCGAGAGCATCATTTGGAATACTTCTATCATTCCTTAGTATATGCCAACTGCAATATCCTCCTTCCTTTATGTTTCTATTTATTTGCCCACATCTTTCTCCTTTCTCTGTTATTCCTGAACATTGATGTTTAATTTTAACACTAGGTTGAATATTTTCTATGGTTAAAGATTCATCTACTTTAGTCCACCATAAGTCAGCAATTGGCTTTATTATTGGTACATCTTCATCCTTGTGGCTGTAACACCATCCAGTTTGTCTGAACTCCAGTCTTGGGCAGTGTTCATGAAGACAATAACGCCGACCCATGGTTTCTAGAGGACTAGGTATAACACTAAGTTTTCCCCGGATTAATCGTTTTTCAGCCAAATATGTAGGTTTCTGCTTAGACCCATCCGATTGCAATCTGCGAATTATTGGGCTTTCAGTGGGTCTTTTCAGAGCCTACCGTTAAGTTTTGATTGAATGTAAAAATATATCATTATCTTTTGAGTATAAAGAACCCTATTATTATACCGAGAAATACCAATTCTAATGTTTCATGATTGCTTGACCAATAGAGAAATTCTAACCAAGATTCATCGAATCCTATATTTTTCATTTCTTCATCAAAGTCTGAGATTCTAGAAATAAGATTAATTATAGACAACAGAATAATAAAAATTCCAGAACCGACTCTTACAGTATTTGATTTAATATTACCAGTGAATTTTAAACCAGAGATAAGCAATATAGAAAAAATTGTTGCTGTATACAATATCCAACTAATAATATCAGTGGTATCTCCTCCATATTCGAAATAATCAATAATATCTATATATTCTCCGAAAGCTAATATTGCAGTCGGAAGTAGTAGTAAGAGGCAAAAAATTCCAAAAATATACTCTAATTTATATTTCGAATCTTCAGATGAAGTTAGCAATTTATCATCATCCATGTTCATCGCAAAGGGTATTCGCCTTTCATACATCCCTCATATAAGATATCCATGGATTCAATTTGAATCATAGGGTTTCAAGTTTATTTTTTGGGTTCTGGCTTTCATTTACTTTTTGTCTATTGAATTTAGAAAAGATGATTGAAGGCGTATAACATTGGGTAGGCATTGAAAGGACGGATGAATAGCCGATAAGCTCAGTCCAACAAACTAATGAAGAAGAATAAAGTAGAGTGTAGCGATAAATTACATAATCAGAGCATGGTATAATCAATTAACAGGCAAATCATTTTCCTCCTCACCAATCTCCTTCGGTATTTGATGAAAAATTACTGAGTAAGTTTTTTGCGTATCATCAAAAATGCCATTAAGCTCAAAATACCGATTACACCGGTGGAGACGAAAAGAATGGCTGGTGACTCTACTCCGAATGGCCAAACGCATTTGCTCTGCCCGACGAGCGGTTGACTGGATCCCGTCGGGCACTGAGACTGTGATATCGAGCCAATAGTGTCAACGTAATGGTCAATGTGAGCAGCCTTACACTTGCTTGCACCAGGCGATTCTTGGAAGGTTCCTAATCCACACTCGGTTTGAGTAACCGAACCTATTCCTGAGGCAAAGTGACCAGGTTCGGCCTGCAGGCATTCGGCTTCCCCTTCGGATGGTTGATACCAACCTTCGATACACTTGTTTTGTTCAGTCATGCCTGATGTCTGAACAAAATGCCCCTGATCTGCGGCTCGACATGCCCCTTGTCCAGAATTGAATTGGTAAGATCCTACTGCACAGATTATCTGTTCCGTCATACCTGTCTCTGGAACGTGATGACCGGGGTCTGCCTCAATACACGAAGTCATCGCGACGAGATTCTGATATGTCCCTGTATGGCATGGAATTTGCTCACTTGCATCAGATTCAGGTACAAAATGACCCGCTTCAGCGTTTAGGCATGAACTCTGGCCATATTCTGGTTGAAAAGTTCCATTCGAACAAACTGTTTGTTTTGTCGCACCTTCAATACTAACGAAGTGACCAGGCGTAGCGGAAGTACATCCTACTGAAGCGATTTGGGCTGAAAAAGAACCAATTTCGCATTTTGATTGCAACAATGATCCTGTTTCAGCCACATAGTGCCCTTGGTCAGCAGCTCGACATTCTGTACTCACGTACTGGTTTTGGTAATATCCTGAGTCACAAGGGGTTAGAGCGGAGGCTCCGGTCTGATTAACGTAATTCCCAGGCGTAGCTGGTGTACACCTATCTGAGCCGGATTGGCTTTGGAAGTATCCCAACCCGCACTCAATTTGTTCAGTGGCACCATTGTTTGGCACAGAGTGCCCGGGGTCAGCCTCTAAGCAGAGAGATTGACCACTCAGAGGTTGGTAAAATCCGAACGAACAGGCAGAATCAGTTGTAGCACCGGTAACATCTGTGTAATGTCCGGGAGACGCTAATTTACAATCAGTTAATCCGACAGTGTCAGAATATGTCCCGATGGAGCACTCGAATTGTTCTAATGATGCTGAATATGGTACATGATATCCAATATCTGCGTTAGTGCAAGAATGCGATCCAGATGATTGAGAATAGGTTCCCGAAGGGCAGGGGAACTGACTGTTTGAGCCTTTGATGTCAACGTAATAACCCGGATCTGCATCTAAGCAAGTCGACTGTCCGACCGAATCTTGAAACGTACCTTTCGGACAAGGAGTCTGTTCAACTGAACCCTCAAGAGAAAAATTTCCAAGGTCAACGATTAGACATGCCGTCTGACCTTCTACTGGCTGATATTGGCCGGCTGGACATGGAGTTGGTGTAATCGATGCTTCAACGTCTATGTAATTACCCGGCGACGAGAGTAAGCAACTCGACTGGCCCGTATTCGGCTGATAGCTGCCAATCGGGCAAGGAATCTCTTGAGTCAACTCTGCTTGATCTGTGTAATGACCAGGGGAGTTCCACTGACAATCACCCAGAGTTGAATTGAACCAACTGCCTGGAATGCACCCTCTTGGAAAGGGGTCGAAGATCGAAAGAATACCGTCTTCATCCGGATCACGATCATCGAGCATCAGGTGATTCGGAGTAAACAAAATTTCACTTGGTGTCGGTTCGTTGGTATCTATTGATCCACGTCCAGTCTGGCCAGCCTCATTATCTCCCCAGCAATATCCTTCTGCGTTAGATGTAATCGCACAAATAGTATCTGAATTGATTGAAAGAGCGACGAAGTCGTGGCTACCGTTCACCTCAGTTGGAGTAGAATAATAGTCGACATCGGTGTCTCCCTGGCCTATTTGGCCCTCCTCATTTGTACCCCAGCACTTGGTTTCCTCTGAATCCAGAATCATGCAAGCAGATTTTGTTCCGATATCAAGGAAATGAGCCGTCTCACTATTCTCCATACTCACCCAAACAGGCGTTGTTTCATCATCGGTTGCCAAAGGACCTTGTCCCAAGCGACCATCGTTATTCTCACCCCAGCACATCACCTTGCGATTATCCATCAAAGCACAGGCGAAGTCATCGCCAGCCGAGATAGAAACAGGGGTGTTTCCTGATGGAAAGAGGACCTCGGCGGGTGTCATCTGCCTCGAATTTGTAGTACCATTCCCGAGTTGCCCCTCGTCATTTTCGCCCCAACAGTAGCCCATTCCATCGTTCGTGATAGCACAAGTCATGAAGGTCCCGGTTGAAATCGCAATCGCACTTCGCTGTCCGGGCAAATTTACCTTTGCTGGAATATTGCGATTTGATGTGCCTCCATATCCGAGTTGACCTTGGTTGCCTCGACCCCAACAGTAGACGTCACCGTTGTTGAGGATAGTGCAGATGTGGCCGCCGGAAATCGAGACCGTTTGACCGCCTTGACCTTCAGGAAGTAATACTTGACGCATCTCAGTATTCACATAATCATCGTTCCATGGTTCACCGTTACCCATCTTACCATAGTAACCTGAGCCCCAGCAGTAGATGTTCCCTGATTCCATCAAGGCACAGGCTGTGACTTGCCCAACCGTGACCTCGACAGGAGTTTCGTTAGCGGCAACGTTGACGTAAATCGGCACCGCCGATCCGGTAGTAGTTCCATCGCCTAGTTGACCATACTCATTGTCACCCCAGCAAACCATGCTTTGATTCTCAAGAATTGCACAGCCGTTGTAAGTGCCCGCGGCGATTGTTGTGTTTGTATAAATCGAGTCGGCCGAGAAGCCGATGTCGGTGATTGTTGAGTGAGTCAGAAGAAGTGGAATTTCATCTTCCAAAGAGGTAGATTTCCGTTCATCCTGTGAGGAGATTCCGAAAGAAGCGCTCATTCCCAACATTAGAATGATCAGAGCGACTGCAACGAGGACACGGGTTCTAATGTGGAATAACACGTTTCCCACAATATTCAGAAGTGGTTTAATTCTTCCTCCGTTGCCGTCAGCATATCTCTACCTGATGCCGATGCTGTTTTCTTGTGAATTACTATCTTTTGGGGTCCCCCTTTTGGATGTATACGTCAATAAGGGTAGGCACTGAAAGGGCGGATAGATAGCCGATAAGTTGCTCTCAACAAACTAATGGGCTCAAGCAAAAACCCTTTGATTTAACCATTAAACGCTTAATCCGTACTTAGATTCATAATACTCTACGTTAGCAGACAATCTATGCGTATCATAGCACCAATGATGATTTTGATAATGATGACCTCCACTTTAGCTGGTTGTACTGGCGGAGATCCTGATGGCGGAGGGAATGATAATATCGATATGGATGTACTCAATCAGTTGATTGATGATAACCTTCAAGATTTCGTAAATAATACTACAATAACCGTTGAAAATCATTACTACAATAATACTACTTATGTAACAAACGAATATAATAATATCAGTAATAATGAAGGCGATTCAGTAACAGAGAATAATTTTCAAACTGATTACACAAATTATTCATTAGGTGGAATTGGGAATAATAGTGGCGGTAGTGATGAAATTCTTTTTGTCATGCATCTTGAATTCAATGCTTCAGAAATAGCACCTGAATTAGTTCCTAGAATAGATGATGACCCTCGGTTAAGAACATTCGACTACACTAAATCATTTTATGGATTTGTTTGGGTAGAGGGTGACAACGGCAGTGGCAGTGATGGGTGGTATGAACAGCAATTAATCAATACGACACATGTTGTCTCCTGTTCAATTTATTATCAATTAGAAGGTGAAAATAATATTTACATAGAAGATTATGGGAATTTAGATCTTTACGGCGACGGTACTTTTTGGGGATATTACGATGAGAATCAATATGATTATCAAGTTTATTGGGGTCACATTTACGGATGGAATAATTCAGAAGGTACCTCTCAAATGACTCCTGATGATTACTATAATGCTGGTCAATTAAATGAAGACCATTGTTACCCTGAATGGACACCATGGGTTGCGAATGAATACAGTGCTAACATTGGACAAATCGCAGTTCCATATGGGTACGTTGTAAATGGAGCTATTGTAGAATATTATCATCTATTAGATGAAAATTACTTCGACAATGACGCTTACAATGAAACTACAGGTTCTCCAAATTCATATTATGATTCAATATCATTCCAAAGAGAATCGGGTATGAATTCATCCTCGAGTATTCAACAGTATGGTGGTTGGGATAATCTAACTGTGATAATAAATTTAAATGTTCAATATCTTTATGAAAATTCAGATTTCGCGATAACAATTATTTATTCATTCACGCCAGTAATTCCTGTCGAGTAATTTCTATGTGAATGAGTATCAGCGGACTCTTCATCATAGAAAACTCAGGGGTAGCCATGAATTGGAGTAATATTGATATAGTATTTTTTAAATTAGTAATCATGTCTTGGTGGGAAGGTATCGATTATA
>Ga0209666_1003720_pt1 | contig 11026 bp, 6 predicted proteins | sample SaaInlV_125m_DNA_FD_184679 | JGI IMG/M metagenome (GOLD analysis project Ga0209666, IMG submission 184679) | Marine microbial communities from expanding oxygen minimum zones in the Saanich Inlet - Saanich Inlet SI037_S3LV_10m_DNA (SPAdes)... | ecosystem: Environmental > Aquatic > Marine >...
TTTTTTTTTTTTTTTTTGGTTTTTCTCGCGCTGTTTGTTCCGATCCGTTCGTTTTCGTTTCCATCGCGCGGGAAAAAATAGACCGTGAACGACGGTCTATTCGCGTCGAACACCAAAAAAATCGCGCCGCGCGTTTGTGGTGTCAAAGACCACGGACGAGTCCACGTCTCGCGGAATCTCGCCGGTTCGCGATCACCGAAGCGGTGACGTCGCCCAAGTCGCGCGCGGCCCCTCCAGCGCCGCCACTTCGACCGACGCGAACGCCAGTCGTTCGTGGACGTAACTCGCGCGAGTTCCACCCGCGCGAAGGCATCGGACACCGCCGCGTGTGTCTCGACTCGCCTCCTCCTTCGTTCGAAGGATCCGCCGCACGGCGTCGAACGCGAGTGTCTCCGTCCCGCCCATCAGCAGCACGATGTCCGCCTACGCGGATCTCGCGGTGCGCTTCCGCGCGTACCACACCAACTCCCTGAACGTGGCCCTGCACATGATCACCACCCCCGTGGGCATCGTCGCCGCGCTGGTGATGCTCCGCCAGGCCATCGACGTGGAGTACGCGTACGAGGCGCTCGTCGGCGCGTACGTCATCTCCCTGTTCGTGGCGCTGAAGAACGTCGGGCTGTGGGTCGCCACTGCCGCGTGGATGGCCGGCCTGGTGGCGGTCGCCGAGGTCCTCGCGCCCTCCTTCTCCACCACGGACGCGCTCAAGCTCATGGCGGTCGGGTACGTCGGCCAGGAGCTCGCGCACATCGTCACCGGCGAGAAGACCTTCCAGAGCACGTACCAGTTCAAGACCCCGAGCTGGCCCATGCTTCTGCTGGAGCACACCTACTTCCTGCTCCCCCTGTGCATCGACGCGCTCGTGCACATGAAGGAGTCGTTCGCGTCCTGGATCGTCGCGCACAACTACGTGGTGCGTTGCAAGCTCACCAACAAGGAGGACAAGAGAGCGCTGCAGACGGTGGTTGACTTCGTGACCAAGGAGGACCCCGCTCGCGACTGCACCGCGCACTGGTGGTACCAGCGCCTGAACGGCGACGTCAAGGAGGCGTTCACGCACGTCATGGAGTGCCCCGAGATGATGGGCATGTTCGCGAAGCGCTTCCGTTCCGACTGCTACAACGTGGAGGCGATTCCCGCGATGAACGAGATCTACGTCGCTTCCTCGCACCACAACAACAACTCCGACACCGTCTTCTACACGCAGCACTGCGACGGGCCGTGGTCCGTCTACCCCTTCTGCCACGTCTACCGCGTGATGCTCGCGGTGAACGAGAACAAGCAGGTGGAGACGCACTTCACCATGGAGCGCAGCGGCGGATGTTTGTCCGACGGCGACGCCGTGGGCTTCGACTACAACCGCGAGATCCACGTCATCTCCGACCTGCCCACCAAGAACGTCGACCGCCGGATCACATGCAAGCTCCACTACGTGGTCTACCCCAAGTGCTTCGGCTGGGCCGGCAAGGTCAAGGGCACGCTCGCGACGTGGTACAACACCACCGCGCGCAACCTGTTCCTCGCCACCATCAAGCCTCGCGGGTTGGTGTGGAAGTTCATGGCGTGGAACGTCATCTTCACCACCAAGCGCGTGCGCGAGCTGGAGATGTACGCCGGGCTGAACAACGTGGTGTTCGCGGCGACGCTGTACGTCGCCGGGCAGTTCATCCACCCGCGCTTCTTCATGTGCGCCACCTCCTTCACGCACTACTGCATGTACATCGCGACGTACCACGTGCGCGAAGGGATCAACTTTGGCGTGTTCAAGCGTAACGTGGTTTTCTTCAAGACCATCGCCCTGACGCACCTCTGCGTGAACTACCTCATGCACTTCGAGTACGACCCCGTGTCTCTGGCGATGATCCTCGTCGGGTACGGGCTGTCCACCGCCGCCACCGTCGCGCTCGGCATGGACCAGACGTACTTCGGCGTCGAGCTCGGCGCGATGAAGCCCAACTTCGTGTCCGGGTTCCCCTACAACTGCGTGCCGCACCCGATGATCGTCGGCTCGATGATCGGGCTGCTCGGCTTCCACAAGATGGCCTCCTTCCGCGCGGCGCTGCCGTACCTCGTGCCCATGCACTGCGCTATGTACATGACGCACATGATCCAGGAGCAGGTGCGCGACATCTACAAGAAGGACTGGGGCAAGGGCGGCAAGGGCAAGGCGCGCGGCGGCGCGCGGAAAACCAAGGCGGCGTGAGCGGCAAATTTTTTGAGGCGGACGCGAACCTTACTTTAAGGCGACTATCGCGGCGGCCGGCGGTGGATCGCCGGCGGCCTCGCGCGCGAGGGGAAGCACGCGCGTTCGAACGCTTTTGATATCAAACAACGCAAATCTAATTTCTGGACGTGTCTCGTCGTCTCGCTTGTCTCGTCGCGCACGCGAGGTTCGAAGAAACGTCGTCCATCTACCTTGGAGGGAAAATAAGTTTTAGATAAAGTGCGGTCCACCTGGCAGAAACGTCAGCCTCGTTCGCGCGAGGGGCTCGCGGCGTCGAGGGTCGGCCACGGGACGCGGCGGCGTTTCCGTTCGACTCGAGCGATGGAGCGCGCCGCGCGCGCTCGCCTGGCGTCGGCGGTGTCGTCGGCGTCGTGGTTCGTCGCGCGCGCGCTGTGGGTGGTGCTCCACGTGTTTCTGTGGACGCGATCCGCGGGGAGGGCCGCGGTCGATCGCGCGTTCCGCGTCTCCGGGCTGGCGTTCCTCGAGCCGAGGCGGGGCCTGGCGTTCTGCGCGCGCAAGCTGCGCCGCGCGTTGGAGGTGGGGTCGTTCAAAACGCCTTGGGCCGACCACGGCGAGCGCCCGCCTCCCCCCCGGACGCTGGCGGTCATCGTGAACGACCCCGACGAGGCTTCGTCGTCGCGGTGCCTGGCGGACATCGCGCGCGTGCTCGTCTGGGCCGCCGACGCGGGCATTCGGCACGTCTCGCTGTACGACCAGGACGGTTGCATACGCGCGCGCGCCAGCAGGCTTGCCGAGCTGGTGGTGCGCGCGACGGTGCGCGCGGAGTCGGAGTCGGCGCATTTCGCGCCGCCGGCGTCGGCGTACGCGTTCCGCCGCGCGAACGGCGACGGCGCCATGAAGACCGTCGAGCGCTTCGAGTGCGGCGGGAAGGCGACCAGGCGTCCTTCTAGACGGGGAGAGCGAAACCCGACTTCGAACGAGAGCGAAACCGCTCGGAATAGGAAAGAGAGCGCGCGCGTGGCTTCGCCGCCCTCCGCCTCCGCCGATAAGGCGGAGACCCACGCGTCGACGACGGTGGATCTGCTCCGCGCGGGCGACGGCGCTGCGGCGCTGCTGGACGCGGCGCGGCGATGGGGTGAGCCCGCGGGGCCTCTCGGAATCGTCGCGGGCGACCCCGAGACGGGCGAGACCTCCGTGGCGCAGCTCGAGGCGTGGATGGCCGCGAACGGGAGCCTGCTGCCGGTGGTGGAGGTGACCGTGGTGTTCGGGAAGCACTTCCATCTCGCGGGGTACCCGCCCTGGCAGCTGCACAAGACGGAGATGTACCGCCTGCGGAGTCTGTCGACGTTCTCGCGGAGCAAGTTCGGGGACGTGCTGCGCGAGTACGCGGGGGTCTCGAAAAGACACGGCAAGTGAAATCTGTTGTCTGTCAACGCCGCGAGGGGGACGTCGTCCACCGCGCGAGGTACCACCCGCCGCGGCGACGCAGACGGGCTCGCGTCAGAATGGCGTTTTTTTCCGAGACGAGAGACGCGAAAACCAAACCGCGTTTGTTCCGCATCACAAATATCACTGTCCCCCTCGCCCGCCTCCCCTTCCGCCTCTGCCCCCGCCTCTGCCCCCGCCTCTGCCGCCCGTCTTCGGGTCGACGCGCTTGAACATCGGGGCGTTTTTCAGCATATCGGGGATGACTAGGAACCGAATTTTACTGCCGCGGATGTACGCGTGCTCGAGCTGGTTCACGCGCCCGTCCCGCCCGGTGTGCGTGATCCCGGAGAGCTGGCAGTTCCAGTTGTCCTCGCTCTCCAGCAGCGTGCCCCGGTACGTCTCGCCAGTCTTGAGCTCGATCTGTTTCGGTGCGTGAGTGGTTGGACGTGAGGGAGACGCACGTGGTGTCAGACGATGGATTCCGGTCAGAGCGCGCGCGCGTCGCCCTTCGGGCGCGCTGAATCGAAAAGCAAACCGTTCACTTTAGGTTTATGGGGAAAACCGCCGCGTCGTTTCCGGGCCGGGATCGCGGCGGAACGCGCCCTCGCGACGCGTCCGACGCGGGTCGGTGTCAAGCGAACGTACCGAGACGATGTGTCCCTCAGCCTCGTGCAGAAGCTTGACGGGAATGCCGATGCCTTTGCCCGGTCCGGTCGACATCACGGCCGGTCTTCACGGCGAAATCGATGCCGATGGCGTTTCGCGCAAAGGAAAAAGGCGCGAGAGAGTTCTGATGCTCGCTCGGACGCCGACACGGCACACGCGACGCTGCGATGCGACGGCAAACACGCGGGTTCGGCTCTTCCCGAACGTAAGCGTGTGCGGATGCGTCGTCCGACGAGGTGACGATCACCGGTCGGGCGCGGAGCGTTGTGTGCCGGCGCGGAGCGTTCTCGGGGCATTTTTCAACTGCAGGTCGGGCGAAGCTTCTCGGGAAGCCCACCGCGACTTGAAGCGAAGCGTCGGTCCATCACATTTCACGTGACGAAGTCTTCGGCCCGGCCGGCGGCTTCGCTCACTCCTCGGGGCGCACCCCAAGCGGTCCCCCGTTTCTCGTCATGGGGAAGAAGTCCGCATCTAAGGACCGCGGGTACATCACCGCGACGGAGTGGAAGCTCGATGGCGGGGGATACAGGGACAAGACCGAGGGGTTGCCTTTCCGCCGCCTCCCGTTTAACTGCTGCGCGGTGTCGTTCGTGCCGTTCGAGGATCCGGTGTGCGCCCCCGACGGGACGGTGATGGACATCATGCACGCCGTGCCGTACGTGCAGAAGCACGGCAAGCACCCGGTGACGGGCGAGCCGCTCGAGCTCAAGGACCTCACGAAGCTGACGTTCCACAAGAACCAGGAGGGGGCGTACGAGTGCCCGGTGCTCAACAAGGCGTTCACGAACAGCACGCACATCGTGGCGGTGAAGACCACCGGGAACGTGTACAGCCACCAGGCTATCGAGGAGCTCTGCGTGAAGCCCAAGAACTGGAGAGACTTGCTGACGGACGAAAAGTTCACCAGGAAGGACCTGGTGACCATCCAGGACCCCATGAACCTCGACGCCAGGGCGTTGGAGAAATTCGAGCACGTCAAGAAGGGGCACGACGCGACGGCGGAAGCCGCCGCCGTGCGCGCCGAGAGTAACGTGAACCAGACGGGCGTCTCCGCGGACGTGCGGCGCGTGCTCGAGAAACTCGGCACCGCGGACGCCACCGCCGCGCTTCACTCTGGCGGAGGCGGGCGCAAAGCGCAGGCGGAGCGCGAGCTCGCCGCCGCGAAGCAGAAGGCGGCGGCTGGCGACGACGAAGAGAAAAAGAAAACGCTCTCCTCCGCGACGGAAAAGCCGGACATCTCGCACCTGCTTCGCGGTCCTTCGCCCGCGAGCCACCCGCTGGACAACGTGCGTTTCCGTCCCGGGTCGCACACGTGGAACACCGACGGCGAGACCGCGCACGACGCCGCGTCGGACGCGGAGAAGAGGCGGCAGGCTGCGCAGGAGAAGATGCGCGCGGGTGACTTGTACGGGTCCGTGGCCGAGACGCGCGTCAACGCGATGCGCACCACCGGAGCCGGTTCGACGTCCTTCACGTCGACGGTGATGGCGCACGTCGGCGGCGCCAACGCGCGCGCGGTGGAGGCGGTGGTGCGCAACCCGAAGAAGAAGGGGTACGCGCGCGTCAAGACAAACCTGGGCGATCTGAACCTGGAGCTGCACTGCGACGTCGCGCCGCGCACGTGCGAGAACTTCATCGCGCTCGCGCGCGCCGGGTACTACGACGGCGTCGGGTTCCACCGCTCGGTGAAGAACTTCATGGTGCAGGGCGGCGACCCCACCGGCACGGGAAGGGGCGGACAGAGCGTTTGGGGAGGAACGTTCAAAGACGAAATCACGCACCTGAAGCACTCGGGGCGCGGTGTCGTGTCCATGGCGAACAGCGGCGCGCACACCAACGGCTCGCAGTTTTTCGTGTGCTACAAGTCCGCCGCGCACCTCGACGGGAAGCACTCGGTGTTCGGCGCGGTGGTGGGCGGCATGGAGACGCTGTCTTTGATGGAGCGCGTCCCCGTGGATTTAGACGACCGACCGAAGACCGCGATCGTCATCGATCACGTGGAGGTGTTCGTGGACCCGTACGAGGACGCCGCGCGCGAGGAAACAGAGGCGGCGGAGAAGAAACGCGAGGACGACGCGAGGGACGAGCGCGAGCGCCTGGAAGCGCTCAACCCCGGCCGGTGGTGGTCCAACCCGGCGGGCGAAGCCGCGCGAGCCGCCGGGGATGCACCGGTCGCCAAAGCGGGCGGCGGCGTGGGGAAGTACGTCTCCGCCGCGCCGAAACGGCAGGCGGAGGCGCCCGCGGGCGCCGCCGTCGCCAAGAAAGCCAAGCCCGGGGGGGGGTACGGGAACTTCGACGCGTGGTGACGCGGAGTGTACGTCGGCGAAACGCTTTTTTTTTCGGGAAACATTTCTTTTCCAAAAAGCGCTCTTTTTTTTTACGCGCGCGCGTCGCGTTCGCTCGACGCGTCAGTAGCCCTCATCCGACCACTCGACTCGGTTCTGGAACCTCGGGCACTCCCGCTTGATGATCGCCGCGGTGCGCTCGTTGCACCCCGGGGTCCGCCCGAACGTCTTGCTGTACCCCCACACCGCCGCCGACGGGCTCGGCACGTCGCCGGGGTCGAATCGGATTCGGCCGCCCCCGACGACGCGCCCGACGACGCCTTTCGTGCCGTCCGCCGCGCGCAGCTCGCGCATCAGCCTCTGGTAGTTCTCGGCGTGGTACCGGCAGCTGCTGTAGCTGCGGACCACCAGGAGCTGCGCGCCGGGCGCTTCCGGGTGCGTGAGCTGAACCTGCACGTACTTGTACGTCCCCTCGGCGCAGTGCACGACCGGAATGGAGCTGAGCGCCGGTCCGAGAGGCGCCGAGCTCGTTTCCTCTCCCGGTCTCTGCAGGTCCGCCTCGAGCGCGTCCAGCACGAGCTGCCGCGCGGCGGCGTTCAGCGCCTCACCGGTCTCGTCGTCGAAGAGCGGGACATCGTCGCGGCCGCCCATCCCGTGCCGCGGGCACGCGCGTCTGGCGAGACGTCGTCGCGGCGATTCGGGACGATCGATGTGATGATTTCGGGATGGCCTTCTTTTCAGCTTTTCGCAGTTCGGTGTTGGACTGTCATGACTGTTGTGTTGGATGTTTCACAAAAGAAAAAAAAAAAACGCGAGAGTTCACGCTTCAGAGAGTCGCATCTTCCACGCCCCCGGGTCCTCCGGGAACCGCGCGACGTACGTGATGGCCTTCCTGGGTTCTGCCATCATGTCCTGCACCTCCTTGCGCCACTCCAAATAGTGCGGCGTCTGCTTGTGCGCCGCCGCGGCCTCGGGCGAGTCGTACACCTCCACGAGCAGAAACGCGCGCGGGTCGTCGGTCGCGTTTAACACGTCGAATCGCAAGTTCCCGGGTTCGAGCACGCTGCTCGCGGCGTTTGCCGTGGACGCCTCCGCGAACGCGTTTTCCGTGCCGGGCACGCACGAGACGTGCACGTGCGTGATCACCTTCGTGTCCCCGAACGAGTCGATCAGCGAGTCGATGTCGAAACCGGCGCCCAGCGCGTCGGCGTTCGCGTACGCCGCGCCGAGCGAGTCGGCGTCGGCGGCGGCGGCGTCGAGCGTCAAAAACGTCGAAGCCTTTTCGTTCAACGCAGAGTCGTCGGCGGCGGCGGCGGCGGCGGAAGAGTCGGGAACGCGCGCGCGCCTCGACGCCGCGGCCGTGCCCCAGAGCCCCGGCCACGGGTACACGGGCACGTACTTCCGCGCGGATCGAGGGGTGGCCATCATGTCCTGCACGTTTTCCCGCCACTGCGCGTAATGGTCCGTCTCCTTGTGTGCTGCGGGCCCCGATTCAGTTTTATAAATCTCCACGAGCAGAAACTTGGAGGGATCCTCGACGGCGCGAAGCACGTCGAAGCGGCAGTTGTCCGGCTCCTCGACGCTCGCCAGCGCGTTGGCGATGGACTCGGACGCGAAGTCCTCCTCGTCGCCGGGCGTGACGTCCACGGAAACGAGCGTCACCTGCATGTCCGCGAGCGACCCGGGGGGGGCGGACGCGCATACCACGCGCTGGCCGAATCGCGGGACGCCTCGGATTTTCGTCGGCGGTCGAGCGATCGCCGACGCGGAGGGCGAGGCGCCGCGACGGGAGGCGGGATGCCCCGGGCTCGAAGCCCGGAGGCACGCTCGAAGAGGGACACGCGCGGTCGCCATGTGGTCGGTGTACGCCAGATGGGATCGGCGCGTGCGCGCGCCGAAGTCACGAGGGCGGCGGGAGCGAGATTTGGCTGAGACATCATGGGGACGACGGCGATCTTCGCGTTCATTTTTGTAGTCCACGATCCCGAAATACTCGCTCGCTCTCACGGGCTCGGGCTCGTCGCCGCCTTCCCCTTGTTCGGGGACGGTTTCGGGGACGGTTTCGGCGAGGCCTCCGCGCTCCCCGCCTCGCGGTCCTTGTCCTTCCAGTAACCGAACGTCGCGTCCTTGGTCATGACCTCGTCGAAGCCCTCGTCGCGGTCCTCGCGCTCCGCCGCCGGCGTCGTCGCCTTGGGCGGCGAAGGCGCCTCGCGCGGCGCCGCGTTCACCGGCGTCGAGTCCCGAACGAAAGCCTCCTCCATTTGTTTCGGGGCACCGCCCTTCCCGTCGACCGGAGCGTCGACGCTCCGCGCCACACGCGCCACCGGCGACGCGGGCTCCGCGGGAGGAAGAGGCTCGGAAGCGTCCGCGGGCGACTCCGCCCCCGCCGGCGCGCGCGGGCTTTTCGCGGGCTCCTCCTCCGCCGCCGGGTCCTGCTCGGGTTCGGACGTCTGACCGGTCGCGACAACGATCGGGATCCCGCCCTGCAGATGACGTTGCCACGAGTCCCCGGCCGCGCCTATGCTGGTGTTCACCCAGGCTGCGCTCTCCTTCGCCCTGCCCTGCGCGGCTTCGAGCGAAGCCGCCGCGTTGCGCCGCGCGGCTTCGCCGAAACTCGCCAGCGAACTCCCAAAGCCGGCAAACACCGATCCCGCCTGCGCGCTCGCAGTCTCGGCCGCCGCCGCCGCCGCCGCCGCCGCCGCCGCCGCGGTCTCCGCCGCCCTCTCGTACGCCTCCTTGGCGGCCGCGGCGGACGATGCCGTCGCGGACTCGATTAATTCGTAGTTCACGTACGTCCCCGATCCGCCCGCCGTCTTCAACGCGTCCCGCGAAGCGGAGGCGTCGCCGTCTAAACGCGCCTCGCGCTCGTCCAGCAGGTCGTCCCCCGCGCCGCCGCTGGGCGGCGGCGGCTTGAGGTTGACGAAGATGAGATCCTCGTCGTCCAGGCCGAGCGCCTCTTTGCGCGCCAGGCCGATGGCCTCCGCGGCCTCGCGGGACTTCGAGCCCAGCCACGCGACGGCGCTCGCGTTGGCATCCGCTTGGCGCCGCGCGGCGATGGCGGCGCGCGATTCATCCGCTTGCTTCCGCAAGCCGTACACCGTGTAGTACGCACGCTTATCCGTCGCGCGCGTCTCCCCGTCCCCGTCCCCGTCCCCGTCCCCGTCCCCGTCATCCGCCAGGAAGTCGTCCAGCTCGCTCACGCCGGGGACGCGCGAAACCGCCGTGGCGACGTCCACGTCAGCAGCCGCCGCCGCCAGCGTCGCGCGCCGCCGCGGCGCGGCGTACTCATCGTCGTCGTCGTCGTCCGCCTTCTGCTCCTGCCCTCCTGGTCTCCAGTGCACGTCGTCCTCGCCGCTGTCGCTCTCGACGCCGAGGCCGTAGTGGTCCTCCTTCGTCGGCGCGGGCAGGAACGAGCGCGAGCTTCCGGTCTCGCCGGCGGCGGCGCCGGCGTTCGCCTTTTTCTCTTGTTTCCTCGCGTGCTTTTTGATGGCGCGCAGCTCCCGCCGCAGGCCCTCCTCCAGCGCAATCTCCTCCGCGCTCTTCATGGTGACCTGCGTGTCCCGCGCTTCCGTCTCCATGGCGCGGCGGAACTGCTCCAGCTTCTCCACCTCGCCCCTGTGCGCGCTCTTCGCCAGGCGGCGCACGACGCGCGTCTCCTCGTCGCGGCGGTACAGCTCATCCACCTCGACGGCGATCTCCGCCTCGAGCAGCAGCAACTCCGTGCGCGACATCAAGTCGCACGTCTCCGCAACGTCTTTGTCCAACGCCCACGCGCGCGCCACGCACTCGGGAAGGCTCGCGAGCGCCTCGTCCGTCTCGCGCCAAGCCTCCGCGTGCCCCCGGAGCTTCGTGGACAAGTCCTGCGCCGCGTCGCTCACGCGCTGCGCGCGCGCGACGTGATGGGCGTTGTTCACGTCGTAATCATCCAGCGCGCGCTCCAGCGTGGCGACGTACGCGGACGCGCCGGCGATTTGCGGCGGCGCGTCGCCCGAGGCGAGGTCCGCGCGGCGGGTCAGCGAGGCCATCGCGCGCGCGCGCGTCTCCGCGGAGGACAACGCAGCGAGCGACGACCGCAGGTGCTTCGCCCCGGACTCGATGCTCTCCATGCTCTTCTCCACCGAGTCCAAAACGCGGTCTTCCGCTCCTCGCGCAGACGCGGAGGCGTCCGCGGCCAACGAGGTGAACAGGCTGGAAATGGTCCCGAGGTACCCTCCCGCCTCGTCCCCGGCGGGAGGCGCCGAGCCGCCATCGGCGGCGGTCGCGGCCTCGCGCGACATCACAGTGCGGAGGGGGCCGCGGAGTCGAGAATCTAACAGTCGGTTCCGCGCACCTGCAGGCGGCCCCATGGGTTGCCCGCGGCCCGTGTTTGATCGGCGATCAGGCGATTTCACCGGCGGGCGATAATTTCTCCGCCGACCGCGGACACGAACACCACGGACGTGACGTTCGAACGCGACACAAC
>Ga0209666_1003723_pt1 | contig 11018 bp, 13 predicted proteins | sample SaaInlV_125m_DNA_FD_184679 | JGI IMG/M metagenome (GOLD analysis project Ga0209666, IMG submission 184679) | Marine microbial communities from expanding oxygen minimum zones in the Saanich Inlet - Saanich Inlet SI037_S3LV_10m_DNA (SPAdes)... | ecosystem: Environmental > Aquatic > Marine >...
ATTGTTTTTCAAAAAATCCATATAAAGATTCATTGGAATTAGCTATGCTTATAAAAAAAAATAAATATAAATACATTAAAATTAAAAAGGCAAAACACGATGGGACACTTAAAATATATGTATACGGTAAGCAAATTTTTGATATAACAATGATGGAATCAGAACAATATAATAAATTATTAAAATTTTCAAATAAAAAAGAGAATAAATTAAAATACTATACTGAAAAATATAAAACCATCCCAATAGAATATATGAAAATGAACTTATATTTTGAATTATCGCGCCCAGAACAATCTGGATGGCGATGGGAAAAGATATTTAAACGTTTAAATTTATTGGTAAAATTTTATCCAACTAAAACAAGCGATATCAAACTTAAAAAATGTTTATGTATTAAAAAGCAATATAGTAAGGTTATTGAAAAATTATTAAATTATATTAAAAGCAAAAAATATCCATTAATTGACGGATACCCGTTAAGATTATATAAAAAGAAAGATTGTTGTTATCGTTTAAGTGAGTCTTCGCAATACACAACAATCTTATCAAATGATTATAAAAAAACAAAGAATGAAATTATAAAATTGTTAAAAGCTACATTGTCAAATAATACATATGATATAAATGTAAAGCATAACGCTATCAATATATATAATTTATACGCATCATATGATATCAAAATAATAGAAAAAACAACAGGTGAATATTTTAATATAATTAAAATCATATTAAATGTAAATGAATGTTTTTCAATTAATGTAAAAGAGGGTTTTACAACCGGTAGCGTTGATACAAATCTATATTTTTTGTATTTAGATTATGTTAAAAACAAGATATATCTTAATAATTTAGATGAAGCAAAGGAAAATCTATATTATATAAATCAATATGAATATTATATAAAAAATATTATTAAAAATAATGTAACTAAGCGATTAAAAAGTGAATGTTATGGAAAGCTAAATAACGAAGATGAAATAAAGCGCGCGTGGAAACAAAAATTAACTATTAAGTATTTGAGTTAATTATACTTTTTAGTGTCTAAGTCTGTGTCATTATCAGAACTCTCGTTTCCGTCAGAGTTCTCAGTAGCATCTGCGATATCAGTAGTGTCAGTACTATCGTTATCATTATTTAAACTGTTGCTACAATTATATTCAACCAAAATAGTATTATTATTTTTATTCAATATAATTTTATCATTATTTTCTAGTTTATTCAAGAGTTCCATCATTCTAAGTTGTTTAATATTGCTAATATCACCAAATAATGATTTTGTTGCTTCATTATGCATGCTAATTATAACGTCGTCATAAAACGGCAAAAAACTGTTTAATATTAAATAAAAATTGGCTAATAGGCTATAATATAGTGCTTTATAATTGTTAATAATGTTTAAATTCATTTTATTAAAAAACACAGATGGTTCTTATATAATTTTAACCAAACGTCTTTTTGATTGTGTAAATACAAAATGTTAATTTAACAGAATGTATGCTAGATTTATCTAAATTAGTGAAAGTAGTATCTTTAAGCGATAAATCAAATCTGGTTAAATCAGGTATTGGTGGGTTAAACATATGGGTTCCAGAATCGGAGAAGCTACCCGTACTAGTACCATTATTAGATTCTGATTTTTTAAGATTTACACCATTGGCGTCACCTATATATTCAACCTTTTCCAAATATTTAACTACGTTCATATTGTTGCCAACTCTAATATAAGAGGTAGCTCGTTCTATATTATTTAATATAACAAAAAAGGAGCTATCATATTCATGGAAAGGTGCATTTGTAGGTGTTATAATTTTAACATTAATTAATTGTAAAGCGACCGCATTTTTAATAGATTCATCGAATTTAAAATAACAGCTGAAAAAGTGTCCATCATTTTCAATACCGTTCATTGAATCTAAGTTTATGATGTGTTTGTCGTATGCGAATGTATTATCAAGATTTGCGTCCATTATATTTTCCTTTATATTTAAAGTATATATTTATTTGATTGCAATGAATACATAAAAAAGAGAGTACATAATTAATAAAAAAGTATAAATTATAAAAAGTTTATAAAAGTTGTAGAAAAATAAAATTATGTACTCTCTTTTTCAAGAGCCATTAGCTTGTTATATAATGAAGATAGTTCTTTATGTTCACAAGTTCCATTTTTAAGTTGTAATTTTAAAATTTTAATATAATATTCCTTCATAATATTTTCAATAGCAATAAATTCGCATGTAGTTTCTATACCAGAGTTTTCACACGGGAGTATATCAGAGTTATCTGCATCAAAAAAATTGTTAAAAACCATTATATAATTATCCTGAATACGTTATCCTTTATATAGTCTTATTTATTATAAAAATATATAAAGATATTTTACAATTAATAAGTATAAAAAATCAAGAATTATGGGAAAGGAAGATGAAGTAGCTGCGGGATTTGATATTGGGACTACAACTAGCTGTGCCGCCATCTGGATTAACGACCGTGTAGAAATTATTCCAGATACTCAAACGGGTTCTCGCATTATACCATCGTATGTTTCATTTGGTGATACAGAGAAGCTTGTAGGAGATGCTGCCAAGAATCAATCAACTATGAATCCTAAGAATACTATTTATGATACAAAGCGTTTGATTGGTCGTAAATTTACAGATGATGTTGTCAAAGAAGATGTTAAGCTATGGTCATTTTCAGTATCGGGAGATAATAATAATAAACCACTAATTAATGTAAAATATAAGAATGAAGATAAAACGTTTCATCCCGAAGAAATTTCTGCTATGGTTATCCAGCGTCTAAAAGAAACAACTGAATCTTATTTGGGTCATCCCTTGAAAAAGGTAGTAATTACAGTACCTGCTTATTTTAATGATTCGCAGCGCCAAGCTACAAAAGATGCAGGTGCTATTGCTGGGCTTGAAGTTCTTAGAATCATTAATGAACCTACCGCTGCTGCAATTGCATATGGTCTTGATAAAACTGACGATAAGCAAGAAAAAAACATTTTGGTTTTTGATTGTGGCGGTGGTACACACGATGTATCAATTCTTACGCTAGATGGTGGTATTTTTGAAGTAAAGGCAACGGGAGGAGATACACATCTTGGTGGCTCAGATATTGATAATCTCATTGTTGATTATCTGTGTGATGATATTAAAAAGAAACATAAAATGAATGTTCGTGAAAATGCTCGTGCACTAAAACGGCTTAATATTGCTGCTGAAAAAGCTAAGAAAAATCTTTCAGCCGCATCTACAACTAGTATTGAGGTAGATTCTCTAATGGATGGCGTAGATTATAATGCTAATCTATCAAGAGCTAAATTTGAGTCGCTTGCTGATAAAGTATTTCAAAGAACTTTGAAGCCACTAGAACAATTGCTTAAAGATGCAAAGATGGGTAAAAGTGATATCGATGAAATTGTATTGGTAGGTGGGACAACGCGTATTCCAAAAGTGCAAGAACTCCTGTCTGGATATTTCAATGATAAGCAACTTAATAAATCACTAAATCCGGATGAAGCTATCGCATATGGTGCGGCGGTTCAAGCATCTATTCTAACTGGCCAAGGTAATAGTAAAACGAATGAATTACTTCTCCTAGATGTGGCACCACTTTCGTTGGGTATTGAAACCGCGGGTGGTGTAATGACAAAAATTATTGAAAGAAATACAACTATTCCTACAAAAAAATCACAAGTATTTTCTACATATGCTGATAATCAACCCGGTGTTGATATTAAGATTTATGAAGGTGAGCGTGGATTTACAAAGGATAATAATCTTCTAGGTAGTTTTCATCTAGATGGAATCCCCCCAATGCCCAGAGGACAAGCGCAAATTGAAGTATCCTTTGATGTTGACGCAAACGGTATTATGAATATTACAGCAGAAGAAAAGTCAACCAAGAAGACAAATAATATCACAATTACGAACGATAAAGGCCGATTGTCAAAAGAGCAAATTGAGGAAATGATTAAAAAGGCAGAAGAATTTAAAGAAGAAGATAATAAGCAGAAAGAGCTCATTGAGGCGAAGAATGGTCTAGAAAACTATCTATATAATCTTAAAAACTCAATGACTAAAAATGAAAATTCGCCACCAACCCTTGATGAAGTCAAAGAAGAACTCGACCCAATTATTGAAGAAGGGCTAAAATGGCTTGAAGATACTGAAAGTGATGACGTAGATATCTATAAAAATAAGCAAAAGGAACTAGAAGAAATTGTAAATCCTCTAATGCAAAAACTATATAGTAGCCAGGGCCCGCCAGAAGGAATGCCAGAAGGAATGCCAGAAGGAATGCCAGAAGGAATGCCAGGAGGAATGCCAGGAGGAATGCCAGAAGGAATGCCAGGAGGAATGCCAGGAGGAATGCCAGGAGGCGCGACAGAACCAACTATTGATGAAGTTGATTAATTCATCTTTTAAATGATATATAAAATACTAATGCGCCTATAAGAGCAAATAGTAAGGCACCCCCAATAATGCTAACTAATATAATATTATATATCCAATATATTTCGCGTTTAATATCCTCACTGCATTCACAATTAATTTCTTTTAATCTGTTAATAAATATTATAACTATAACTATATTAGCAAGGCCGAAGAATGATACAATGTTTGTAAAAGATTTATAGAACATAAACACGTCATTGTTATTTAAATCGATTATGCTATAATCAGAAATATATAAATAAGCATTGATTAGTAATCCAATGCAAAAAATAGGTATTATAACATAAAGATAGTACTTAATGTAGCTGCGCATCCAGTGTTCACTACATGCACAATTCATTTCTTCTAATTTATGTAACCACGTTAATGCACTTACATTTATTATTAATCCAATAATACCACCAACAATCATGGCAATTATAAGTCTCTTTTTTACACTATTAACAGGGCCTTTATCAGAAGGAGCTATTAATCTAGATGTTATTTTATTGCTTGCGGGCATAAATTCTTCATAATTTTTTGCGATATTTTTAGAAGTCTTTTTAGAAGCTCTCTTAGTCTTTCTAGGCATCTTATCTATATAGTTATATTATTTTTATTATATAAATACATTATATTATATCATAATAAACTAATGCAGGGTTTGGAAAACATAGGTGCTACATGTGCTATAAATAGCTTAGTACAAATTATATGTCGCAATAATCATTTACGCGAAACTATATTAAGTTATGATATGAAGGAAGATACTTTTACAAATAATTTAAAAGAAATATTAGTATTAATGCATGAAAAAGATAAGTCATTAATACCAAGAAAATTTGTTAAAAAGGTATTTAAAACATTTGAAGGGACATTTAGATATGGTGAACAACTTGATATATATGAATTATGGATATATTTATCAGATGCAATTACAAATGAAGTTAACGACAATCCGGAATATTATAAAGTAATTAATGAAGATATGAATACTAGTGATAAATTAACAAACGGCGTAGTTATAAATAATGATTCCGATTTTAATAGAATACTATTGAATAGCAACAGATTAAAAGAAAAGTTTGATTATTATAATGTTAAATTAAATAATAATAAATTATCTAAATGGCAATCGTTAATACAAGGATTTTACCTAAATATAATAAAATGTACGAAATGTAATAATACTTTATATAATTTTGAATCATTTATCACTTTAAATCTTAATATAACTGATAAGAATTTATCAGTAGTTGATATGATTAAACAAATATATAAAGAAGAAGTTAATTGCGACGATTGGGTATGTGGCAAATGTAATGAAAAAACAAAATATATTAAGCAAACGAAATTATGGAGTTTACCAAAAGTAATATTTATAGTTATTAACAGATTCTCAGATATATTTAGAAAAAATACAGAAGCAATAAATATTAATGATGTATTACAATTTAATGAAGGAGCGATATTAAGTTCACCTAATTGTAAAAAAACATATAATTTGTCGTCAATCGCAATGCATATTGGTAATTTAAATAGCGGTCATTACATGGCGATATGTAATAATACATATAATTATTTATTATATAATGATTTGGATATTAAAGAAATAACTAATTTTAAAAATAATAATAACGCGGCATATATGATTATATATAGTGAATTATAAATTTTTATTTATTTTATTTGGTAATCCATGCCCAAATACTATCATATATATTAATATGAAAGATGCAATTAAAATACTTCTATTTTCGGCAACTTCTTCATTTTGTTTTAATACAAAAACCATTAGCATATATAGTATTAATCCTATTATAACAGAATGTAAAACCATCTCAATACCTCTTTCCATTTTCGGTATTATACTATAATAAATAGATATAAAAAAAATTAAATATACTTATATATTAAATGGAAAATACTAATAATACAATAATATCAGTGTCAATAGCAAACAACAATATTGTTGTATCATACGATAATAACAATAACGAAACAATCCCTTTAACCAGAGACTCTTACATAAAAATGAGAGAAGTATGGTTAAAAGAGCAACCACCATTTATATCAGATAAGTATAAAAAACATATGAATAATATAATATTTGCATCGATACAAAACAAAGATAAATCAATATCCGAATTATCTGAGTTTTTTTCGGTAGGGAATGAAGAGAATATAATTAAATTCTTCAATTATATGAGAACGCGGGATTTAACAGAAGAAAAATCAAAATGGACAAAGAAAGTATAAAAAATAAAAAGTATATATATTAAATTAAGAATGAAATATTTATTACTATTAATATCATTTGTTAATATTGCCAATGCTTTTACAAGTATAAATATATACGGCACTGGTTTATTTTTACCTTATAGTATGGGCGTAATTGGATATATTAAAAAGAATATAGAAATAGGAGATTATAAAATTACTGGAATATCTGGTGGAGCGTGGTGTTCTTTATTATATACACAAGAGAAAGATTTATCAGACCATGATGAAATATGGAGTTATACCGTAGGAAATAATGTTACAAAATTAAAAATACAAAGCGATATGAGAACGTTTCAAAAAAATGTTGAGACAAACCTCAAAGAGCGTTATAAAAATAAGGAACCAAACGACTTAGATAAAGTATCAATAATATCTACAAAATTAGAAGGTGCCTTATTTAAAATGAAATCAGAAGCGAAAAGTGATTTTACTGACATAAATGATATGATAGATTTTTGTCTATGTAGTTCTTATTTACCATATTTATCAGGAAGAACATTTTCAAAAAAATATAAAGGCAATCGTTACATAGATGGTGATATAAAATACGATTATAGTAAAGAAAATAAATATAGTAATAAAATAATAATACATAAACAGATGTGGGATAGAAAATTTAAATCAGATAGCTATTTGTATATTGATAAAGATAAATCACGAGAATTATTTAAACAAGGTTGGGAAGATACTCATGATAATAAAGACAAAATTATTTCAAAAATAATTTATTAGCTTTATTAAATGATTTTTCAACGCGTTCATCATAAACTTTTAATCTATCAACGCGTTTTCTTTCTTCTTTTTCTGACTTTAATTTCCTCAATTCTTGCTGTCTCAATTCTTTTTCACTCATTTTTTTTTCAGCTTTATTATCACTATATGCTTTATATTCTTCAATTGTTTTAAATTGTTTATTACTTTTCATTAAAGACGGATCTACTAATCGTGTTCCATCATGAGCTCTCATATAATCTGTATATGATAAATTATTAGTTTTTTCCATGCTACTTGTATAATCATCGGATTTTTTACTACCTAATTCTGTAAAGCTCAGAGATTTTGCTAACAATAATGGTTCAGGTTCCTTATATTTTACTAATTGTTTATTAACAGGAACATTCTTATTAAACAACTTATTAAAACTTTCGTTATCTATTTTGTCTTTTTTAATGATTTTTTTAATATCTATTTCTTCTCTAACTTTTGAAGATTCATACATTTTTTGTCCGTAACCAAAATCTATATCGTCATCATATACTTTACATTTATCAAAATTGCGATTGAATTTTGTTGAAAACATTTCATCGGGATTCTGTAATGCTTCACTTGGATGTGGCATTGTTTCGGTGGTGATTTTATTAAAAAAATCACCTGATTGTTTTTTAAGTTCATTATGATCAATATTACTATAACGGTCTTTATATTCGGTCGCGAGCTTTTTGAAGGAATATGTAATAATATTAAAAAGCTCTTTATTTCCATTTGGCTTATCAGGATGAGTATTAATTGCTAATTTTCTATACGACTCTTTAAGTTCTTCCCATGTAAAATCTTTACTAACATTTAAAACTTCATAGTAGTTGAGCTTTTTCATATCTATACTTTTAAGATCTATATTTGCATCACTGCTATGTGTTGCGACTGGTTCGTTAATTGTATTATCACTTTCTCTATTCACATTATTTAAATTTTTATGATATTGTTGATAGGTATTTTGCCTTGATGATGTGTTACCCATATCATTAAATATTCTTACTACATATATATTTAATAATTGGAAAATATAATACGCATATAAAAACATATTAGATAAATTAATAAATATGAATAATAACTTAATTATAGCCGGGTGCAATTTTATAGGATTATATGCTGCAATAAAATGTCTAGATAATGGCTATAATGTAACTATAATTGAAAAACACAATTCATTTAACGATAAAAAAAATAATTATAGAATTTTTAACAAGAATCACAATTTTTATATTAATTTATTAAATAAATTTTCAATAAATTATAAGAAATACATACTGAAATATAACGAGATAACACATAAAATTATTTTAAATATAATTAATAAATCTAAGTTGATATCAAAAAAAATACTTAATAGTCAAAATTTTGTTAAGTTTTGTCGTTCTATATTATCTGCCCATGAATATAATATACTCAAAAATAACATTGATGATTTTGAGTATATATATGATAATATATCAGCTATGTTTGCGATTACATTATTTATAAACGATATTAATAAAGATATTGAATATTATATTGTGACAGATGATAAAAACATATTTGTGAATAAGATGCTTAATTATATAATATCACGCAATGGGTATATTATATATAATACTGAAATAACAGATATTATATATAAATCAAAAATATATATAGTATCAAAATATAAAACGCATATTTCAAATATACTTATATTAACATTATCAAAAGATAATCTTTTAAGATTTAAATTTTTGAATAAGGAACAAAAAAAAATATTAAATAATGTAACTAAATATAATATTGACGCAGAGACAATATTCAGTGATAATTTATTAGAAAATGAATGTGATATCAAAGAACATTTATTAGATAATATTCATGTCGTATGTCCTATTAGAAAACATAATATATATCTTTGGAATGTTGGAATAAATGACGTGGTTATTAAAGCTAAAATTAAACAATTATTTAATCACGTCTATATATGTAGCGATTCTTATTCTAAAAACCCATTTTTTATCAATTATTCATTGGAAACTTATGATGATGTGCATAATAAAATAACCAACAAGTTGAATAAAAATTGACATATTCACTATATAACACAAATCCATTCACATGAATATTGCAACTTTTAATAGTTATATGGTTGACGAATGTAAGAATTATTTATATATATTATTTAAACATAATTATTATACGCGTGAAATATGGTTTAAATATTTAGATTATTTCAATGTAAATTCTATGAATAACTTATTTCCAATTATTTTACCTATGATTATTATTAACTTTCTAATATTTTATATCTTTGTATTATTAATAAAAAAAACAATAAACGAATATAATAAAAGAGCTTTTTATTCCAAAATATTTTAACCTGTACTACCAAATCCACCTTCACCCCTATTTGTAATATTTGGATTATCAATTGATAAATCCATATTTGCATATATTTGTTTTTTAACAATTAATTGACAACATTTCCAAGGTAATTCTAAATCAGGTGATTCTTTATTTATTTTTATTAATGCGACTAATAAATTCCCACGATAACTTTGATCAATAATACCAATGCTATTTGCTAACATATATCCCGATTTACTAATAGAACTTCTTGGCGCAATTTCAACATAATATCCATTAGGTATATTTAATTTAATGCCAGTATCATATAATGTAGTATAACTATTTAATACCTTATGTTCTTTTATGATAGTCAAATCATATCCGACATCACTATATGAAGCTTTCACTGGCATAATCGCCTTTTCATTTGCCATATATACTTTAATTGTAGGCAAATTATCATTATCATTGAAATTATAGATATCATAATTAAGATATAGATATTTACAATTATAAACAATACCAAGAAAGTCAAGCATATCAGAATCCTTATATACAATTGTATATCCGATAGCTTCTTTAATTATCGTAAAAGGAATCTTATATAGGTCAGATAATAATTGGTAATTGTTATGGTTATATATAGTAATACGCAAAGATGTTCCAATAATATAAGAAAATTGTTCTAAATACGCTTTAATAAATTGATTTTTTAAGTTAAAATCCTTTAAATTATTAATAATATCAGATACATCTTGATCTATCAATAATTCAAAATTATCACATTTTATATGTTTTTGCATATCACTTATCAAATTAGTTGAGGATATGCAAAGCTCAATATTATTATATTCTGTTACATATACATCACCCAATAGTTTTAATTCATCAATAATAATATCAATGTTTTTGAAATATGGATAATTTAACTTATCATATGGCTCGCATTTGTTATAATAATTATATGTTAAATACCTATTTGCTGTTTTAATATCTGATATCTTAAAAATACATTTCAAATATTTACCATCATACCTATCTTTAAAATTAAATAATACAAGACCAAATATATAAGCTTTTTCATCTGTATCAATTAATTCAAAATATTTATCATCAACCATTTTAACTAATATGACTGTGAAAAACTTTATATCATTATTAATTAATAATGGCAATCAATTATTATAAATATTATACAGTTGACACTACTGCACA
>Ga0209666_1003724_pt1 | contig 11018 bp, 8 predicted proteins | sample SaaInlV_125m_DNA_FD_184679 | JGI IMG/M metagenome (GOLD analysis project Ga0209666, IMG submission 184679) | Marine microbial communities from expanding oxygen minimum zones in the Saanich Inlet - Saanich Inlet SI037_S3LV_10m_DNA (SPAdes)... | ecosystem: Environmental > Aquatic > Marine >...
GACGCTAACGACCATGACTGGGACCAGCTTGATCGACTTGAGCACCGTCCCTGTGACGTAGTTGACGTACTTGTACGCCAGTTTACCTAAACTCGCGTACAGCGCCAGGCACGTCGCGCCGATGGCGTAGAGGCGAAAGGGCGCGGCGCGAGGCTCGAGCCTCCACCACTCCACGTCGCTCCACCTCGGCGGGTGGTGGGGCATCTGCATCTGACCGGGGGATACCCTGGGGGATACCGCGTCTGCGCCCAACGATGCACGCTCCCCGGCGGCGCGAAGGCGGATGGTGACGTGGCTCACGACGCCAAAGACGGCGAGCTCGAAGAAGGCCATCGTGAAGAAAAAGTCGTAGTGCGGCAGGGACTTGATTATGAACTCCTCCAGGTAAGAAGCCAGCGCGATGGTCAGCACGGTTCCCGCGGCGAGCCATACGAACGCCTGATCCGCGGCGAGCCTCCTGCCGAAGAGGACGACGTCCGGCTGCGCGATCACCCCCATCCTCGCCTCCTGCGCCCACGGAAGTGGCCACGGACGCGGCTTCAAGATTTCTTCAGCAGTGCGAGCCGGGAGCCGCTCACATGACTGACAGATCGATCCGCTTGAGGGTTAGGTCTGAACGGGAGTGACGAGTGACGTGTCCGGGGTCGCGCGCGCGGGCACAGCCACACGCGCGTCGCCGCCTTCGTCGCCGTCGCGTCCGCTAGAAGCCGCGCGCTTTAACCGACCGCGCGCACTCGCCCGTCGCATCCCACGCCACACGCGCGCCGAGCGACGCAGGCGTCGCCGACGACAGGGCACCTTTTTGCCCATCCTCGACGCTTGAAGTGGATAAAATGCCGGGACTGATGAGCCTCAGGCCCGCGGTGGTCAGCGAGGCGTTCACCCGCGTCCGGTTCGCGCGCACCGCGTCCACCGCGGTCGCCCGCGCCGCCCGCGCGTCCGCGCCGTCGCATCCCGCCGCGGTCCGCCCCGCGCCCTTCGCATCCGCGCGGGTTCACAAGTTCACACCGGGAGGAGTCAGCCGCAATCGTTTCGTACGATGTCGCGCGATCGCCACGTCCGTCGCCTCCTCCTCCGAGGTCTCCCCGGGCGCCAACCACGCCGATCTCCCGAAGAACTTCGAGCAAGGCGACGTCGAGGAACGCCTGTACAAGATGTGGGAAGACAACGGCTACTTCAAGCCGTCCGATGTCGCCACCGGCGAACCCTTCACCATCGCCATGCCCCCGCCAAACGTCACCGGCGCTTTACACATGGGACACGCCATGTTCGTCACCATCCAAGACATCATGGCGCGCAACGCGCGCATGCGCGGGCGGCCCACGCTGTGGCTACCCGGCACGGACCACGCGGGCATCGCCACGCAGCTCGTCGTGGAGCGGTCACTCGAAGCGGAGGGATTGACCCGCGAGGGCGTCGGCCGCGAGGAATTCGAACGCCGGACGTGGGAATGGAAAAAGGAATACGGCGGTCGCATCGGTAACCAGATCCGACGCCTAGGCGCGTCGTGCGACTGGAGCCGGGAGCGGTTCACCCTGGACGAGGGTTTGAGCGAGTCCGTGCTCGAGGCGTTCGTGACGCTTCACGAGAAGGGGCTCATCTATAAAGGAACGTACATGGTCAACTGGGCGCCAAAGCTGCAAACCGCGGTGTCGGATCTGGAGGTTGAATACGCGGACGAACCCGGGACGCTGTACTACTTCAAGTACCCTGTGGAGGGCGGCGAGGGTGACGATTCATATCTCCCCGTCGCCACTACCCGCCCGGAGACTATCCTGGGCGACACCGCAGTAGCGGTGAACCCGGAGGACGATCGGTTTAAAAAGTTCATCGGGAAGAAGTGCGTGGTGCCTTTCAGCGGCGGCCGGACCGTCCCGATCATCGGGGACGATTACGTGGACATCGAGTTTGGCACCGGCGCGCTCAAGATCACCCCAGGGCACGACCCGAACGATTACGAGATCGGCCAGCGCGTCGGGCTCCCGACGATTAACATCATGAACAAGGACGGGTCCATGAACGGCAACGCGGGCGAGTACGAAGGATTGGACAGGGCCGAGTGCCGGACCAAGCTCTGGGCGGACATGGAGTCCACGGGCATCGCGATCAAGTCCGAGCCGTACCAAACACGCGTGCCGCGGTCGCAGCGAGGCGGCGAGGTCATCGAGCCGCTCGTCTCGGAGCAATGGTTCGTGAAGATGGAGACTATGGCGGAGCCCGCGCTCGCCGCGGTTGAGTCCGGCGAGCTCACGATTGTCCCCGCGCGGTTCGAGAAAATCTACAAATCGTGGCTGACTGACATTCGGGACTGGTGCATCTCGCGACAGCTGTGGTGGGGGCACAGGATCCCGGTCTGGTACGTCCACGAGAGCCAGGACGCTCTGGACGCTTCTAGAAGCGGCACTGGAAAGGGTTCTTCGCCCATCTACGTCGTCGCCAGAAACGAAGCGGAGGCGACGGAACAGGCCAAGTCAGCGCACGGCGAACACGTGGTACTGTACCAAGAAGAGGATGTCTTGGACACCTGGTTCTCCTCCGGGCTCTGGCCGTTCTCCACGCTCGGGTGGCCGGACGAAGAGGCGGAGGACATGGCCAAATTCTTTCCCACGCAGGTGATGGAAACGGGGCACGACATCCTCTTCTTCTGGGTGGCGCGCATGGTCATGATGTCGTACGGCATGACGGGCAAGCTCCCGTTCCACACCGTGTTCCTCCACGGCTTGGTGCGGGACGAGAAAGGACGCAAGATGTCCAAATCCTTGGGCAACGTGGTGGATCCGCTCAACGTCATCGACGAACAAGGCTGCGACGCACTCCGATTCACCCTCGCCACCGGCACCGCCGCGGGGCAGGACCTGAACCTCAACATGGACAGGCTCGCGTCCAACCGTAACTTTACCAACAAGATCTGGAATTCCGGTAAATTCGTCCTGTACTCCCTGGAAGGTATGTCGGATGAGGAACGCGTGGAGCTCGTGGCGGCGGCGGAGGCGGTGCCCGGCTCACTCGACTCGCTTCCCCTCGCGGAACGATGGATCGTCTCGCGGCTGCACTCCGTCATCGACCACGTCACGTCCGCGCACGACAGGTACGACTTCGGCGAGGCTGGCAGGGCGGCGTACTCGTTCTTCTACGACGATTTCGCCGATTGGTTCATCGAGGGCGCCAAGTCCCGTTTATACGGCGGCGATCCAGCCGCGGCGAAGCTCACGAAGGCTGTCTCGCTCTACGTCCTGGACAGCACCCTCAAGGTGCTGCACCCGTTCGTGCCGTACGTCACCGAGGAGGTGTGGACGTCGCTGCCCCACCGCGGGGACTCCATCATGAACCAAGCGTGGCCCGCGTGCGACGCCAAGAGGGACGCGGGTGCGATTGAATCGTTTGAGAGCGTTCAGGTGAGCTTCTTTTAATCTTTGTGTTTCTTGCAATTCGACTGACGGAGTGTTTTGTTTGCAGGGCATCGTGCGTTCCATTCGAAACGCCCGTGCGGAGTACGCGGTGGAGCCCGCGCGACGTATCCCTGCGTTCATCGTCATCTCCGACGAGGCGCTGATGGGGGAGGTGGCGGCGGAGTTGGCCATGGTGAGCGGTTTGGCTCGTCTGGATGCCGATTCGTCTGAGGTTTTGGCGAAGGCTCCGGCCGCGGCGGTGGAAACCCCGGGTGATTTTGTTCAGACGGTGGTGAGCGACGGCGTGGAGGTGTACCTGCCTTTGAGCGGCATCGTTGACCCGGCGAAGGAGCTCGCGCGGCTGGGTAAGCAGGCGGGTAAGTTGGAGAAGGAGGCTCAAGGGCTGGCGGGTCGGTTGAAGTCTCCCAAGTTTGTCGAAAAGGCGCCACCCGCGGTGGTCGAGAAGAGCAAAAAAGAACTCGCCGAGCTGGAGGAGCAGCTCGCGTCCGTCAAGCAGCGCATGTCGCAGATGGAGGCGCTCGCCGCCAAGTGAGTGAGTGAGTTATCGATCGATTGATTTTAAACCGTTCGGCGACCTAAACGTCGCCGAACGTAGTCTCCTCTTATATATTTCTTACTTGTACTTCGTCGAGATCTCACGCGTCTTACTTTCGTCGTCTCTGTTCCTCCTATCTGTACATCGAATGGGTGTTGGTACACGCGCGCGGTGACACGTGGCTTTGCGTCTGCCACCGCGCGGCTTCAATGAATTCGTAAATAATGTGTCACCGGCGTCGGCATCAGTTCGCCGCGGCGATGGCCACGCGGTCGGCGGCCTCGATCGTCTCCTCCTCGGGCGAATCCGTCACCGTCTCCATCGTGTCGAACAGTTCCTGCGCCTCCAGCAAGAGAAGCGACGAAAACGACCCGCGCTGCGTCCGACCCGCGCTCATCTCGCAGCACTCATCCTCCTCCTCGTGCGGCGGGTGGACCACGACGACCTTCGCCAGCGTGCGCGCCAGCTCGCCGTCGATCGGCCCGGGCGCTCGCGTCGAATCCCCGCCTCCGATTGGCACTTTCCGACTCGAAGTCGCGACGCCCGCGGGCTTTTCGGATCCGCCGACGCCGAGAACCGTGCCGGGGTTCCACGAGTACGCCATGTCGACGCTCTCCGTGGCCTTATGCGTCACCACGACGCCCGCTCCTTCGGGCCGCCCGGCGTCGATCGAGAAACGAAACCCGCCGTTCTTGACCCGAGTCGGGGACACGCAGTCGTCGCTCTTGCTATGGGCGAGGTACGAACTCCACTCTGATTTTTGCGGAGTCCCCGGGGGATTTTGCTCGAGACCTGCGTGCCCGCCCAGGGTTTTATCCTCGCTCGCGGATGCCATCGCGAGCATGTTGAGACCCACGCTGCTCCCGTGCTGCCGGCCGTAGCTCCGCGCCTCGTCGTCGTCGTCCACGCCCGCGGCCAGTCGGCGCAGCGGCGCCGGCACGGCGCCCGAGAGATCCATCTGATGATTCGACGATCCGAGGTTCAGGTTCGCCGCCGGGGATCCGACGTATGCGCCGTGCGCTTCGAGGGTTTGCTCGTTCTCGGTGACGCGCACGTTCCCCGCGGCGTCGTAGGTGATGTGCGCGCTGAATCCATCCTGTTCACGGGGGACGCGCAGAGTCAGATGGCGGCGTTGGTTGGGATATTTGGAATTGGCGACCAGTCTTGTTTCACACGAAAGTTCCTTCTTTCCACGTGGTGGATTTTGGTCGGGAGTGGGGGTCGAACACGGCGTGGGTTTCGGGCATGGGGCGTACCGTTTCGTCGTTCGCGGTGGTGGGGCGCAGCGCGAGTTCCTCGAACGCGGCGCTGAGCGCCGAGCGGCGCTTACCCGAGTCGCTCTTGTGCGGCGTCGGTGAGCTCATTGTCGCGACCCCCACTCTGAATGATCACTCACGCGTGGAAAAGAATAAATGGTTCGGGTGCCTGCGGTCAAGGGTAGAATGGGGGCGGTGAGGGGGATGCGACGGTCAGTCTCGTGGGGTGAATGGACGAACGATACGCGTGACGTGTGCGTAGGTCGAATCGATCCGGGTTTGGGTTCGAGACGCGTGAGTTCGCGGCGAACGCGCGCGTTCCCGGCGCCCGGGTCGCTCTCAATCTTCTCTCACCTGATGACTGCCGAGTCGATGCGGGGCCGGAAAGTGCGTCCCTGTTCCCTTCGCGTCTCTCCCCGAACGCCGAGCGCGACGGATTCGGCCGGAAACCTCTCGAACGGTCCCGATTCAGTGTCCCGCTGACTGAACACCCGTCGCGTAAGCGCCGTGCCGCGTGCTGTTGTGTCACTCGCTTCGCCGGGAAAAGGTTGGTTGAAAAGCGCGTTGGAAAGGTCGCTCGAGCCACAAAATTGGTGGCTCTTGCGTGGTTCGGAAATGCCGCTATTTGGCATTTAGAAGGTCGTAATTTTCCCGACCCCGACTCTCGGTTTCAGACTAAATGGCTGTCGTGTCGAGGGAGCCCCCTTGTGAGATTTGTTTGGCAATTTTCGTTGTCGGTCACGTCCCGGCAAAAGAGATAACGCTACCGTTAATTAGAGCCGCGCGGTGAGTCAGTGGGCATTGACCCTGGCCTTTTCGTAATTGCGAAAGGACATTATCACGTCAGTCGCCTCGAAAAGTTTTTACACAACGTCTCAACGCCCCCGCCCTTTGTTCCGCAGCTGCGGCGCCACGGTCACGTCACTCGTCAACTCCGCCATCAGCGCATCACCCCGCCCGCGCGCCGCCACGTGACGCACCAGCGTCAGCGCGTCCACCCAACGTTCCCGCCCCGCCGCGTCGTCGCACACGAAGTAAGCGCCCGTCCCATCCGTCATGCCCACATGGAAACCTGTAAACAAAACATGACGTCAATCAAATTGCCCATACGGGAATAAAAATAAACTTACCAAACCCGGCGGGAAGCGAACACTCCGCGCAAGGCTGCACCGAACACATGTCGGAGGTCTTGACGTGCACGCCCCACGGCCCATCGCGGGTGGTGGACGCGTCCGCCGCGGTCGCGCGGCGCCTTCGATGCGCGCGTCGTTCGCACCTTCGAACAGCGTCTTCGTCGTCTTCGTCATCCACGTCTCCGGATAGATTTGAATTTGATTGTTCGTCGCGCCGATCGTCGACGTCCCAGGGCAAACCGACGGACGCCCACGTCCCGACGGCACCAAACGCCACGTCCACCCCACCGCCCGCCACCACCCCTTCCGGCCACGATTCACCCGTCCAGAACGCCTCGTGATCCAGCACGAACCACCGCCGGCGCCAGCATCCCGCCGTCGCCACGCCCAAACCAGGCGGCGCGACTAACAGCGAACCCGCCGCGAGCGCTGGCAACGGGAGGGTGTGACGTACGAGCCGAAGCGACGACGCGTACACCGGCCTGGCGCCGGAGGCTTGCGCGCAGCATATGTACATGGCCGCGGCGGTCTGGAGCTCGTCCGCGCTCGTCGGCGCAGCCTCCGAGCCCAGCGCTGACTTTGACGAAGAGTCGATTCCATTCGTCGTCGCATCTGGACCTCCTTTGTCGGTGGAGCCCCCGCCGCCGCCGCCGCCGCCGCCCTGTCCTCGTCCCGCGCGCTCCGACAGCGCGTACATGATCGTGCCGAGGTTGTACACCGCGCGGTGGAACCCTGGGTCGCGTCGAATGGCTTCCCGGAACCGTCCCACCGCCGCGAGGAGTCGTGTCGTTCGTTTCTCGGGATCTCGTTCGAGCGCTGACATCTGTTGGAGCGCGAGGCCCCAGTTGTTGAGCGCCTGGGTGCTCTGCGTGCGCGCGACGTCGCACTCCACCGCGGCGCGGTACTTCTCGCACGCCTGTCCCCACATCGCGCGGGCTTCCACCTTGTCCCCGGCGTCGCCCTTGAGCCTCGCGCGGTCGCCCAGCGCGATGCCCCAGTTGTACAGCGTGGAGATGGAGTCGCCTCTCAGATCTCGCGCCTTGGCGTACTTGGCGCACGCGTCGATTAGGATCGCATCGCGGCGGTTCGGGTCAATCCCCGTCTGCTCCGCGCGCTCCGCCTGCTCCTGAAGCACGAGCGCCCACGAGTAGTGCGCGTCGAAGTCGGTGGGATCCGCGGACGCGGCGTCCGCGTGCCGCTCGGCGCGAAGGTCGAGGAGCTTGTCATGGCCCGAACGGCCCCCGCCGGTGGAGGCGTCGGTGCCCAGCCGGGTCTTGATCTCGACGCCGCCGAAGTACGAAGACGACGCGCTCGCATCGCCGGATGCCCTGGAGTCCGCCGCCATCGCGACTCCCCTTTGTGTATCACCACGCGCGCCTAGTGCTAATGGTACGAACGAGGGTTGGATTTGGCTTTTCAAACCGCTAACAGAACCGAGCTGACATCGTTGGTTTTCATCGCAAGCACTCAACCTCATCTGACTACTGGATGATCGGCCCGTCGCTGTCCCACATCCCGCCCGGCGCGTCACCGGGCGTCAGGTACACCCTATCCCCGCCCACGTTCAACACCGTCCGCCCGCGTCCGATGACATCCAGACCAACCGTCATGAACGGACTCGCGCTCGCGCCCAAGCTCGCGAAGGCGGGCAAATCGCCGATGCAACACTCACCCTTGTACTCGCTCCGCAGACCACCCTCGTCACCACCCATGCCGACGACCTCCAGGTCGAACGGCGCCGTGGACATCGCCATCGGCCGTCCGTCCACGCCCACCGCGGTCATCGCGCTGTTCGTCACGGATGGATGATCCGCCGCGACGCCGCCGCCCGCGGATGCCATCCAGTTCACAACAGAGAAGAATGATCCCATGTCCAGTACTCCCGGAAACGCGTCCGACGCGTTCAGCCGGCACGCCACCGTCTTCAACCCCGTGGGATGCATCGCCAGCGGGACCTCCACGAGCGACTCCACGTCCAGGGCGCCGGATACGATGGACCCGCGCGGGTGGAAACGCATCGCTTTGTTCGCAAAGTCGAGATCCGCTTCAAACTTTGATAAAAAATCGAGCCCGAGCATGCCGCCCACGACCGACGGCAGACCGGACGCGGCGAGGTCGGTGACCACCGCGTCCAACGAGCCGAGCTCCAGGGCACCGACGCTCGCGCCGGAGATTGTCACTTTCTGTCGCAAAGTCTCGCCGCCCGCGCCGAGGCCACGGATAGCCGCTCCGTCAACCGCCGAGTCGCCCAGCATCTCCCGCAACTGCGGAGTGATGAGCGCTGAGGTGGCGCCGCTGTCGATGAGAAAGTCGACGAAGCCCGCCTCTCCGACGTCCAGCGTGACGACCACGTACCCCGCTCGCGGGTTACCGGGCATTCCGACGAGCTGTCTCAGCGGTAAAGTCACGGTCCCCTCGAGCTGTTCACTCCACGCGTTCGCCAGCGCCCGGGCGAGTTCTTCCTTCTCGAACAGGTCCTTGGTTCCCACGCCCATCGCGGCGAGTTTGACCTTGATGGCCTTGGCGCGCATGGCGTTGGCGCGTTTCATGAGGTTCGCAGGGGATCGAGGGTCGTCCTCGGGTCCCTGAGCCGGCGGCGCGTCGTCGTCCGCCGCCGCCGGCGACGTGCGACGACGAAGGGTGCCGAAGCGGGGATGAGGACGGCGAGGGAGGGAGGACGGGGGACGCGTGCGACGCGTCGCGGCGCCGAGACGGACCACGGGACGATCCATCGCCGCCGTCGCCGTCGAAATCGCGATCATCGCAGACGGGATCGGCACGGATCGACGCGTGCGTCGCGCCAGTGAGGTGTGAAGAAGCGTCGGGAAGGGTAGCGCGTGTGTACAGTCAGACGGTTAATTTCTCGGACACCACGTGGGAAAAGCTCGGTGATGTACGTGACTCAGCCCTGGTTACACCCGCACAGTACGAGTCGGGCCCCACGGGCCGAACCATGACGCGAATCGCCGCACTCGGGGGCGCCTCCGCGCGCCCCGCGACGGTTCATCGCCGCGGCGCGTTCGATCGCGCGCGTGCACCCGGGGCGACGGGGCTGGGCCGTCCATCTTGGTTGGCGCGCGAAAACCAAAACCTGAATCGGGCCCCCAATCGTGGTAACACCGGACGCGTCGTCGTTCGCGGTCCCCTCCCGCCGAAGTCCACCGCCGTGGATCAGCTCTCGGGCACGTCGGCGCCGCCCCCCGTGACCGACCGACCCCCGGGTCCCCAGCGCGTCAAGCTCCACCGCCTGAGCAAGACCGCGGACCTCCCGAACGGCATGACCGTCCACTACATCTCCCCGCCGGACGTCCAATTCCTCTACGGAGAGATATTCGAAGAGCACTGCTACGTCCGCAACGGAATAACCCTTCACACCGACGACGTCGTCATCGACGTCGGGGGCAACATCGGCCTCTTCGCCATGTACGCCGCCAAGAAGTGCGTCTGCGGCAAGGTGTTCACGCTCGAACCCATCCCGTCGACGTACAGAGCCATGGTTCGAAACTTATGCGAGAATCTATCGCCAAATGCCAACGGCTCGTGCGAACCCGAGGCTGTCGTCGCGCGTACTCCCGCGTCCGTCGCCATCGGCAACCGCGGGAACAACTCCATGGACGACGCGGATTTCGGCGACGTTTTCGGTCGCCAGTTACCTTCCAGAGACTATCCGGATGCCAACGCGTGGTGGGACCCGGATGCGTCCGGGATCGATCAAGACGGCGGCGAGTGCGTTTTCTTGGAGAACGACATCGACGGGTTCCAATCCGACGGCGGGGTGATGTCGTGCGGGAACCAGGCGGGCGCGGTGTGGGCGTACAACTGCGGCGTGGGTGACGGGAGGCAGCACGCGGTGAGGAGTTTCTTTTAATTCTTGTAGTATGGGCGATTAGACTGACGACGTGTTTTGTTTACAGGGGCGATTCACGTTTTACCCTCGAGCCGCGGGTTGGTCCACGATGGTTCCGGACGATCTGGAAACTTCCGCTAACGTCAGGAAGTTCGTCGAGAGCGCGCTGGGTAACGCCAACGCACGTACGCGGACGAAGTCGAGCGGTAAGGGGCGCGTGACGGAGGATGACGCGGTCGCCGGGTCGAAACTCGCGCGGGGCAACCCGCTCGCCGCGTTCGGCGGCTGGCTCCTCTCTCTCACCGAGACGCCACACGAATCCGACCAGTCATCATCGCAGGGCGGCCTGTTGAACTTGATCCTCGCGCCCGTCAGATACGCCGCGAAAGCGCTGTTCCAGTTCATCCTCGGCGCGGTGTTGAAGTTTATGCTGGGAAACAAGTACGAGTTTGAGTGTCCGCTGGTCACAGTGTCCGACGTCGTTGACTCGCACGAGCTGGACAGGATCGACCTGTTGAAAGTGGACGTGGAGCGCGCGGAGCTCGCGGTTTTAAGAGGGGTACGAAGCGAGCACTGGAGCAAGGTGCGGCAGGTGGCGATGGAAGTGCACGACAGCGCGGGGGGCACGAAGGAACTGGAGGAGTGCAGACGGCTGCTGGTGGACGTGGGGAAGTTCGAGGAGGGACGGATCGTGGCGGAGCAGCCGGACGACCTGGAGGGTAGCACGCTGTGGAACCTGTACGCGAGCAGGGCGTGATGAGACGTGCATGGCGTGTTGTTGTTGCTGTTTATTCGGTGATTTGGCGGCGGCCAGCGCGGCGTGTATCGTATCGCGCT
>Ga0209666_1003725_pt1 | contig 11013 bp, 7 predicted proteins | sample SaaInlV_125m_DNA_FD_184679 | JGI IMG/M metagenome (GOLD analysis project Ga0209666, IMG submission 184679) | Marine microbial communities from expanding oxygen minimum zones in the Saanich Inlet - Saanich Inlet SI037_S3LV_10m_DNA (SPAdes)... | ecosystem: Environmental > Aquatic > Marine >...
CGCTCCAGGGCGAGCTCAAGCTGTCCAAGCTCAACCATGTGGACAAGAAGGCGCTGTGCTGGTACGAGGAGTGCCAGAAGCGGTCGGAGCGGCGCGCCAAGCGGCACCGCGAGCGCGACAAGAAGGCGGAGCGGGACACGTACGATCAGGGCGTGGACGACGCGGCGCTCAGCGCCATGATGGACGCGTTTGAGGCGGCCAGGGGGCGGAAGGTGTAGTGTTTGTCTGTGTTTTTAATTAGCTAATCACTCTCATCTGACGACGACTCTGGTCCGACTGGCTGCCCACGCCTGCGTTGAGACCAGGGTAAGGTTGGCTCCTGGCGAAGCTTAGCCCAATGTTTGTGGAGCTCAACCCAATGTTTGCGCAGTTGCAGCTTGTGAAAGTGTTGATCGTAAAGCCAGCGCAACTCAAGCAGTCGCTCCTCGAACCGCTCCCTCGTCTTCAAGAGGGTCTCGTACTGCGCGGTCCACAAATCGCGCAGCCAGCCCGGCACCGACGTCCCTGCCTCAAGCAGCGCCTTTCGAATACGTAAGACGAGTCCTTCCAAATCGTACTCGTCTTTTGTTCCATCATATACCTCCTTAAGTAATTCGAGAGGCTTGTACCTGTAGTCGACGTTCTCCGGCCGCGTGATCTGGTTAAAGAAAGACCCATCCCACACTGGAATCTTGGTTGGTGGCGGAATTTCGTCATCGATGCCTTCGTCTGCTGTATACCGATCCGTAACCAAGCCGGCGTGTATGTGTGCTCTGGTATTGGACAATTTCAGTCGCAGAATGCGGTTGTTTGATGCCACCTGCTGGCGCAAGACGTGCCGAAGCAGCTTCTCGGTCGTTTGCTGGTCGACCGTCCAATCCGGAGCAAGCGTGCGGCGCAGCAAGAGGTCCGTGCCCATCTCACGTATCCACGGCTTCAGGCCCCGCTCGACGAGCAGCTCGATGAGGGCCGCGTCTTCGGGGTCGAATGGCTGCGGAAAGTTAGGGTCGAAACGAGACCCGCGTTTTACCCCAAGCAGGAGCTCAATGATCTCCTTTTTCTCGCCCTCGGGAATCGTTGCCATGCCCGGCTGGTACGGCAGGACCTCCCATGCAATTGTGCGCATGTTGGCATTGGCACCGCGATCAAGCACGTCGCGCACTTGGTTGAGCGCTTCGAGCGGCGTCAGCTCGCCGCGCTTCCGGCGCACTACGATGGCGTAAAGGTCCCATTCCAGTCTCTTGTACTTGAGCCCTGGGACCACTGCGCCGCGCATTTTGAGCAGCAGCACGAGCGCCGCCCATGGCGTCTTACTGCTGTGGATAAGCTGCTCCATGTGTTCATAAAACGCCTTCGTTGGCTTGTTATACCTTTCCTTGTCATACGGGACAAAGCTTAAGGGAACCTTTGCGGTATCCCAATCTTTCATCTTGCTGTATAGTAACGCATCCAGCGCCTCATCCATTCTGCGCTGCGTCATGGCTGGATCGACGTATAGTTTCCCGTCTCTCACCAAGTTGGGTTGTCCGCCAGTACGTTGTTTGTCTTGTGGCATCCTCAGCCCATCCCTGCCGTGGAACGCTTGGCACAGCGCGCCAAAGAACTCGCGCCAGCTTGTGAACGCCGAGTCGCTCGGCGGCGAAGGCTGCACACCCTGGACTGTGCCCTGGGGCACAAACCCGAACGCTGCAAGCGCCAACCGGTACCACTGGTCGTCGCACTTTTGGCCCTGGTTGCCGGCCGAGCGGCAGAAATTCTCCATCCACTCGCAGATTGTGCTCGCGGGCTCCTTCGTGTTGCGCGCCGCCAGCGCAGCCTGCGTCACCATAGTCCCAATGACCTCTGGTGGAAGGCCTGCGAGCGAGGCGGTTTCCCGGGCTGCCGCCTGCCGCTCAGCCATGTTGCGCCGGCGCAGGATTTCTTCCTTCTCGTCCATGATCTCCTTTACCACATCGTCGTTGGCGCCCGTGGGCGTGCCCAACGACAGTGCGCCCAGGGAGGGCAGCATCCTTTCCCCTTTCCTTACCCAATGGTGTTCGCTTGCCGACTTATCTTCGCAAGGGACACGCCACCCAACTCTCACACACCACGTGCGCAATCACGAGCCTTTGCACGGCGTGGTTTACGCACACTGTGCTCATGGGCCGCACCAGCGCGCCGGCCACGGCCGTGGCCGCGGCGGCGAGCGCCAGCGCGCACCACCGGCGCCGGCGCCAGCAGCGCGCGTAGTGCGCGGGCGTGTGCACAAAGGACAAATAAATGGCCATGAGTTCGAGCGCGCGTTGAGCGCCGAGCAGCAGCCACACAAAGCCGGCGAGCGAGTGGATCGCGAGCGAGCCGTCCGGCCCGGCGTCCTCGGCAAAGTGGACCAGCGACGCGGCCACGAACAGGGCCGTGACGGCCGGGGAGGGCACCGGCGTGAAGCAGCAGACGGCGTAGATCGGCGGCCAGTGCCGCGTCGCCAGGTCGGTGGCGCCGTGCGCGCCCACGAACGCGAGCAGCGGGCGCATGTGGCCAACGTGAAAGTCGTAGACGCACATGCGACCCGCGCGACGGCTTGGCGACGTTCGGCGACGATCGGCCCTTAGCGACGGCGCGACGATAAGCTAACCAGGTGCGCGCAATGGGTAGGCGGTCCGCAAACGATGTCCCATCTGCCCAACTTGGGCGCGCTCGGCCTGCGCCTGTGCGTCGCCAAGACCGGCACCAACGCTCTCCCGGACCCCAAGCGGCAAAAAACGTCAGGCGCGCAGGACCCGGACGTGGCTGCCAGGGAGGTGGAAGCGTTCCTCACCACCCGCGTCGCGGCGCACTTTGGGCGCGCACCGACAGAGCAGGAGAGGCGCGACTTGATTGAGCGCGTGAGGAGAGACGTGGCGGAGATGTACGCCGATGAAGGGCTCACGTACGCGTGGCCCGACGCGGTGGGACTGACGGAGGGGCAGGCCCTGCTCGATGGAAAGCCGGCCGACGTCAGGAATCGGCGCAACCTGATTACAGCCCTTTGGGGCAAAGGGTTCATAAAATTGGCGCAAGGGAGGGCCCTCTACGATGCGGGGGAGGACCGGAAACGAAAGCAGGCGATGTCGGAGAGGGAGCGCAAAGATAGAGACGGCGACGAGGGCCGGGACTACTTCGCCTCCATGAAGCCCGAGACGCCCGAGTCGCCCGACGCCGTGCTCAGGGACGAGCTGCGCAAGAAGGCGAATGGCCAGGACCCGCAACGGTGGGGTGAGAACCTTCACAATTCTGATGGGGACAACGGGTGCTGTCGGCAACCATGACCGCGCGCACACACGCACACGTACACTCACACTCACACGTGCACATGCACAGCGTGTGCTCTAGTTCAACTGTGTTACAGACCGGAGAACCTTGTAAAACACCACGGAGTCACACGCCTTGACGCGGTGGAAGTTTTGGGTGCACGCCACCTTGCCGATGCCCCCCGCCAACGCCGTTGGCGGGGGCGCGTGCGGCGGCGATGGCGATGGCGATGGCGATGGCGATGGCGACCCTCTTCGCACTCGCGCCGGCATGACGGCGGCCTCGCACGCGCCAACGCGCCAACGCGCCAACGGGCCAACGGGCACACCGAGTCGCCATCGACGTTCAGGCTAGCGCGGCGGCGGCGTGCGCCGCTGCGCGCGCGTTCAGGTTCGCGGCCCACTCCAGGTGCTTCTCGTTCGCGGCTACAAGGCACACCGCCGCGTCAAAGTAGTCCTCCTTCTTGCGCTCCCACACCTCGTAGCGCGCGTCGCTGGTCAGCGCGGTGCACCACCGCAGGACGCGGCCCTCGTTGGACAGCGTGCCGCGCGGGCCGAGCTCGTTGAGTATGTTGGAGAAGGCGATGGCCTCGTCCGTGAACCCCAGGCGCGCGCAGTCGTTCACCTCGACCTCGGTGGGCTCCACGCCGTTTAGCCGCTTCGGATCGGCTTTTTTGGGAGGGCGGCCGTGACTGGGCGCGGTAGCAGGCGCGGGCGCGGGCGCGGGCGCGGGCGCTGCCTTGGGCTTCTTGGGCGTGGAGCTGCCGAGGACCCACGCCGCGGGCGTGCGCCGCTTCAGCGCAGCCGCGGCCGTCTCGGCCGCCTCCGCTTCCACCTTGGCCGCCTCCTGCTGCGCAACCCACCTCGATTGAAGATCCTCGCGATACTGCCGCGCCGCGTTCAGGAATTGCCCCTTCCACTCGTGCTCGATGCCCACGGGGCGCCACTTGTTCGAGACGACCAGGTCTTGCACTGCCTCTGTGCACTTTGTGCCCCACAGTTTCTGGACCGGGTCCCAGGTGCACGACGGGCCGCAGAGCTGCTTCACGTCGCGGACGTGCTTGTAGACCGACCGGCCAAAGTACGGCGGGTTCCGCAGGTACGACTGGATGATCCCGTCCGCCATGTGCGCAACCGCCGCCGCCGCCGCCGCCGTCGTTGCCCACGCTTGCCAGAAGTTGCAAAGGCGATTGGGGCTTGGCACGCTCGGACGATAACCCGTGGCGTGGGCACGTTCTAGTGACCCGATTGGGGGTGGGGGGGGTCTGTGCACCCGAACCATGGCAGCGCTGACGCCCAGCCTGGCCGGGCTCTCCCTGAAGCCGTCCGCGCAGCCGCGCGTGCCGACGGGAGCCGATCTGGAAGACAATGTCGACCCGCCGCCGCCGCCCGCGCCCATGCGCGCACCCGCGTCGACCGGGCCCGTTCTGCCGCTCGCGCAAGGCGGGGCGGGGCCGAGCACGACCGACGGGGTGGCCCAGGCCGCGGTGAAGCGGGAGGAGCTGAAGCGCAAGGCCACAGAGGCGCTCGAGGCCGCGGACGAGGTCAAGCGGCAGAGGGCCGAGGTCAAGGCCGCCGAGAAGGCGGCGACGGCGGAGGCCAAGGCGCAGGCCAAGGCGGCGGCGGACGCGGCCAAGGCGGCCGAGCGGGCGGCGGCGGCGCAGGCCAGGGCCGAGGCCAAGGCCGAAGCCGACGCGGCCAAGGCCGATGCCAGGGCGGAGGCGGCGCAGGCCAAGGCCGAGGCCAAGGCCGAGGCGGACGCGGCCAAGGCCGATGCCAGGGCGGAGGCGGCGCAGGCCAAGGCCGAGGCGGACGCGCGGGACGAGGAGGAGGCGGCGGCGGAGGGCATCACCGTCAAGACGCTCAAGGCGCGCCGGACCAAGCTTTCGAAGGCCGCCAGTGAGGCGGGCTACGCAAGCGTTGCGGAGTACCAGGCGGCGCTCGAGGCGGAGGAGGCGGCGGCCCAGGCGGCGGCCCAGGCGGCCGAGCGGGCCAGGGCGGAGGCGGCGGAGGCCCAGGCGACGGCGGAGGCGGCCGAGGCGAGGCGCCTTGAGCAGGAAGAGGCCTGCGTGGAGCTCGAGGAGCAGATCCACCGCCTGCGGTGGCAGCAGCGCTCGATGGCCGACGACTACGCGCAGATGCTCAGGGAGTGGCAGGAGAACAACTGCGGCGACCCGCCCTCGTGGATGGGCGAGCTGGACGCGATCTTTCAGAAGCTGTCGAGCGCGATCCAAGACGCCGAGGACAACGACCCGGTGTCGTGGGAGATCTCCGAGGGCGGCAAGCACGCGACGTACGCCGACAAGTTTGCGGACGAGGCCGAGAACGAGGCCATGGAGGTCGACGGCGAGGAGGGCGAGGAGGGCGAGGACGACGACGCGCCACCGGAGGGCTACACGGTCACGGACGAGGCGGCGAACGCGCTCGCCCAGGGCAAGGCCAAGGGCCGTGGCAAGACCGACGACGACGACGACGACGACATGGACGTGGACGACGACACGATCCAGATCGACCTGCGCGTGACGCTGCAGAACGTGCGCGACGACTCCGAGGAGACGGAGAAGTGGCGCACGCAGGTGATAACCACGGACTACGAGAACGGCAAGGCTGCCTACGTGACAGCGCCCGACCCGCAGCCCGACAACCCCAACGCGACGAAGCTCGTGCGGTCCAACACGCCCACGGTGCCGTACCCGAGCGACATCCCGCAGGCGTTCATCGACGATGTGCACGCCGAGGTGAATGCGCTCGAGCGTGCCACCAAGGGCATGGCGAGCGCGATCCTAAACGCGCACGGCGGCGCGCCGGCGTCGCTGCTTGCGTCGGTGTCCGCCGCGCCCATGACGGCGTTTGACGGCGCGAGCAACCCCACGACGCAGCAGAACCTGGCCGCGCCCAAGGGCAAGGGGCTCATGCGCACGCTGTACGCGATCGAGATGCACCTGCCAGCCAACGTGGCCGCGAGCCGCGAGCAGGCCAACCGGCTCGTTGAGGGCTTTCTGACGGCCACGATGGACGACTGGAGCAACGCGTCCGGGCTGCGCGTCGTCCAGGTCTCGGGCGTGCAGGACATGGAGAGCTACATGGAGGGCATCTTTAAGCAGCAAAAGGTCCAGGACGAGGGCCCGCTCACCAAGGACGAGGTGGCCTTCATGGCGGCCAAGTTTGGGCCCAAGTGGAGGGATCCCGAGACGCTGCGTCCCGACGACCGCATGAAGTTTCTCGAGATGTACCGCGAGCAGAGCAAGATGATGGACCAGCAGGAAAACATCAAGCGCGCGGTCGCCGACCAGCGCCAGGTGGGAGCGGGTGACGACGACGCCAACCGCGTCCTCGAGGCCGATGGTGGCGGCGGCGGTGGCCGGCGCAAGCTGAACAAGGGCAACGTCCAGCGCAGGAACGTCTGAGTCGCGCTATTACCGACCGTAGCACGCGGCGTGTCAGGGTTGGGGAGGTAGCGGTGTGAAAACGAGGTTGGTCCATGCTTGCGGTAAAGAATCCCTTTCGCGGCGATCCCGACATCGAGTTTGACGATCCGAGCCACACCTACACCGTACGCGGCAAGAAGGTGCGCGTCTCGGTCACCAAGCTCGTGTCGCAGGCCGTGCCACCTGAGCACCGGTTTGACGGGCGCAAGGTCATCACCAAGAACCTCACGAGCTGGCGCAACAACGCCTCGAGCAAGTACCACGCGATGGTCGCGGACGTCGAGGACGAGCAAGCCGTCAAGAACGTGCTGGCGAGCTGGGACAAGAACCGCGACGCCGGCACGGGCATGCACAAGTGCTTTGAGCACATCATGAACTTGGAGCCCGTCCCGAGGGCGGACGAGTACGCCGCCGAGATTGCGCAGTTGCGTGTGGCCATGGACAGCCTCGTGGGCCTCGTGCCCGCGCGCACGGAGATGTCGGTCTTCGCCAACGACGCGCAGGGCGACGCGGCGGTCGCGGGCCAGATCGATCTGCTGCTGAAGGACGCCGAGGGCCATTACCACATCGTCGACTTCAAGCGGACGGCGGCAGACCTGAGCCCGGGCGCATTTGCCTTTGGCAAGAAGTTCCTGGACGACCTGCCCATAAATGACCACTACAAGTATTCGCTCCAGCTGGCCATGTACGCGCTGATGTTTGAGCTGCAGACGGGCGTGCCCATCGCCTCGATGCGCCTGCTGCAGGTCCACCCGGAGCTCGATGCCGCGCGGCTCATCCCGACGAGCGACATGAAGGAGCACGCGCGCGCGCTCTTGCAGGGCGCGGGCGTGGTCTTTTAGAGCGTTGCGCCCCACTTGCAACTTGTAACGGTTGGGGGTCGCGGCGCGCGGGGCCAATAAGAGTCATGGTGTTTACGGCGCTCTTTGCGATTGCGCTGACCTATGGCTTTCACGGCGACCCCGCAACCGTTGCGCTCATGTCTGCCGCGCGCACCGGCAACATGGCCGCGCTGAGCAGCATCGTGCACGGCCTGGAGCGGAAGGGCCCCAGCCTGGACCCGGCGTTTGTCGAGGCGTCGGCGTACGGGCGCATCAAGGCGATGAAGTTCCTGGTGGCGCGCGGCGCGCACGATTTCGCCGGCGCGCTGGTCCGTGCCTCGTCGCGCAACCAGATTGGGGCGGTGAGGTACCTGCTCGACAGCGACGCGTGCGATATGGAGGAGACCGACCTGCAACGGGCGCGCCTCGCAGCGGGCGGTGCCGACTCCACGGAGGTGGAGTTTCTGTTGGTGACGCACCTCATGCACAAATGAGAGTGCGCGCGTGAACGGTGGTGGTGGAGGTGGTGGTGGTGGTGGTTGTGAGTGCACCGCTAGGGTTGTCGTAGCGATCCTAGCCTGTCTGGCCATAAAGAACGCCGCGGTCCCCATCAAGTGCAAGAGGCCGCAACCATGAGCACGCCGGTGGGTGCGGTCCAGGGCCAGAATGCGCACAAGGGCGTGAAGCGCTCCGTGCAGGGCAACCCGGTTGGGGTGCCCAGGCAGCTTCCGGGCTTTCGCGGCCGCTCCGTCGACGCCGGCGGGCCCGTCAAGGCCCCGAAGCTCCGCAACGGCAATCTGAACAACGAGACCAGCAACGTGCGGATTCCGTACAATGTCGTTTGCCCGCTTGAATTCCTCAGCTCGTACCAAGGCCGGCTCGGGCCGGGCGATTTGTGCTTCCGGTACCGGTACCCGCCCGGCTTCACCAATTCGCAGGCCGCCGCCCGCAACGCGACCCTCGGGGTCAACACCCTCTCTCGCGTCGTCGGCCTCGATGGCCTGAACCGGCTGCTCATGGGCAGCGGTCCCAACGGCTGGCGCCTCGGCGAGAACGTGTACGAGGTGCCCGAGACCAAGTTTGAGGACGGCGCGTACGGCGTCCTCTCCTCCACGACGGGCGTCTTTGCGCTCACGACGCTCAACGAGTACCCCCTCCAGGGCATCGTCATCTCGAACGACGAGCCCGGGGCGTTCACCTCCAACGGCAACCGCGACAATTGCATATTCAACCTCGCCATCCAAGGGCCGACCGAGACGAACAACGGCTTCCTCATGTACGAGAACCCCACCAAGGCCACCGAGAAGCTGTACAACCCGCTGACCGGCGTGACCAATTCGCGCACGGTCGAGGCGCACGCGCGCGGCTCGTCCGAGTCCGGCATGCACATCGAGAACACGCACATGCCTGGTCGCGTGGGCTCCGACTTCCAAAAGTCCCGCGGCAAGGTCGACTTCGTGGCCAACTTTTGCGGCACGTACGCGATGTACCCCTCGCAGATGTTCGATCGGCGCATCGAGTCGATGAACACGCTCCACGTGGGACTGCGCGCCTACGACCTCTCGCTCGAGGCCAAGCGCCAGGTCACCACCGCCACGGGCGAGAAGCGCTTCCCCGAGTCGATGAGCGATGCGGCGGTGCAGTCGACGACCATGTATTTTTACCAGTACCTGCCCTTCTCCTCGCGCGTGGCGCACGTCATCCAGGCCGTGACCGACACGCACTTTGAGATGACCCGCGACAAGATCGCGACCGCCAACGGCGTCGACGCCGCCACCATCACGGCCGGCGAGGTCAGGGCCTTCATGGAGCAGCCCGAGGAGGTCGAGGAGGGCCGCATCAAGGCCGCGCTGAGGGTGGGCTCGATCAAGCAGCAGACGGCCACGAGCCTGCCCTCGGCGCACTTTGACAAGGCCACCTACGACCCGATCCGCAGCGAGGACCTGTGGAACTGCGTCGGCGCGTGGTCCGTTGGGCGCGTGCTCGACACCAAGGCGGCCGTGCACGAGCGGTACGCGGGCGGACCGCGCGACACGGCGTTCTCGTGCATCGTCGACGTGCAGGTCGCGTGGCGCGCGGCGGTGGCCGTGCAGATCAGCCCCGACACCAAAGCCAGCGTCACGGGCTTCCTGCTCAAGCCGAGCGAACGCACCGAGCGGAGCGGGCAGCAGACGACCACGACGCTCGCCAACAACCTCTCGCCAGCGCTCAAGCAGGTGTTTGGTGCCGACTTTGGCCGCGACGTCGCGCCCGCACCCGACATGGCGACGCAGAACGCGGCGGACGCCCTGCGCGAGATGGCCAGGCAGCGGAAGGCGGAGGTGCAAAACGCCAACAACGTGATGGCGCGACTGGCGCTCGACAAGCAGGGCCAAGAGGCGGGAGACGCGAGCGTCGAGCAGGTGGCCGCCAAGATGGCGGACGCGGCCACGAAGGTGCGGGACGTCTTCGACAAGAGCTTCAACGCCGAGCGCATCAACGAGCTCGTGGGCGCCACCAAGTTTGGGCTCAACCCCATGGATACCATCCGCCAGCTGCTGCAGGTCAAGGGCGTCACATACGCGGACCCGGACCCGGAGGCCGATTCCAGCAAGCTGTGGAACTCCTTCTACCAGTACCGCCTGGACTGCTCCGAAACGGACACGCTCGGCCAGATCAACGGCCAGGCCAAGATGGACACCTACTACGCCCTGATCCGCGACGCCAAGAAGAAGTGGCAGGACAAGGCGTCCGACGAGGTTGGCACCCTCATGAACACCGCGACGCCCAAGCTGACCAGCTGGTTCCCGAGCGATGAGGAAAGGGCGATCAAGGCGGCCATCAAGGAGAAGATCAAGACGTACGTCTCCGCCATGAAGAAGGCCAAGAAGGCGACCGAGGCCGCCATGCGCAAGGGCGACGACGCGATGGACGCCGCCATGTCGACGCAGCTCTCCAACATCCTGAACCGCGCCAACATCTTCCTCGTGCTCTTCCACCAGATCATGCTGCGCCTCGGCATCCGCACGGGACAGGAGAGCTTTGTGCTCAAGACGTGCTCCAAGGACATTGCGCAGGCCCTCGAGGAGAGCGCGCTCGTCGACGAGACGCTGCACCTGTCCACCCTCTGCGACCTCTACGAGAAGCACTTCCCCGTCGACGCGACCTACTACCGCCTCACGGCCCTGGCAAGGCAGATGGCCGCGTCCGCGGCGCCCGCGCCCGCGGCGCCCGCGCCCGCGCCCGCGCCGGTGCGCGCGGCCGCCGCCGCCCCTGCGGCCGTCGCCACCGGCGCGTCGGCGGGAGCGAGGGCGCCCACCAAGGGTCGCGGCAAGTCGCCCGCAAAGCCGCGTCCGGGTGCCGGGGCGGTGGCGACCGGTGCTTCGGCGGCGGCGGCGGCGCGCCCAGCCGCCGCGCCCACGCCCACGCCCACGCCCACGCCCACCGGAACGGCGGCTGCTGTGCCGGCGGCCGCCGCGGGCATGTCGTCCACGCCGCTCGTGCCCACGCAAACGGGCGCGGCCAGCGATGCCGCCGTGC
>Ga0209666_1003727_pt1 | contig 11010 bp, 9 predicted proteins | sample SaaInlV_125m_DNA_FD_184679 | JGI IMG/M metagenome (GOLD analysis project Ga0209666, IMG submission 184679) | Marine microbial communities from expanding oxygen minimum zones in the Saanich Inlet - Saanich Inlet SI037_S3LV_10m_DNA (SPAdes)... | ecosystem: Environmental > Aquatic > Marine >...
GTGTACTTTTCGCTGGCATGATGGGACCTGCATGTCTTATGGAAGGCGCTTGCAAATATCAAACGGCAGTGTCCTTCCACCTCCGCCCCCGCTTGCTTCTCCTCTGCCGTCTCGTCCACCGCCCGCATACACAAGGGTTGGGTGGCTTGAAGTCTACGTATCCAGAAACCTTGCGCTGTTTGGCACTCGGTGCGCAGTCTTGGACACCAATACGTTGCACTACGGCAGTGCGCATTTGAGGTGCATGGAGGATGGCTACGACGCTCGGGGAAGGTACGTTTACGTGCGCAGCTTTGAAAGTGACAACATGCTACGCCTCGACGGTGTAAAGATTTACAAGAACCCGGCGGGGAGCACGAGGCGTCTCGTGGAAGAGGAGGTCGCCGAGGACGCCACCGAGCCTGTTTCCAAAACGCACACAGTAGAAGGACACGAATATCCAAAGGACGAGCCGTATGAACATCCACAGAGCCACGAATTCCCGCAACAAGACGACAACCTCCACAAAACTCGCATGAGGCTTCTAGCGGAGAACATGGTAAATCTTACGAAGACGGTGTGCAAAGAGAGGCTCAAGAATCCGGCAGTTGCACTTGAAGCGCGTCGGGACGCGTCTATTCTGTGGGCGGAGCTGGACGAGGGCGCAAGTAACACTTCATGCTTCGACTGCGTGGCAATGCAGAACCTAAGCTGCCTCAACTGGTTTGCCCACAACTATGGCATGAGCCGCGAGCATGGCCCCAACGCAGAGAGGTTGCGCAGTTTGCGTGAGAACATGCAAAAGGACTACCCGGAGCGGCGGAGGAAGCTCGAGGAGGGACTCGGCGCTTCTTGTTGTCGCCGAAGCCTCAAAACGGGTGAGAAGGTCTGCAGCAAGGAGTTCTGCCACGGAGCAATGAAGCAGAACGCGAGGCAGCGTATGGGCCACGTGCTGCGTCGCATGCATGAGTCTGGTCACATCGAATTGTCCGTGGAGCAGAGAGTTGCGGTCGACGTCTTAGCACCGCACTTGCACACGGACCCAAGGTGCCGGTCCGCGAGCGTCAATGAGAAGCGATCGGATGGACAGGTCACAGAAACCGAGTGCATAGCCAGCTCCCTGGCAAGCCACATTGCCGACAAGCATGGCCTTTCGAAGGAGTCATTGGACAAGGAGCTAGGAAAGTATGGTCTTAGCATCGCCACGATGCTTGCGCAGCCGTTCAAAGCTGCGAGCACTGCGTCTCAGACGATGGGAAACTTCCGAAGCAACCCAGAATTCGCGGCGGCGGCCGCAAAGATGAAGGAGCGGCGGCGGAAGATGGAGGAGCAGTCACCCTTGGGGCAACACAGTTCCCAACGCCAGACCACGCGCCCTCACGGCCGCGCGCTGAAGAATGCAAAGAGCGCTGTCGAGGAGGGTGTTCCAACAAAGGGTGCTCACGGCTATTGGAAGAATAGAGCAAACCTGAAGAAGGTCGCAACAATGTGGATGAACAACGTCTCAAATGCAGTAAAGGAAATACACGGGGCATCCGATAAAAGTAGGTCGTCGTCACTCATGCCTCAAGTGCACAGCTCCCACAAGACCCTGATGCCATCCATGGGAGAGACTGTCGCGGCGGTGGTCAGTTCGGACGGCTCCGTGATAAACACTGCAGCTAGATCAGCGACAGCACTCGGAAGCATAATGCAAAGGGTGACTTCTGTCATGAACACCGTAGAGAAGAAGGAAAGTGAAAGAGCAGTACGGTCGTCGAGAAGGAGACTGAGCCGGGAACGAGTTGAGTCATACTACGCACAAATAGACGCACGCACTGAGTTACGCCTTATGAACGAGCCAGCGAGCCCGAACTGGCAACACCGCAGACTCAGCTCCGTCGGGGTGGGATGGACACCGCCTGACTGGCACGTGAAAAATTACGGCTGGGTTGCTGGTGCGGTCGACTGGCGCAAGGCCGTCGCAGATGCACACAAAGCTTCTCGAAAGCTTCTTGAACGTCACGACCACGTGCTGGAACACGTTGAAAGAACGGGGCACCTCCCAAACGGCCGAGTCAAAGATGAACATCTGACAGGATTTGGTTTCCTGGACCTCAATGCACCACCGTCAGTTGTTGGAAACATGTTTCGCGAGCTTCACGACTGGATGACGAACAGGCATGGTTCAGAAAGCATGCGGCGCATTCACAAGCGACGAATGCACGAGTCGAGGTATACCTCGCGCGTCAACAGTCAGAATGCACAACGCTCCGCACTGGTCGCAGCGGTCGGTGCTACAGTGGCCGGTCACGACCCCTTTGATGCAGTACGGGAAACTCTGGAAACGGCACACCACGACTCTCACGCACGCAGACTGGCAGAGTCATTCCTTGGTGCAGCTGCAAGCGTTCCCATCATGGCCGCTAGTATGTCCAACAAGTACGCGTTCTATGAAGCAACCACTGGAGTAAGCTGGGCACTGGAGGCCGCGCGCTACTTGGTATACAACACCATACTCTGCTACCTTTACGATCCTTCCGACGACAGCTCGAACGATGGCGACTTTGGCGACGGTACAAACATAAAGACGCACAGAACCCGCAAAATGTGCTTTCCCGCTATAGCTGCTGGTCCTACACGAATGGAACTGTTCAGGCAGTACTATGGCGTTGGGGACATAGACTTTGATGACTTGGAGTTTGAAAAGGCGTGTCGCTCGGATGCAGTCAAGGGTGTACTTGGAGCCCTCGGAGAGGACTGGTCAAAGAACACGATCACGACTGCACCCATGGGTTCTATTCTACGAGTCGCCGAAGGCATAGACAGCATTCGTAATCTTGGAAGAAGTGGCATGGGTAATGCGACTGAGGTGGAGAGGGGTGCCGCAATAGTGTGTGGTCTATCGCAGCTGGGAGGCATACTGTTTTCGGCTATGGCAATCGCGGTGTCTTTGGCGTTGCTAGTCTGTGCGCCAATTGGAAGCGCGGTGGCAATCCTCATTTTCAAGAGGTGTAAGCGTTTCAAGAACACCAATAAGGAAAGGGCTCAACGGGATGAGCAAATAAATGAGATGTTGGCCGAACGCAACCCCAACGCAATCGTGCGCTTAGACAAGGGCGACAAAAAGGGCGACAAAAAGGGCGACAAAAAGGGCGACAAAAAGGGTGACAAAAAGGGTGGCGAAAAAGACGCCGAAAGGGAAGACAACCTTCCTGAAGATGACTGGAAGCTTGGCACTTCAAACGACCCGCCTTGGTTCGGCTTTCGTACTAGAACAGACTCCAGCTTCTTCTTGGAAAAGGGAGGCGACGAGCACAAAGGTTCAGCGACAAAATGGAAGTCTGTAAGCTCTATAAATGCTAGATCACCGCGGCACAGGGCAAGTAAAGAAGAAACAGACGCTCTTTTGAATGCGAATGTGTGAGTATGTGTCAGTACCAGCACGAAAACAAGTGAATTGATTGACATCCTTTAAAAATCACCCTGACTCATTCATAAATGACATTGAGTCAGGAGTAGATAAAAGAAGCCTAACGCAAAGCATGTTACCACCTCTTGCAAAGTTGTCTCTTTCAGAAATTGGTACGAAACGCAAGTTTGGAGACGCGGACAACACTGAAGCCACCGAAGCCACTGCAGCCACTGAAGCGGAGAAGCTGTTAAAAACTCTCAAGGGGCTGACAGAGAACAGCGGAAGGTCGATCGATTGGGTTTTGGCGCTTTCAAACACGCAGTTTGACATGTTGCTTTCCATGCGTCTCTACACAGGATCCCTGTACAAAATAATGGCACGGGTGTTTGTTGAAACCGACATAGAAGACCTTCATCAACGCGCAGAGCCTACGGTGAAATTCTTACGCGAATCTGAGAATGGAGATCACATAGACGAGGCACTCTACTTTGCGCTCTGCAACGCAAAGCGCAGAGCTCCGGAGGAAATGAATGGTCCGCTTTTTGTGGCTGGATTGGGGGAAAAGCGCCACCTGGTGATGAATGAAGAACGGTTTAGGATATGCGCTGCAGAGTCCTTAACCAATTACGAGCATGCCGACGGTAGCTATCTACCGGGTCCCGACTTCTCGATGATGAAAAAAGTGATGCAGCGCATTTCTGGACAGGGCGTTCATTTTGACGACTTGGGAGAAGTGGAAGAGTTTCGCGACGCATGGCCTAGTAATGGGGATGCACTTGCTGAGCATGCACTGAAAGACTTCTGGTTTGGAATGCGACACATTGCAAGTGCTCTGCGGTCGGTTATTCTTGATTCCAAGGTGATGGTTGGAGATGAGCCAATGCCGGTGTATCGTGGACAGAAGCAAGAATTTGACGATTGGCTTGCAGAGGAAAGTTTCGTGTCCGTATCTCGTTCCGAGGACGTTTCACGCCACTTTACGAGAAATGGAGATCTTGATTGGGAATACGGCGATATCGGGGCACCAAATCAGTGCTGTATGATGCGCATGTCCTTACTTACCGGCACGCCATACCTTGACATGGACGCCGCACTAGGAAACAGCAACGGGTGGGGATATGCGCTTGGCGAGAACGAGTTGTTGCTTCCGCCGGGACTCAACTACTTGCCGGGACCCGAGCACGGACGTGAAAACGACCAACCCGCCAAGTTTCCAGAGGAGATAGATGAAACGGAAGACCCTTGGGACGAATTCGGCGAACTAGTGGAACGTAACTTTGACGTAACATACTACACAGTTGGACCTAACCCGCTTTCGTAAACGTTCTCAAGGAACGTCTCCTTTTCCCGAAGGCATCCTATGGTCACTGCGTCAAGCTGTGGGAGCGACACGACGGACTGTGTGTCATGCTTATGTGTCGGTCCTGGCCGCCCTGAGCGAACTCACGTAGTCGGCCGGAAGTTGACGTACTTGTCGCTCTGGTAGAAGGTCCTGTGAAAGCAGCAAACACATTTGTGAGTTGGGAACTTGCGAGTGTCGTGAATATTGTGCACTCACCTGATACCCGTGATGGCAAGCTGCATGGTAATGACGCAATCGTCGTTCCTCCCACCCACCTTGCCAGAGTACGTCTTTTTGACTGCGAACACACGCGCGCGTTAGAATGCATGGTATTGTGTCGATGGTCATGCTTGCGCACCTTTTCCAAACGGAGTTTTCGGCGCCTCCTGCGCGCGCACACAAAGCACATTTTGTTAAAAGGTGGTGACGTAGACGCAGGGGTTGATATGGGTATCACGTACAACCAAAATTGAAAAGTTGCGAAGTTCGTCGTCCATAATCTTGAGCATCTCGCGCTTTTCCATCGAGAGGGTGAAGAAATACTTGGAGATGCCAATGCAACCGACCCGTAGCGCATCACGGAGCTGGAAGCACATCGACTGTGAACAGTCACGGAAAGGTGTCATCCCAGGACATTTGTGAGAGGCGCAGTAGTGTAATGAGCACACCTCCTTCCGCTCATTAGTCTGCGCACAGGGAGAGGGGGCGGCGTCAATAGGTGATTGTGATCTGGCAGTGGCAAGGGTTCTGCAGCCAGGGCGCACCGTCAGCCACCCAATGGTGCCTCCTGCCCCCTCGGAGAGAGCGACCCAGCGGCGTATTCCGGCGTTGGAAATAGCATGCACGAGGTGCTGTGCCTCAAAAGCAAGATTACTCTCAAGTACGAGAACGGCGGTGGCGTCTTGGAGGCCGGGGATCTGGCGCACAGAGTTGATGTGCTTGATGACAAGCTTGTGAGTTTCGCGAACATCTGCGAGGGTGCGTGTGTGTCGCTAAGGAGTCTGTTTGAGTAGATATAAAGAGGGGTGTGGTGGGCACGCCTTTCGTACGCAGAGCGTCTGCACCAAGACACTGCCAATGACAAAGGAAAGAATGGGACTGAGAGAGTTGGTTTTAGGGACGTCATTTGTGAAGCGTGGGACAGAAGAGGATGCTGCGTCTGCACTGAACAATCACCTTCTTGCGCTGATCGAGCTACTACCTAAGGTTTACGGAGATAACGATCCCTGCAGACAAGCAGTGCTGGAGATAGGCACTGTGGTAGACATGCCGGCAACGCAAGAATGCATTGTGTGCAAGCGCGCAATGCTACTCTATGCTATTGCGACTGAGGGTGAGGCGTCAAACTATTGGTCCACGTCTAAGGACGGAAGCGAAGAACTCGCCAGGGATCTTAGAGACAGGGTGCTGCCTTTCATTACGCCAAGGTTTTTCAAGCACTGTTGCCAAGCCCCTGATCACTACGTGAGGCTGTCTCTTTTGCTTACGGAGATGTGGAGGGGCGAGAATCTGGGAAATTTTCTGGCGCACCGTGATACTGCCATTAGGTAGCTGTACCACCGAAAAAATAGCAAACTGGGAAGAACCACCACCCGAGGGGTCAACGGCGATGACGACGTGGTTGGTGTTCTTCTCCCCAATGTGGCAAAAGATGTCGCGCTCTATGTCGCCATGAATTCGCTTGAAGAAGCTCTCCACGTCCACGCTCGGGAACGCCTTGGCAGTGGAGTCCGCGGAGATACCCATGGACTCACGCAAACTGCGAGCGGTGCGCTAACCGTGAGAGTCTATGGCCAAGGCGTGGGAGGGCGTGGCGCGCACAGCATAGCCGGATCGTCGGCGAGAAGGGAACGAACGACGTCCATCTTTTTGGAGGATAACCATCTAGGCATCTCGGCCATCTTGTGAGTGCACTTTTCGGGGTTATCCGTTTTCATGCAATCGTCTGCGCGCGGCGCCGAGTGGTTAGTTCTGTGTGTGCAGCCATGTGACTGGCGGTCGGGTAACGCACCGCAGACAAGTGTAATCGAGATTGTGTCAAAGAGTTTGTTGCCAGTCGAGTCAGTAAGCTCGAACATTTTACCTACATTCGCCACGGCAATCGCTTGTCCAATCTCCGGTGGGCGACGCGTGTGCAACAGAACGATAATCAAGCAAGGCATCAGCGTGTGGGGAGGGGCGTACTGTAGTGATTTCCTGCGAACAAGGCGACACACAGGGGAGTTAGTTAAGCGAAGTGTGTGGTAATGGCATTGTTGTGAGATAAATATCACTCACCGGACTCGAGGAGCGTCGAGATACCTGCCGATCGTCCGGAAAGACGGTTAGCTGGTGCAGATCAACATGTGTGCAGTGCAACAAAAGTGACGGGGGCGGGAGACTTACAAAGAAGGCACGAAGACTGCATGCTCAACAAGGGCACGATGCTGCGACAGGGAATTGGGCGTTAGACCAACGCGGAGATGGTGTAGAAGGCAGGGGATGCTTACACTTCCGATATGAGCCCCGCTTCACAGTAGGCCTGTGCGAACAAAATTATGTTTGAGCATTTCTTTGGCGTCGCGCGCGGGGAATGGCGCGCTTACAGCCTCCTCAAGAACGATGACGTCGCCCTGCGAACAGCACACAGAAGATCAGCGTCGTTCGCCAGTTCTGCATGGTGTTAGAGGAGGCATTCTTACAGAAACTCCCTTGAGCGACTGTTTTGTGTAGACGATACATGTGGGGGCAAGGCAAGGACAAACGTCAGTGGGGGCGGTCGCGGGCTGGATCGCCCCGGGGGAACCCTTGGAAGCACGGGCTAAGGGGGGGGTGGGGTTGGGACACTATTTTAGAAACGTTTTTTTTCAGAAGGCTAGCGAATTAGTTTATAGAAAACTGCAGTGAAACATACCACTACTTAACAAGACCATTGAGCTCTTCGCGCGCCGCCGTGGAGAGGGTATTGTTCTTTAGTACGTAAGCCCATCCCCGGATGGTCTTCTCGGCCATTTCCGGGTTGGTCTCCTTAACCTGTGCAAAGGTGGTCACGCCAAACTTGGGCAAGGCTTGGAGAGCCTCGTACTTGCGTGCGTCCGAGAGATAATTCAGTTTTTCCAAGAGCGCAGTGTCCTGGATGTTAAACTTAAACTCGTCAACAATGTCCGTGGATTGTACCATTGCGCCAGTGGTTCCCAGAGTGATCGGCGCCGGTGATCGGCGCCGACCACTCGGCGCCGGTGATCGGCGCCGGTGAACGGCGCCGGTGAACGGCGCCGGTGAACGGCGCCGGTGGTCGGCGCCGGTGGTCGGCGCCGTTCACCGGCACCGAGTGGTCGGCGCCGAGTGACCGGCGCCGACCACTCGGCGCCACCATGTTTGGCGCCGACCACTCGGCGACCAGTAAACAAACAAGCTCGCTAAATTAGGCATGTAATTATTGTATCTTGGTGTGGAGTTCAGTGATGTTTTCTGGAATTGGTGTGCCACAAAGAGACAGTGACCCAGTATATGACAGCAACTTGAATGCTATTGATGACCAAGAGCGAGCACATTTAGCCGAACATGCTAGAGTCTTTCAAAACAACGATGATGACGCCATGGAGGTGGACGATGATCCAGAGTTCGACGATCCAGTTGCAAGCAGTCAGCAGTCGCAGTCCAAAGAAGCAGAAGAAGAATTCCTCTCTCGATCTAAGTTCCAGCACCGGAGGATTCCAGTATCTGAACCTGGAAGTCCCGAACCATCGGCTTCACCTTCACAACAAGGCATTCATTCGGAGCACGTCGACTATGACGATGCTACAGAAGACAACAGGCCACGTGCTGCTGCAGATGGAGAAAGCCTGAATGCTGTGGACGCAAGCGTGTTTCCAGATTTCAGAAAACAGCATTTCGGTGATGGGATTGAATCCAATCCTCCGCTTTTCAGGCAGGGTGTCACGTCAAACTCAACGTGGCAGAGTTATTCTGAGTGCGGCAGCTCCGTGCGCAACATGCGGCCCGTGCGCTCAATGTGTTGGAACATTCCCGCCGAGCTTTTTGCTAGGGACGGCCAGAGGTTTCGCCACTGGTCGACTCCCAACGATAACATGCACCGCGCCGCGCAAATCGCAGCTATTTTGGGAATGGCGTTTACGCCCACGAGCAAGGGTTTCATGTAAGCGCTTAGTACTCGAACCACACTCTAGTCACCCCTGCCCCTAGCACCCCTGCCCCTAGCACCCCTGCCCCTAGCACCCCTGCCCCTAGCACGCCTCTCCAACAAGACACGCTTGGCGTCCGTACGCAGGTCAGGAAATCACGAAGAGGTGCAGCGAGCCAACAACACAGAAGACAGCGAAGAAACGGCGGAAAGCAAACAGAAAAAGGTGGGGCGAGTTTACCGATACGCATTCATGCTACCAAGGGACAACAACGTTACCGCGCCGATGTTTGTGATCGCATACCAGGAGCTTTACAACACCGAGCTCACCGAGGTTACTGCCATTCGAGTCTGGAAGCTTGTCTTTGACAATGCGCACTCGGACTCTGAACTTTGGAGAAAGCTTATGGAGGAGAACAACATCACGTACCACAACGGTGGATGCGCTCATCATCAAAACGTGACCCGTAGGAAGAATCTGGTGACAGAGCACAAACAGCACCGCATTGTCTCGGGAGGTCTGCACGGCCGATACAACTTGGAGTCCTTTTGTGCCACCCAGTACGTGCGCTGCGTCAACGAGACGCAGCAAATAGAAATGCTGAAGTCCTACGGTGGTAAGAGTATGCACGACGATGGGCTGCCATGTGTCGATTACGAGGCTATGCCGCGCGGTGTGACAAACTTGCGGATTGATTCCAGCTCTGATGGCAAGGGTGGCACGCATCCACTCTCACCGGAGTATACATTCAACGCCCGACGCCAGATGGCCCTTCAGGCAGGCCTGATCGACTTTTCAGGGAAGCGTATCGACGTTCACCAAGACTATATCGATCCTTCCAAGTACTTCTCCGACCGCGGCGACTTTACGGTTCCCGCGGTCGATTTGAAGTCGGGTGGATTCTTCTTCTGTACCGACACATCTGTCACCAACATCTTTGACACATCGCTTCCTCGCTCTATCTACGGCAATGTTTGTGCGGGTAAGCACCTTCTCGAACTGTACAGGGATCAAAACCCAGACGATCCGATGCTTAGTGGTGGTTCTAAAGCCACGCTTTCGGATTGCTTCACGCAAATGATGACGGCCAAAGATCGCGAACAGCTGGCCATGGAGAGGCAAATGGCGGAGACCGTGATCGCATACGACTCAATCGACACCACGGAGTTTGACCGCAAAGGCCTGGCTCACTACGGACAGATGGACCCAAAGACGAACGCGTACATCATCGAGCCCAGGCAAATAATGAAAGAGATCCAGCAGCAGACTCTCCGAGTTACAGAGATTCTCGTTGAACCATGGAAGCTCAAGCGTGAGGAAATTGCATGCCAGCTCAACGACGAAATACGCAAGTCGCAGGGGCCAGACTCCGACCTCATGCACTGCGACTATTTCGATGAACGCCTCGCCGACCTGCACAAAGTTGAGGAAGAAACGCAGGAGAGGTACTGCAACGTGCAGAAGGATCTCATGCACTTGCACATACAGCGCATCGAGGCGGCGTTCATGAGTAAGATGGAACGCACAACCATTCCGCCCGGATACAATGCCATGTTCGACGGACTGAAGGCAGAGTTGGAAAAGTCCACGAACCATTCGGCATGCTGTGCCTTCACGTACAACAATAGCATTGTTGCAGACGACATCTCCGTCTTTGCCCAGCTACACATGTGGATCGGGCAATTCTTCGAGCAAGATTGTTTCAGTACGCTTTTCAAAATTCGAACCACGCTCACAAACACATTACTCTCTTTCCTTTGCTTACCCGTTTTGCTTGTGTGCGCAGTCGAGGGCAGGGATAGGCGAATAATGGTCAGCCATCGCTAATCGAACCAACCACGCTTGAGCGCGCACGCCAGTGCCTGACTGCGCGCGCCTTGATTGCAGGATGAGGTCTTCTTGCAGTTGTTCGAGCAGTACGGAGACGTCACCTTCCTTCTGCTGCTCTGCGGGTACAAGGGCAACGGCAAGACTTTGCGCACAGAGCGCGCCACGTACGTCTTCCCGCCGGATTGGGTGGTCGCGGGCGGACCGTCTTCGGCGAAAGGTGGCATGAACGGCGATATGTCCGATACCAACGGCAAGAATGTCATCTACGACGAGATGATCGACGACCTTTGCGACGCAGACGGCAGCGATCGCCTCGAGTAAGCAACCCATGCCATGACCCC
>Ga0209666_1003728_pt1 | contig 11007 bp, 7 predicted proteins | sample SaaInlV_125m_DNA_FD_184679 | JGI IMG/M metagenome (GOLD analysis project Ga0209666, IMG submission 184679) | Marine microbial communities from expanding oxygen minimum zones in the Saanich Inlet - Saanich Inlet SI037_S3LV_10m_DNA (SPAdes)... | ecosystem: Environmental > Aquatic > Marine >...
TGTTTTATATTTTTTTATTCCAAAATTTTCCTCTTCTTTGAGCATTTTTTTGACACTCGAGTCTATTTTTATTTTTTTATCTTTTTTAATATATACTCTTAAAGATCCACCATGAGTATCAACTACTTCTGATTTAAATATTTTAGCTTCAAATTGATTAAAAAAATTGATTAATGAAGTTAAAGACCAATAATTATAATGCTCGTGATATATATTATCAAAAGTTAGATCTTTTAAAGTTTTCATTAAATATTGTATTTCTATAATTATTGTCCCTTTTCTCCCAAGTAGACTCAACATACACTCCGCCATCTCTTTTAATTTGTCTGAATGAGCAAAAACATTTGAAGCTAAAATTAAATCTGCATTTTTTTTTATCTTTTTAATATTTTTTTTCTCTAAAAAACCATTAAATGTTTTAATTTTATTTTTATTAGCTAATTTTGCTAAATTTTTAGCAGGTTCGATTCCTAAAACATTTTTAAACCCCAGATCTAAAAATGGTTTAAGAGCTACACCGTCGTTACTGCCAATATCTATAATATAGGATTTTTTTTTATTTAATTTTAGTTCTTTTGAGTATTTTTTAGCCGCTTCAACAAAATGGTTTCTAAAAATTTTTGAAGTAGATGAGGTATAAAGATAATTTGAAAACATTTTTTTTGGATTAACCGCTACAGATAATTGACAATTATGACATTTGCCACAGTAGTTTACTTCTAATGGATAAAGATCACATTTCTCATCTTTTTTATTTGTTAAATTGTTAGCAAGGGGCTGATAACCTAAAGATACAACTCTCTTAAGATTTTGATTTCCACATGATCTGCAATCAAATTTATAACATTCTAATAATAAATTTTTTTCTTCTTCATTTACAAATAAATGTCTTATAGTGTGTGTAATTCCATAATTCTCATGGTCTCTCTCGCCTCTAACAAGATTTAAAAATGTAGTGTCTTTTGTAAAAACCATTGTATGAGCCACATTAGGTTTTATAATTGATAATTGTCCTGCGTTTACAACTTGTGTGATTTTTGGAGAATTTGGATTAATAATATCTTGAAATATTTCTATGATTTGTCCTTTTGTAAATAAACATTTTTGTTCCTGTTGTGGATGATAGTGATTTGCTCTAATAGTTCCTTTTTTTGAGTCAATCATGCCAATTAAGTTAATAGGTTCTGTCAATTCATGATTACTAATTACACCTCTGTCATCCACAAACAAATTTTGTCCGTCTTTTACGTACTCTAAATCTTTTATTAAATCTTGTTTAGACCATTTTTGGATCATCTCCTTTATATTTTGATTTAAGTTATAAAGAAATTTAAAACCTGTATTTAATAATTTTTTATTAGATAAAGAAAAACCTAAGTTTGGAACTTCGTCATTAGTTTCTTTTAATATTATTTTTGGATTGTGTTTTTTACACACCTCTGCGACTTCTTTTACTGTTAATGTATCTTTCGTTAAATTAAAAATTTCAGATTTTATCTCTTCTTTTTCTTCCATAAATTTAAAACATCTTGCCACATCTATTAATGGAACTAAGCTTTTAATCTGTCTTCCACCGGCGAATAATTTTAATGTTCCATCTTGAGAGGCTATTTTTGAAAATAAGTTGGGCATTATATCAATCCGCATCGAGTCGGTTGAATAGCCATAAACTGATCCTAGTCTTAAAATTATAAAATTCTTTCCAGATTTTTTTAGTTGTTTCTCATTAATAGCTTTAGATGTTGAATAGGACAATATTGGTTTTGTTTCTTCATTTTCATTTATATCTTTTTTTACCTCGTTAATTCCTTCATAAACAACATGGGTTGAAGGAAAAATAATTTTACAATTATCGCTAATAACATTTAAAATATTTTGAGTTCCTGTTTCTCCAACTTCTTTAATTTTTGTGTCTTGGGAAGTCGATACTTCACTTTTTGTTCTTGGAACAGCGGTTATGCCAGCTAAATGATGAACTACGTCTGCATCCTTGCAATACTCATTGATTAAATTTTTGTCTAAAATATCGCCTTGGATAAATTCCATATTCCAATTACGAATTTGATTTACTCTTTCTGAGATAAACCTATTGTCAATTACAACAATATTGTGATGCCAGCTTACACCTGAATATAATTTACAAAGCTCAGTACCTATGTAACCTAATCCACCGGTTATGATGATTTTTTTTTTCATTTTGAAACGTATTATTTACTTACAATATGTTTTAATATAACTCAATTACTATGAGAATTATTGATTGTTTTATGTACTATGATGAAGACTTAGTGCTGGACATTCGCTTAAATACGCTTGATAAATATGTATCATATTTTGTAATTTGTGAGGCTAACTTTAATCATAACGGAACAAAAAGAGATTTTAAATTTAATATTAATAATTTTACAAAATTTAAAGAAAAAATAATTTATATCACACTTAAACACCAGCCCAATAATTTAAGAGTAATTAAAGAGGATGATGATAAATTATTAAAAAATTCTAAGATATTAGATAATGCACTATTAAGAGAAAATTTCCAAAGAAATTATTTACAGACTGAGATAGAAAAATTTAATAGTAACGATTTGATAATTATAAGTGACTTAGATGAAATACCCGATCTAGAAAAATTTATTTATAAAGCCAATATTACTTTTTTTGAACAAAAAATGTTTTATTATAAATTAAATTTAGTTCAAAAAGACTTTATTTGGTTTGGCTCAAGAATTTGTAAAAAAAAACATTTAATTAACCCTCAATGGCTAAGAAATATTAAATCAAAAAAATATCCTTTATGGAAATTAAATATTTTATTTTCTAAAACAAAATATAATAATGTAAATTTTATTAAAAATGGAGGATGGCATTTTTCAAATATAAAAGCACCAAAAGAAATTGATTATAAAATGAAAAATTATTTACACCATTTAGAGTACGAAGAAAGCGGTCTTGGAGTTGAAAATATTGAAAGAATTATTTCAGACAAAAAAATAATTTACGATCACAGTGTTGATAAAAGAGGAAAAAAATGGAACTCTTCTGTTAGATTAAATAAAGAGGATGAGCAAAAGCTACCAGTTTATATAATTGCAAATAAGCAAAAGTTAAAATTTTGGATAGAATAAATATTAATGAGTGCTTAACTCTTTTTTAATTTTATCTTTTTTGGATAATTGATCTACATCTACCCATTCAACTCTCTTTAAGGGTTTAATTAATGCTACTTTTAAAACTTCATCTACACTTTTTACTGGAATTATTTCTACTGAGGCAAGAACAGTTTTTGGAACTTCTATTAAATCTTTTTTATTTTCATTTGGAATTAAGACTTTCTTAATACCCGCTCTATGTGCGGCTAATAATTTTTCTTTTAATCCCCCAATAGGAAGCACTAATCCTCTTAAAGTTATTTCTCCTGTCATAGCAACATTCTTATTCACAGGTATCTCTGTTATAGCTGAGATAATTGACGTTACCATTCCTACACCTGCCGAAGGGCCATCTTTAGGTGTCGCGCCCTCTGGTACATGAATATGAAAATCTTTTTTATCAAAAATTGGTGGAATAATACCGTAATCTAAACTTTTTGATCTAATGAAAGATTTTGCTGCTTTAACAGACTCCTGCATTACATCTCCGAGTTTTCCAGTGATTTGCATTTTACCTTTTCCAGGCATTACAGCTGTCTCTATCTTTAAAATTTCACCCCCAGCTTCTGTCCAAGCTAAACCTGTAACAACTCCTATTCTGTTCTCTTCTTCAATTTCTCCATAATTAAATTTTTCAACGCCCAGAAGATCTTTTAGATCATTGTTGTTAATTGGGTTGTTAACTTTTTCATTGTTGTCTATTTTTTTTACTAATTTTCTAGCTATCTTTGATATTTCTCTTTCAAGATTTCTAACGCCCGATTCTCTAGTGTAATGTCTTATAATTTTTCTATTAATTTTTTCATCTATGGTCCATTCTTCTTTTTTTAATCCATTATTTTTACTTTGGTTTGGAATTAAATATTTTTGAGAAATATTTACTTTTTCATCTTCTGTGTAACCAGATAATCTAATTACTTCCATTCTGTCTAGTAATGGTGGAAGAATGTTTAGTGTATTTGCTGTTGTAACAAACATTACGTCTGATAGATCATAATCTACCTCTAGGTAGTGATCATTAAATTCTTTATTTTGCTCAGGATCCAATGCCTCCAATAAAGCTGAGGATGGGTCTCCTCTGTAATCATTCCCAACTTTGTCTATTTCATCTAACAAAAAAAGTGGATTTTTAGTTCCAGCCTTTTTCATCATTTGAATAATTTTTCCTGGCAAAGAGCCAATATACGTTCTTCTGTGACCCCTTATTTCAGCTTCATCTCTAATGCCGCCTAATGAAATTCTTATAAATTTTCTATTAGTTGCTTTAGCGATTGACTTTCCAAGAGATGTTTTTCCTACCCCAGGGGGGCCAACTAAGCATAAAATAGGCCCTTTCATTTTTTGTATTCTTTTTTGGACTGCTAAAAATTCGATAATCCTTTCTTTAACTTTCTCTAAACCATAATGGTCCTCATCTAAAATTTTTTGTGCATTTTTCAAATCCGTATTTATTTTAGATTTATTTGACCAAGGAAGTTCTGTCATCCAATCTAAATAATTTCTTACAACTGTTGCTTCTGCAGACATAGGGCTCATAGATTTAAGTTTTTTTAATTCTGACAAACATTTTTCTTTAGCGAATTTAGGCATTTTTGCATCAGATATAGCTTTAGATATAGATGTTAACTCATCTTTTCCCTCGTCAATTTCACCTAATTCTTTTTGTATAGCTTTCAATTGTTCGTTCAAATAATACTCTCTCTGAGTTTTTTCCATCTGGTTTTTTACTCTTCCGCGTATTTTTTTTTCAACTGAAAGAACGCTAGTTTCTTTTTCTATTAATTGATGAATTTTTTCTAATCTTTTTTTTAAGTCAATAATTTCTAGCAATTCTTGTTTTTCAAATATTTGTATATTTAAATTTGAGGAAATATTGTTAGCTATCTGAGAAGGGTCATTTAAATTTTTTAGATTATTTGAACTATCACTTAAATCCTTCTTGTTTAAAACTTGTAACCTATCGAATCTCTTTGCTATGCCATAAGCAAGTGTTTCTAAATCTTTAGAAACATTTTCATCTTCTACAACTTCTACTTCACAAGTTAGATAATCGTTATGTTTTTCATTGTATTTCAAAATTTTAACTCTTTTTTCACCTTCCACTAAAACCTTTACTGTTCCATCTGGAAGCTTTAAAAGCTGCAAAATTTTACTTAAACATCCGAATTGATAAAGATCTTTACTATTTGGATCATCAATCTCAGAGTTTTTTTGTGTAACTAACACTATTGATTTGTCTGACTTCATGACTTCTTGAAGTGCTTTAATTGATTTTTCTCTTCCAACAAATAGAGGTATCACCATTGATGGAAATATAACTATATCTCTAAGTGGCAATAGAGGTTTTAAGTAGGATGCTTTCATACGATATTAATATGGCGATTAATAAACTAATTTCAAGAAACAAATTAGAATTAAGCTACTGATGTTGATGATTTTTTGCCATATGTGACAATGGGTTCTGACTTACCTTTTACTGAAGGGCTGTCCACAGTGACTTTAATCACATTTTCCATGTCGGGGAGTTCAAACATAGTTTTTAACAAAATATTTTCAAGAATTGACCTAAGTCCTCTAGCTCCAGTTTTTTTTGAGATAGCTTTTTTTGCAATTTCCAAAATAGCTTCATCTTGAAATTCTAGTTTTACATCTTCAAATTCAAAAAGTCTTTGATACTGTTTGATTAAAGAATTTTTTGGTTCTTTTAAAATTTTAACTAAAGATTTTTCATCAAGATCATCCAAAGTAGCGATAATTGGCATCCTGCCAATAAACTCAGGGATTAAACCAAATTTTATTAAATCTTCAGGTTCAAGCATTTTCATTATTTCTGAAAGAGATTGTTCTTTTAAGTCTTTTACTTTAGCTCCAAATCCAATTGAACTACCTTTGCCTCTGCTATCAATGAGCTTATCTAGACCGGCAAAAGCACCGCCGCATATAAATAAAATATTTGTTGTATCAACTTGTAAAAATTCTTGTTGTGGATGTTTTCTGCCACCTTGTGGTGGCACGCTGGCAACAGTTCCTTCCATTATTTTTAATAGTGCTTGTTGCACTCCTTCCCCGGAAACATCTCTTGTGATAGATGGGTTTTCAGATTTTCTGCTTATTTTATCAACTTCATCAATATAAACTATTCCTCTTTGGGCTTTTTCTACATTATAATCTGCTGCTTGAAGTAATTTTAAAATTATATTTTCAACATCTTCGCCAACATAGCCCGCCTCAGTCAAAGTTGTTGCGTCTGCCATTGTGAATGGGACATCTAAAATTCTTGCTAACGTTTGAGCTAGTAAAGTTTTACCACAACCTGTCGGGCCAACTAAAAGTATATTTGATTTTGATAATTCAATGTCTTTATTGCTTTTTGTTTCGTGATTGAGTCTTTTATAATGATTATGTACTGCGACTGATAAAATTTCTTTTGCAAACCTTTGTCCTATTACATATTCATTTAAAACATTGCAAATTTCTTTAGGTGAAGGAACTCCATCCTGATGTTTTACAAGTGAGCTTTTATTCTCTTCCTTTATAATATCCATACAAAGCTCTACACATTCATCACAGATAAAAACTGTTGGACCAGCTATAAGCTTTCTAACTTCATGTTGGCTTTTCCCGCAGAAAGAACAGTATAAGATATTTTTATTATTTTTTTCTGACATAACGAATCAATATGATTAATATAAATCCCTACTAAATACTTGGCAAGTTGAAGTTGTAAAATTAGCTATATATTGTGTGTTATTTTCTTTTCTCTACAACAGAGTCAATTAATCCAAATTTTTTAGCATCCTCAGCAGTCATAAAATTATCTCTCTCCAAAGCCAGAGAAATTTCTTCAACTGTCTTACCTGTGTGTTTGGAGTAAATTTTGTTTAATCTTTCTTTTAAAGAAAGAATTTCCTTAGCGTGAATTTGAATATCAGTTGCTTGACCCTGAAATCCTGCTGAAGGCTGATGTACCATAATTCTTGAGTTAGGAAGGGAGTATCTTTTTCCTTTTTCTCCAGCGGCTAAAAGGAAAGATCCCATAGAAGAAGCTTGTCCTATACAAAGTGTTGATACGGGTGAATTTATATATTGCATAGTATCATAGATACCTAAACCTGCTGTAACTAAACCACCGGGGCTATTGATATAAAAACTTATTTCTTTATTAGGATTTTCTGACTCCAAAAATAATAATTGAGCAGTTACAAGCGATGCTACAGGATCGTTAACAGGACCAACCAAAAAAACTATTCTTTCTTTTAAAAGTCTAGAATAAATGTCGTAAGCTCTTTCTCCTTTGCTTGTTTGCTCAACAACCATAGGGATAAGACTATTCATTTTTTCTTCAAGTTCACGACTCATAATTATTTATACAACTATTGGTTACTTTTTACTAATTTTTTTTGATTTAGGTTTATTTTTAGCTGCTGGTTTAGCTTTGGCAATATTAGTTTTCTTTGAATCGGGTTTATTAAATTCTGTAATTATTTTTTCTGCTTCTTTAGTATCAATTTCTTTCAAAGTAAGATTTATTTTTGATTTTATTAGCTCGATAATTTTTTCTTCGTAGATGGAGCCTTTCAAACTTTGGGAGGCACTTGGATTTTTTTGATAATATTCAAGAACCATTTTTTCTTGCCCTGGCATACCTTTTATTTGTTTTTGTATTTCAGCTCTTACCTCATCATCTGACACTTTTAGATTATTTTTTTCTCCGTATTCATTTAATAGTAATCCTAATTTGATTCTAGATTTTGCCAACTTTTCATTGTTTGATTTATGTTTCTCTTTGTCTTCTGGTTTAAGATTTTGTGTCATAATTAAAATTTCCTGTTCAATTAAATTTTGAGGCAAATCAACTGTATGATTTTTTTCTATTTGATCTAAAATTTCTTTTTTAGTTATTGAGTTTAATGCTTGCGAATATTGACTTGATATTTGTTTTTCGATTAAATTTTTTAAATCTTCAACATTTTTTGCTCCCATCATTTTAGCAAACTCATCATTAATTTTACTTTCTTTTGATTTTTTTATATTTAAAATTGTACATTCAAATTTTGTTTTTTTGTTTGCTAATTCTTTTTTTGGATGATTAGCGGGTAATACAGCATCAAGTATTTTTTTCTCACCTTTCTTTACTCCAACTAATTGTTCATCAAAACCTTTTAAAAAAAGATCTTTTCCTAATTCAATTTGCACCCCTTTGCCTTCACTTCCTTCAAATTTATTTCCATCAATATATGCAGAATAATCAAAAAAAAGTTGATCGCCTATAATAGCCTTTTCTTTTTCATCTTTGTCTACAAACTGTTTATTTTGATCTGTTATTTCTTTTAGTTTTTGATTTATGACTTTATCCTCAATTTTAACTTTAAATTCTGTAGCTTTAAATTTTTCAAAACTTTTTAAAGATACATCTGGCAAACAATCAATTTGAAGTTCATAATTTAAATCTTTTCCTTCACCAAATAGTTTAAGATCAATTTTAGGTTGACCCGCAACTTTTAGTTTTTTTTCATCTATTGCTTTAGAGCTAGTTTCTCTTAAAATTTTGTCTACTACCTCGCCATAGATAGATTTACCGAATTGACTTTTGATAACTGCTGAAGGAACTTTGCCAGGTCTAAATCCTTTTAAAGCGACTTCTTTTTGAAGTTCATTTAGCTTTTCATCCATTTTTGTCTGAATACTTTTTTTATCAATTAAAACTGATAAAATTGTTCTGAGACCTTTTTTTGATTTAACTTCTACTTTCATAATTTTTGGTGGGCAAGAAGAGACTCGAACTCTTAAGCCTTGCGGCACTGGTTTCTAAGACCAGCGCGTATACCAATTCCGCCACTTGCCCATTTAATAATTGTTGTTTTATATATCAATTTAATTTTTTGTTAAACGATAAAGTCTAAAATAAATAAGTAAATAAATAATTATTAAAGAAAAAAACCAATATCTGCTAATCAGTGGATTTTTTGCAAATATTAAAGCTGGCAATACCAATAAAAGGTAAACTAAATTTATAATTATTGAATTTATATAATTTCCTTTATCTTTTCCAAAAGTTGATGAAATCTTTTTAAAAGTAAGCATATGTAGATGTTTATTATCAGGATGAATTGGAGATTTTTTTTGAATTATTTTTCTAATGAATGAAAAGAATACTTCAAAAAACAAGTAAAATAATAATATGCAGAAGAAAAATGAAGAATAATTTGGATTTAGATTGTTAGTTATTATTACATTTAAAGCAGCTAAAGATCCAAATAAATAAGCTCCGCTGTCACCTAAAAATATTTTAGCTTTTGGAAAATTAAATAATAAAAAAGACAGTAAAATAATCATTTGTCCAATTACAAACACAGAAAATTCAGAATTATTATTATTTAAATTTATATAGATTAAAATTGAGTTAATAATTATTAAATTTACTGAAAGAAGGCCGTTAAATCCGTCTATTAAATTAGCGCCATTAATTATAAATAAAAAACATAGCAAAATAAAAAAAGATGAAAATATTGCATTATTTAAAAAAATATTTACAAATGGAATATCAATATTCAAAATTTTAATTGGAATAAAGTATATTAAGGCCAATAAAAAAACTATCATTAAAGCTAGTCTTTTTGATGGACTTATCTTTATTTTTAAATCATCTAAAAAACCAATTAAAAACATTAGATTACATAAAAATAAATATTCAAATAAAATTTTTGAATATATTAAATTATAAATAATAAAAAAAATATTTAAAGAGATAATTCCGGCTAAACCTCCGACTCTTCCTATTGCTGACTTATGAAATGCTTGAGGCTTAAGAAAGTCCCGATCTAGTAAGATACCATTTTTTATTTTATAAGAATTTTTGCTTATAATTAAAAAAATAAAAAATGTAATTAATGTAAAAATTGATAAAAAACTTAATTCTATTTGACTATTTTCCATTTATCCGGCTAAACCTTTGTTGTTTTTTTTAAATATATAAATTCCGACTAATATTACAACTAGTGAAGAAATTACTTTCCATGTAATTATTTCATCCATTAAAAAATACCCAAAAAATATTCCAAATATTGGTATTAAATAAGCAACTTGTGTTTGAAATACTAGACCATTAACAGTTAATATTCTAAATCTTATTAACCAAGCTAACCCAGTTGCAATTACACCTAAATATAATAATGATAAAGTAGACTCTATTGTCGGACTGGCATTCCAGGGGGCTTCAAATAATATAGAAAATGGAAATAAAAAAATTATCGACCAAAGTGTTGTAGAAGTTGTTACATTCTCATTGACTCTATTTTTAAGTTTTAGAGTTAATAGCCCTCCAATACAGTAAAAAGTAGATCCTATAATTGTTATTAGAACATATAAGTAATTTTCATTACTAATGATTACTTTATCAAAAAATAACAAAATAATTCCGCTAAAACCAATAAGAACTCCTAATGATTTCATATAAGATAATTTTTCATCTTTTGTAAAAAAATGTGCGAGTATTGATCCGCTTAAAGGAGTTGTGCTCATCATTATAGCAGCTAAATAACTATTGATTTTTGAAGTTCCGATTGCAATTAAAACAAAAGGAATCGCAATGTTGCAAAGCCCAATTATTGCATACCAGTGCCAATTATTACTGAATGCCATAATTTTGATCTTCTTAAACTTGCATAATAATAATAGAGGGATACTAGCAAACAAAACTCTAACTAATGCCAATGTGAAAGGCTCGTAGGAATAAGTTGCTATCTTAATATTAAAAAAAGCTGATCCCCAAATAATCGAGAGTAATATCAGAAGTGAGAGATCTTTGGTGTTTGCTTCTTTCATTTCAAGTATAGATTGTATTCATGTATATTAT
>Ga0209666_1003738_pt1 | contig 10997 bp, 5 predicted proteins | sample SaaInlV_125m_DNA_FD_184679 | JGI IMG/M metagenome (GOLD analysis project Ga0209666, IMG submission 184679) | Marine microbial communities from expanding oxygen minimum zones in the Saanich Inlet - Saanich Inlet SI037_S3LV_10m_DNA (SPAdes)... | ecosystem: Environmental > Aquatic > Marine >...
TTCCGCCTTCGCCGCAGCGGAGGCCTTCGCGGCAGCCTCCTTCTCCGCGGCGGCCTTGGTAGCGGCAGCCTGCTTCTCCGCGGCAGCCTTCTGGGCGGCAGCCTCCTTCTCGGCCTTCGCCGCAGCAGCCGCCTTCACCTTCTCCGCGGACGCAGCGTCGCGCTCGGCCTTCGCGGCAGCATCAGCCTTCGCCTTCTCCGCCGCGGCAGCGGCGGAGGACTTCTCCTTCTCCGCGGCAGCCTTCGCCTTTTCCTCCTTGGCGGCTTCGGCCGCCTTCGCCTTCTCTGCCTTCGCCTTCTCGGCTGCCTTCGCCTTCTCCGCCTTCGCCTTCTCGGCGGCCTTCGCCTTCTCCGCCTTCGCCTTTTCGGCTTCGGCCTGCGCCTCCGCCTTGGCCTTCGCGGCCGCGGCCTCAGCCTCGGCGTCGGCCTTGGCCTTCGCCTCGGCGGCGGCCTTCTCCGCCTTCGCCTTCGCCTTCGCCTTCACCTCCGCCTCGCGCGCGGCTTCGCGCTCCTTGCCCTCGCGCTCGGCGGCGAGCTTCTTCTCCTCCGCCAACTTCGCCTTCTGCTGCTCCACGCGCGCGTCCGCCGCGGCGGCCGCGCGCGCCTTCGCGGCCGCTTCCGCGGCAGCCTTGGCCTGCTCGGCGGCGCGCTCAGCCTTGAGCTGCTCCGCTGCCGTCTTGCGCGCCTCGGCGGCGCTCTCCACCGCCTCCTGCTTCTCGGCGGCGAGCTCGGCGCGCGCCGCCGCCGCCGGCGCGAGCGTAGGCGCGTCCGGCGCGCGGTACCTCCACTCCGCGGCGGCCTGCGCCTGAGGCACCTCCACCCTTTTGGCGGCGGCGGCGAGCACGTCGTCGCGCGCGGTGCGCTTGGCCTTGTTCGCGCCGTACAGCTCGTCCAGGGACAGGTCGGCGATGTCGGCGACGGGCCCGGAGAGCGGCACGGCGTTGTCGAATCGCGGAAACTCCGGCTTGACCTGCGCGGGCAAGTCCGTGGCCTGCGCGGTCTGGTACACCTCCGCGATGGCCTCCGCCGCCTGCGCCACGGGCACGAGCGCGACGTTCGCCAGCAAGGACGCCGCGGCGATGCCGCTCACGAGTTTCTGGCGCGTCTCCGCGTCGTCGTACGCGGAGGAGGCGGATTCGCGATCGGCCGAACCGTCGTCGGCGCCGGCGCGCGCCACGACGCGGGCGCCCGCCTTGGGGTGCGCGGCATCGCGGTTCGCGCCGCGGCTACCGCCCTTCGCGGTCCTCGCCGCGGCGCCCTTGGCGAAGGTGGACGCGGAGGGCGCGATCGAGCTCATCGTCGCGTCGCTGCGTCACGTCGCGTTTCGTGCCGCTTCTCGATGTCAACGAGAGCGCGAGCGCGATCGATTTCTGAGACGGACGCGCGCGTGCGAACGTGCGACCCTCTGAATCAGACTCCTGCGTGAGCTCTGAGACGCGTCGCGAGCGCAACGCCGATGTGTGCTCGGGGCCCGTGGGGACGCGCGAGCGGTGTGCCGGCTGAGCCGAGCCCGCTGCCCGCTCGGTCCGAGGAAATCCGACATCCGCAGAGACAACAACAAGATACGCCAACCGTCGAACCGTGTGGCGTTCGGAGATTCAATCTCCGAAATGCCGGTGCGTGATTCGCTGGCGAGAAATCGTTCCACGTATGCGTTTTTAGTCTGTGAAAAGCTCCGGCGTTACAAAGTCTTACACTTTTTTTACGCTTGGAAAAACGTCAAAAAAAGCTCGCGCTCGCGTCGTCGTCAGTACGACGTGCCCGTCTTCCTGTGGTGGATGGCGGTGAGCCCCTCGTCCTGGAGCAGCTTGCCGTCCCGCACCTTGGCGAGCACGACCCAGTGGTCGCCGCACTCCATGCGCTCCTCCACCTCGCACTCCATGTACGACAGCGCGCGCGTGACGATGGCGCACCCGTTGGTCTCGGAGATGTCCACCGCCATGTCGCCGAAGCGGTTTTCGCCCGGTTTGAACGGCTTGAGCAGCGCCTTGATGGTGTCCTTCTCGTTGCCCTGCTGCAGCACGTTTAAGTTGAACGTCGCGCCTTTCAGCAGGAAGCTCTCGACCGCGCGCTCCTTCGCCACCGCCACGGTCAGCGCGGGCGGGTTGAAAGACGCCTGGCTGACCCACGACGCGAGCATAGCGCTCTGCGCGTCGCCCTTCTTCGCCGTCACCGCGCACAGCGAGCCGACGATCCGGCCCACCGCGGCGGCGGTGTCGGACTGCCCCGCGGCGGCCCCCCCCGACGCCAGCGCCTTGGTCTCCGCAGTCTGCTTCTTGCGCCGCAGCTTCTTGACCGCCTGCGCCAGGTCCGTGCCGCTCTCCTCGCACACCTGCAGCGTCGCCTCCGTGGGCTTGAACTTGCACCGCACGGCGTCGAACGCGAATGAAAACCCGCCGTCCTTCAGGCGCGACTCCATCAGGTCGACGGCTTCGCCGGACCACCCGAAGGATCCGAAGACGCCGGCGGGGTACTCGCGCGAGGCTTCCTTGACGATCACTCCCAGCGCGTTGGACACCGGCGTGGGTATGTGTCCGCCGAGCGTCGGCGCGCCGAGACAGAACCCGTCCGTCTTAGCGATGAGCGTCGCCACATCCTCCGCCGTGCTCAGCTCGCAGTTGAGCATCTCCACGGCGACGCCAGCCTTGGTGATGCCGCGCGCGATAGCCTGCGCCATGGCGCTGGTGTTCCCGTACGCGCTCGCGTAGATCACGGCGATGGAAAAGTCGTCCGCCTTGGCGATCTGCGCGTCCACCCACTCGCGGTACTCGCGCGCCAGCTCGTTGCGCGCGGCGCGCACCACCGGGCCGTGCAGGGGCGCCACCGCCGCCGCCGCCGTCGCCGGCGGCGCCGCCAAAGTCGTGACGCTCCCGCCGCCCGCGTACTTCGAGGCGGCGCCCATCAGCCATTTGGTCAGCTTGGGCGCCACGGACTTGGTCGCGGGCTTCGTCTCCTTCTCGGCCGATCCCGCCGCTCCCGGGGAGGACGAGACGCCGGAGAGGTACGGCGCGAGCTTGTCGAGCGCGGCGGAGGCGGGTCGCGCCATGGGCGCGAGCATGCAGTCGAAGAAGTAGCGCCAGTCGGCGAGGTACTCCTCGAAGCCGTCGCTCGCGTCCGCGTCCGTGGGCCGCGCCGCGTCCGTCGCGACGTGCGCGGAGAACAGCTTCGAGGTGAACAGGAGCTTGGAAGCCGTGTCGTACGTCACCACCGCGTCCGGCCACCGGGGGGTCGGCGCGGTGACGAAATCTAAACCCCGCCCGCCGAGATCGAGCGAATCCCCCGTTCGCACGGTGCGCAACCGCGCGCGCAAACCTTTTTCGCCTTTCCAGGCGCCGGTGAGCGCCTCGTTCGAGGCGGGCGTGCCCGGCTTGAGCGCCTGGTAGATTACCTGCGCGGCGGGGTTCGAGCACCACACCTCCAGCGCGGGCGCGTCCGCGGGGCGCGCCTCCAGCACGGCGGCGAGCGAGTCCAGGCGCTTGGGCGAGAGGTGGCCGAGCACGATGAAATCCAATCTCGCGCAGTCGATTGTGTCGGCGAACGCAAACGCGAAGGACTTGTCCGGCAGGTCCAGCAGCGCCGTCGCACGCTCGCCGACGACCACGTAGCTGTTGTCCGTCGAGCCGCGCTGCATGCCGTACTCAACCTCGAACTTCAGGCGCTCGCGGCACACGCAGCGCACCGACGACACGCCGGGCGCGAGCGCATCCACGAACACCTGGTCCGTGGTCCTCGGCGCGGGCGCCGAGACCGACGCGTCGGGGGTGGTGGGCTCGGAAACAGCCGCGCGCACGCGCGCCGCGCGCGCCGCGCGCGCGCGCACGCGGCCGCGCGCGCGCGACACGGGCGCGGCGCCCGTGGCGAAGGAGGAAGCGGCCGCCGCGCTCGCCATCGTGCTTGGGTTTACTTACGGGTGCCCCGAAAAAAATGCGTCGAGCTGGCGTGTCCGTTCGCTCGGTCCCCGGGTGCGCGGCGGCGTGGAGGAGCTGCGCGGAGGGCGACGAGACGTCCGCGTCGAATAAGACGAAGGCGAGTCGTGCGGGAGCGGCGAGCGTGCGCGTGCGACGCTCGTAGTGGGGGCACGGCGGCCCTCGGCGGAGCCGACGAGGGCACCTGCAGAAAAGGCGCGCGTTTGTCACCGAGTCTGACTCATCCGCCAAACGCCCGCTCGAGCGCCAATCGTGGCTCCACGTTGACTGGGGGATTCGATCTTCCATCCGAGCTCGGCCGGCTGTGAACGGTCAACTGACGGTAAAAAGCGTCGATCGTCGACCACGGACGAAAAAACGCGCAAGAAAACGTCACGACCGAAAAGTTCACAACGGCTCGCGCGCGAGAGCTCGATGCGCGTTCGCGTCTCGGCGCTGTGGGACCAGGTGGCGTCGCGCCTGGGCCCGGGAAACGTCGACATAGAAGCGGCGCAGCGCGCGGTGCTGCGCGCGGCGGGATACGCGTGGTGTGTGCCTCTCCCACGCGCGTTTCGCGTGGCGTGTCTCGCGTCGCGGTCTCGTCACGAAACGACGCGCTGACGCGCCATCGCCTCCATCGCCTCCATCCTGTTCCCCCTTCCTGACGCAGGGATGACGTCACAGGCGAGCTCACCGGCTGGCCCCAAAACGCGGTGGTCTCGCCGGGACCCGCGGAACGGCCGTCCAATAGCCCCGCACGAGGCGCGGCGTGCGCTCCCGTGGATCTCACCTCTCCCGATGACGCGGCGAGATGCGACGACGACGACGCGGCGGCGGGGGGCCCGCCACGCGGCGACGCGCCGTCTCGCGATCGACCAACCGCGTCTCTTCCGCGTCAAGTGACGCGTCGAGAGGATGCTGAACCGGGTCCGCGTTTAGAATCGCCGGTGGTGTCGATCGCCATCTCGGACTCCGAGTCGGGAGATGAGTCCGACGCGAGTCAGAAACGCCGGCGAAGCGTCCGAGACGCGCCCGCGTCGCGCGGCGCTCGCGGGCGGGAGTCGCGTTCCCCCGAAAGACAGAAAAGACAGAAAAGACAGCCCGCCCCACCTCGGAGGGCGCCCTCGTTCGCGCGCGCGAGCTCGGCGCAGCTCGAGCGCGAGCTCGCGAAGCACGGCATGAAGCCCGGGCCGAGGGAGTACATGACGCGCGAGCTCGCTCGCGCGTGGGCGGCGGGCGTCGCGTTACCGCCGGCGTTTTTCGAGCCGGAGCCTCCGGCGGTGGAACGCGGAGCCGGCGGAAGAGACCTCGAAGCGCGACTCGAAGACGCGCTCGGTCGGTTCATCAAGTCCGACGTCGCGCTTTACGACCGTGTGCTGCTGATGGAGACGGTGGACGTGGACGAGGTGTTGCACTTGGTGCGGCGCGCGCGGACGCCGCTCGCGCCGGGCGTCGCCGCCGCAAAGGTGCCGCGCGCGAAACTGCTGGCGTACCTCGAGAGGGAGGGCGTGGCGGTGACGCACACGTCCAGTCGAAGGGCGCGGACGACGCGAACGCGGTTTTAGTCGCCACGGTAGGTACCATAGTCGCCACGCGTTAATACAGAGCATTACGCCGAGTACCGTAGGAGTATTTAATTATTGGCCAATACACGCGTTCTTCGCGTACGTACGTACTCACTCTGCGCCGCGCATACATTGTAGTCTACATAAAGATAAATACATCCATCGAGCACGCACCGCGTGTTCGCATGGTACAACCGGGGGCGGGCCGGTTTTTTCGTTCGGGTTCTCACCGCCTCGAGCGGGTCCGCGTCCCGACAGGCTCGTCAAAGAATCGCGCGTCCGCCGCCGGTCCCTCGACGACGTCGTTGTCCTCGCTGGACGAGCTCACCTTCCAGGAGTGGCTCCGCCTCCGTCTGACGTCGCGCACGTGGTGGTACTGCGCCTTCGCGCCCTTGCACGACGGGGCCTCGCTGACGTCCCCCGTTCGGAACGACGCCTGCTCCGCGGCGAGGTCCCGCAGCATCGCCTCGCACCGCTTCAAGCCCATCGCCGCCACAACCTCCAGCATCGCGTCCACGTCGCGCGCGTTGTACGTCGACTCGGTGACGCAGTTCCCGAGCCGCATCGCCAGCTTGTTGGCCTTGACGCCGTCCATCTTCTTCCGCACGAGCGCGACCACCTTGTTCACCTCCAGCGCCACCTCCGCGTCCTTCAGGAACAGCAGGGGCACAGCCTCGCCCACGGGCCGGAACGAATCCTCGGCAGAAAAGTTGGCGTGTTTCCGCGCGCCGCCGAGGCGCGCGGACGTACGGTTGAACGATCCGGCGGAGTGTTTGGCGTCGTAACCGGTGATCACCCACGCCAAGCCGACGGGCGTGTCTTCGTTCGGGCACCGGGGCGGGAACACGCGCAGCAGCGTATGCGTCTCGCCGGTGTGCGAGTCGATGATGGGCTCGTTGGACGACCGGAGCACGCGGCCGTCGAACGTGACGCGCGGGGAAACCCCCGCCAGGCTCTGGCGAATCACCACGAACTGCGGCTCCGAGCCCCGGAAACAAACCGCGCTGGCGCTGAGTTCCGACCCCCCGTCCTCGCGCAGCCCGACCGTGGCGGGCAGTCCGCTCGCGGTCTCCTGACCTCCGCTCCCCGGGTCGGGGACGAAGTGCGTGGCGGCGAAGTCCCACTTCCCCAGCCGCACGACGAGGCTCGAGACGAACGGCGCCAGCCCCAACACCACGGCGACTGTGGTGAACACCCGCGGCACGTTCTCGAGACCCCCCAGCTCTTCTATGTACACCAGCTTACGGCTTTCCGAGTACTTGTACGCAAAGGGGATGGAGAGCGCGGTGGCGGCTGTGAAAGCCATGTTGATGAACGACAGCTTCAGCAGGCCCTCCACGCTCTTCACCGCGAACATGACGCCGAAGAACGTTGGCGACAGAATCATCATGTAGATCTGCTTCACCGGGTACGCGTGGAACCCGTCGGGCTTGCCCCCGAGCAGCACACAATTCACCACGGGCATCCGGTGCACGAGCTTGAAGCAGTGCCGGAACAGCACGGCGTCCTCCTCGCTCACCTTGAGCACAGGAACGCCGCGCGTGCGCGAGGGGAAACTCAGCCCGCTCCGCTCGCCCAGCGCATTCAGCGAGCGCAGCGTGTACAGGTCGATGAACAGCATCGTCGCGACGTTGAGCACCTGCGTGTGCAGCAGGAACTCGCTCGCGACAGCGAACTCGCTGTACTCGTCGAGCGTATTCTGCGTCCGGCGCACCATGTAAATCTCCAGCAGCGCGATGCAGGCGAACCAGACCCGGTACGCGCGCTTTTTCTCCGGGCTCGGCGGGAGGGTGGGATCGCCGTACCGCTCGGTGGTCGTGAACCTCGAGACCACGTCCGCCACGCGCTCGAACGCGCGCATAAGGGTCGCACCCGCGCTGGAGAGCGACCGCATCGCGCCTCGAGCACCGGTGGTCGCCGTGAACGTGTGCGGGGCGCTCCGACTCGGGCGCCGGCAGGTTAATAACCCACAAATAATCCACACACCACGTCCAAGTTTGGAGCGATGTTGAACTCCGCGCGAGCCGAGGCGACCGGACGTGTCCTTCCCGCGTTCGCGAGGTCGCGAGGTCGAGCGCGCTTCCCTTCGCGATGAAACCCCACCCGCGAGCGTTCGCGCGAAGAGACGCAAAGAGGCGCGCGGAGGTGTGTGCGACACGAAGGCATTTGTCGAACGTGAAAAAGCGTGAGGTGCTTGTTCCGACCGAGAACGAGTATCTTGTTTTAGACCGCCGTTGCCGAGTCACAAAAAATATCTGACATTCTCGATCCTTTCACGGGTAAAAAAACCCAAGAAAATCGCTCGGAGAAAAGCTCAAAAACTTCCCGGCAGCGTTCTACACACGGGTTATCCGGTGCGTCGGAACAACGGCAGTCGGACGATGACAATGCGACAAATGGGGCATTTTTTTGCGTCCGAGTCACCGCGCAACTGCCAGATTTCTGTGACGTCACCCGCCCGTGACACACGCACGCGATGGCGGCTTCCTGCCTTTCCGCCCGCGGGCTCGCCTCCGCGGCGCCCGCGCTGGCCCCCACCCACCGCGGCGCCCGCGCGCGCCGCGCCGTGGACACGACCACGCGCGCCAAGGCTGTGGCCGAGCCCCCCGCGAGCGAGGTGCGCAACTCCGATATCACCATGTGGGAGGGCACGAAGCGCCTGCAGACGCAGACGACGGAGATCGGGCCGGACACGACGTGCATCCGCTCGCTTGACTGGGACCGTGACCGCTTCGACATCGAGTTCGGGCTCGAGAAGGGCACGACGTACAACTCGTACGTGATCAAGGGCTCGGAGAAGACAGCGCTCGTGGATGCGTCGCACGAGAAGTTCAAACAGCTCTACCTCGACACCCTGGCGGGGGTCGTGGACCTGAAGGACATCGACTACATCGTATGCTCGCACACCGAGCCGGACCACTCCGGTTTGATCGGCCCGATCCTGGACCTCGCCCCGAACGCCACCGTCGTAGGGAGCAAGGTGTGCCTCAAGTTCCTCGAGGACCTCGTGCAGAAGCCCTTCAAGCAGCAGGTTGTGAAGGGCGGCGACGTCGTCGACCTCGGCGGCGGGCACGCTCTGAAGTTCATCATGGCGCCCAACCTGCACTGGCCGGACACGATGTTCTCGTTTGACCCCGCGTCCAAGCTCATGTACACGTGCGACGCGTTCGGGAGCCACCTGTGCTCTGAGGACGTCTTCGACACCTCGCTCGAGCAGGTATTGCCGCACTACCGCTTCTACTACGAGTGCCTGATGAAGCCCAACGCGCGCAGCGTGCTCACCGCGCTGCGCAAGTGCGCGAGCGAGGAGGCTGACTTCGTGGGCATCTGCAACGGGCACGGTCCTTTGCTTAAGTACAACGTCGAGGAGCTCGTGGGCGGGTACAAGCGCTGGTCCGAGGATGCGCTGGAGAAGGCGAAGGCGAAAACCGCGGTGTTTTACACGAGCGACTACGGTTTCTCCGACCGCCTGTCGCAGAGCGTCGCGCGCGGGCTGTGCAAAGCCGAGGTGGAGGTGGAGATGATGGACATGAACACCGCGGACACGCAGGAGCTCATCGAGGCGGTCGCGGGCGCCGCGGGCATCGTGCTGCTGGCGCCGCCCACCTCCGGGCCCGCGCACGACGCGCTCGCCGCCATCGTGGGTTCGTGCAACAAAAAGCAGAAGCTTCTCATCGGCGAGTCGTACGGCGGCGCGGACGAACCCGTGGACACGCTCGCGGTGAAGTTCGCCGGGCTGGGCCTCGCCGAGGTTGTCCCGGCGCTGCGCGTCAAGGAGGCCCCCACGGAGGCGACGTACCAGCTGTTCGAGGAGTCCGGCACGGACTTAGGGCAGGTGCTCACGAAGAAGGAGGCGCTCAAGGCGATGAAGAGCGCCATGTCCCCGGACGTCGCGCGCGCGCTCGGTCGCGTGTCGGGCGGTTTGTACGTGGTGACCGCCGCGCAGGGCACGGCGACGAGCGCGATGGTCGCGTCGTGGGTCGCGCAAGCTTCGTTCGAACCGTTGGGGTTCACCGTGGCGATCGCGAAGGACCGCGCGATCGAGTCGCTGATGCAGGTCGGGGACAAGTTCGTCCTGAACTGCCTCCCGGAGGAGGGCTTCGAGCCCATCATGAAGCACTTCCTGATACGCTTCCCCCCCGGCGCCGACCGCTTCGAGGGCGTCGAGTGGGCGCCCGCGTCGTGCGGCGCGCCCATCCTCAAGGAGGCCGCGGCGTACATGGAGTGCACGGTGGTGTCGCGCATGGAGGCGGCGGACCACTGGATCGTCTACTCCGAGGTGCGCGACGGGAAGGTGTTCAAGGATGAGAAAACCGCGACGCACCACAGGAAAGTCGCGTCGTACTACTGAAAAAAAACGCGCGCCGAGCGCGAGGGGTACGCGCCTCCGAGGGTTCGCGCCGAAGCTCTCGGAGCTCGCTCGTCGTCCATAACGCACGGTACGTGTAGAGACGACGACGACACTTGTAAAGATACAGAAAAAAGAATACACGAACGTTCGAAAATTCGTTCACCCTATGGCGTTTAGCGACCCCGCGAACCAGCGCTCGCGTACCACGTTTCCCGCCTTTGGGAGCAGCGCGCCGGCGTCGGCGTCGCGCAGCCGCCTTTGCTCGACGCTCTGCGTGTGCGCCACCGCCGTGCGCGTCAGCACGGCCGCCGAGGCCACGGTGTCGTCGTGCGTGTGGAACACGCCGAACGCGCCCGCGCGCCCGCACCCCGCCACCGCCAGCACCGCGGCGAGCGCGCCGGTGCTCAGTCCCCACCCCTCGTCGCGGACGAGGCGCACGATGCCGAAATCGGACCCGCCGGTCTCGCCGGGGAGCGCTTCGCCGTCCGCCTCGTCCAGCAGGCACGAGGGGCCGCGGAGCGCGGCGCGCGCCGGGGAGACGGCGTCCACGGGGACGGAGGGCATGACTGGTGTGTTTCGTTTAACGGGAGCCAGGAAGGCGGACGGGGACGGAGGCGCGTCAGCGGCGGCGCGAACGAGGGAAAGGTTTTTTCTTTTTCGGTGTTTCTCGCGAGCATGTCGGCTCGATCGAGTGCGCCGACAGACCGACGTCCGAAACGACTGTCGTCGAGACGCCGAAAGGTCGCGGCGGACACGTCAGGTGACGTGTTGGGTGGCGCGACCGGACGCGCGGTGGCGACGCTCGCGAGCGCGTTTCCGGCGGAGACGGGTGGGAATCGGGTCGGGGACGAACGCGCGGAGACGTACCGACTGGCGAGAACAGTCCCGTGGCCGCGGCGAAGACGGCGCGGTCCATCTCCGGCGCGTCTTCCGTCGCGATGGGCGCGTTTTTGCCGGGAGTCGCGGACATCCTCGTCAGCGCTTTTCCACGCCGCGAGGAACCCCGGGTCGGCGCGAGCGACGCGCCGGTTCGAGCGGCGCGGCGCGTGCTCTCGGCGGACCGTGTGCGTGCGGCGCACCCGCACGAGCACGCGCGGCGCGAACACCGCACGGGGGTCGCCGGCGCCACACGCGCGGTCGCGGCCACCACGCTCATCGTGTCGTCGAATCAATCGAG
>Ga0209666_1003741_pt1 | contig 10994 bp, 22 predicted proteins | sample SaaInlV_125m_DNA_FD_184679 | JGI IMG/M metagenome (GOLD analysis project Ga0209666, IMG submission 184679) | Marine microbial communities from expanding oxygen minimum zones in the Saanich Inlet - Saanich Inlet SI037_S3LV_10m_DNA (SPAdes)... | ecosystem: Environmental > Aquatic > Marine >...
TGGAAGTAAAAGATATTCTTGATAAGAACCTTACAACGGTTTACGCTCAAGAAGCTGCTCTTTATTCTGAGCATTTAGGTGTAGCAGGAAGAGTGGATTGTGTTGGTGTATGGAATGGTAAACCATCCATCATCGATTATAAAACCTCAGCAAAACCTAAGAAGAAAGAGTATTGTGAAGGTTACTTTACTCAAGAAACCGCATATGCGATTATGTGGGAAGAAAGAACAGGCATGCCTATTACACAACTGGTAACCTTAATCGCAGGTGATCAAGGAGCTCAAGTATTTATCGAGCACCGCGATAACTGGACTGAGAAGCTATTAAGTACAATAGCCGAATACAAAAGACGAAAACTTTTTGGTAGGTAAAATGAAAGATTTAATACGTAACGCAATACAAACGCCTGATGGAACCATTATAGAATCAACTCATAGACACGACTATGTGACCCATAAAGACGATTTGACTGGTAAGACTTATATGGTCGATGGAGGATTACAGTATACCAGATCATCAGTTCATGAAGATCAAAAATACTTGCATTTATATAATGATGAACCGCACGAAGTTCAAGCTAAAGTTTTAACATGGGGGACATACGGAATTAATGGTGATCAACCATTAAAGCACGTAAGTATTAGCGAAATGGATACTGCTCATATTGGTAATGTATTAGCAATGCCAAATATAAGTTCCGTGCATCGTGAATGTATGAAAGTCGAACTAGAGAGACGAAGCCATGACAATGCCGAATGAAAGATTTTATGCTATTAGAAATACTCGAGAGTTCTTAGTTGAATTAATGGATCCTAAGAAAACTCCTAGGGTTCCTAAAGAGATACGACTTAAAGCTTATTATTGTATAAAGCACTTTCCAGGTGAATATCATATGGAACAAGCGAGAGAAGAAGCACCCGAAATATTCGGTGATTGGGATGCTGCTATTAAAAACCGAAACTATACTAATAACACATCGTTGGGAGAAGATGAATGAGAAATTTTAGAGATCAGATGATAAAAACATCTATGGCATATATGCAAGCGCAAGCAGCAAAGCATCAAATGAACGCTGACATTATTTTGAGTAATCAGGTATCAGTCGGAGAGCATTCAGATCAAATGGAAACTCTTGAAAAAGAGCTTGGAATGATGGCTGAGTACGTTGATAAGTATAACATGCTAGAAAAATATTTTAAATAAATTGCAAAAAAGTGTGTACAAATCATTTATTGTGTGTTATAATATACCTATATTAAATGATAAGGAAATAAATGAGTAAAAATGTAATAAAAGGAAGACTGGTTGTCAATGAGGATGTACTAGTCGAAGTGCCATTATATAATAAAGAAATGGTAGATTTAGCGGTCTCTAAAGACGATGGAGCTTGGGATCAACTTTGTGAGTTGATTATTAGCCAAGGATTCATAGACTTAAGAGGTAATATTCACGTCGACCAGTTAGTGATTGACGGAAAGGAAAGAGTGTTTCATTGAGAGATAATATGAAAGAGAACATAATTTTAGTAGATTGTGATGGAGTTTTGTGTGATTGGGAATATTCATTCACACAATGGATGAACCATAAAGGTTATCCAACATCAGATTCAACACAGTATAATGTAGCAAAAAGATTCAATTTGGCTGGAGATTTTGGAAAAAATGTAGTAGCAGAATTTAATGATTCGGCTTCTATTGCCTTTTTGCCTCCATTAAGAGATGCGGTATATTACATCAAAAGACTTAACATGTTGCATGGATATAGATTCCATTGCATTACATCGTTAAGCGAAGATAAGTATGCGCAAAGATTAAGAACTCAAAACCTTGAATTACTATTCGGTAAAGAGATTTTTGATGAGTTTGTATATCTACCATGTGGCGCTGATAAAGACGAAGTCCTTGCCAAGTATAAAGGCACGGAATGTTTCTGGGTAGAAGATAAACCTGAAAATGCAGAAGTTGGTGAGAAGCTTGGACTTAATTCAATACTAGTTGCTCATGAACATAACGCATATTATGATGGTGATATTCCAAGATACTGGAAATGGAAGCATATATATAATCACATTACTGGAGAAAGTTAAATGCCTGTAAAATTTAAAGAAACAATTAAGAACAGAAATGGATCTGTTCAAAACTTTTATATGAAGTCAACTTCAACTAATGAGTTGAAAGAAGCTTTAGATAATAATAATACACCACCAAAAAAGAAGCAAAAGATTCGTAACGAATTAGTAAGACGCGGCAATGCATAAATGGTGGAGAATATGGGCCAAGAGTCTAGGTGAAAAAGTCGGAGAAACAGATAAGCAAGCTAATATTGTTGCTTGTATTAGGACTGTTTGGTGGCTTACTCATATGGCTACATGTTGGTTTATTATACTCAACGCTATAGCCAATCATGGCTGGGCTTTAGTTGGATTATGAAAATAACAATAAACGTAGAAATTGACACTGAGAATCCTCAGGATGTTAGTACAATAGAAGAACTCATAGAAACACTGAAAGAACTGCAACGTCAATGTTCTGACTGATAAATCAGTAGTTTAGCATTCTAACTTGTATAAATAACAGTACAGGAGAATTATATGAGTGATTTATTAGATTTTGATTTTGGTTTTACAGCCGTTGATGAAAACGAGCTTGAAGCCGTACAATCAGTAAAGACTGAGGCATCAACAGCTTCAGCAACCGCGCAAGAATTAGAGGATAAGCTAAACAAGCTTTATAACTCTATACTTCCCCTTTTAACAAATTTAAAAAAGAATCCTGAAAAGGAATATATTCTATGGCCAAACAGAGTGGCTAAAATAGAACAGTTTGAAGATTTAATTACGGAGATTATAAAATAATGGCATTATTAGCATCTGGAGCTCTAGCACTACAAGACGCTGGAACTAACTCTTCTACTACTACCACTAATTCATTAGAAAGCGATTTTTTAACTCGTGGACAGGACGGTTATGTTGACATTAGGACTTTATACGAAAATGCTGGCGGTGATACTTTTTCCACTAAAATAGAATGGAAAGGTCAAGTAGGTGGCTGGCAATCTGGCAGCAACATCTACTCGTGGTGGATGTATGGTAGTACATTTCCTATACTCAGCCTATTGATAGACGCACTTCCAATCAGCAGCGGTGTGAGATCGGGTACTCCTACTTTTAGTAGTGAACCCGGAAACTTTGGAAGTATTGGTGCCACTTCCTATCTCGACGGAAGTAATAATTCAAGAAGCATTAGAGCAATCATTTTTGGAAATCCTAGTAGCTCACCTTCACCTAATAACACTAGACACTGGGTAATATTTGTATTGAATGGAACCAGTGTGCCTAATACTGATAATACATTTAAATCGCTTAAACTTACTGGCAGTGGCACAACCTATACTTTTACTAGAAGTAGCGCTCACTATAATGCTGCAAGTAATACTTGCTCATGCTGGGCATGGGAATACAATAGTACAACTAGTAATAACGGGATTGATAGTCTGTATACTTCTGGCACTAGTGGCTTTGAAATTATGGGACCTGATGTTACAACAACCACAAATAATGGAATTGCAGAAGAGTTTGGTGGAGCAGATAGTTCCAATGTTGCGCTTTCAGATTATTACAAAGGCGATTTGCATGACACAACGGGTATACCAACAAGTGGAGAAATAAAGTTTTCAGATTTCTTAGGTAAAACTTATGCACCTTTGGCGGTGTCTACATCATTTACGGGCCAACTTGGCGGAGGGAAGCAACAAAGAACAGGCTTTAGCTTTACTTTTGGCCTTGGCAGTAATTTATCGCCTACATCCCAAGATGCATTTGGTGCAAATGTGGACTTACGAGACTGTTATTCACAGGATAATAATTACAGGCTTAATATAATGTACGATATTAACAGCGGAACAGTTAATACTACTTCCTGGAATACTTTAACAGTATCAAGAAGCGGATACACTAGCTTTACAATTAGCAGATCTTCTTTATCAACTAACGCGGTTACTGTCGGTAATTACTATATGACAACACCGTCTAACACACTTACAAGCGCTCAATTTTACATGATCAGCGGAGGAACGGTTACTTTAACCTTTACATAATATGAAAATACTTTTACTAGCTTTACCAACAACACTTGATCACTTAGTTCCTATGTTTGAATCTGAGGGTCATGATGTCCGACTTTTAACCACCGGACCTGAAAATATGTCTTTGTATGTATCGGAATGTTACAATTATATTATAGAACAAATATCTGAGTTCGAACCTGACCATATTGTAAATGCCGTTGTTAATCTACATTTTGAACTGGGCATCGACACGTATCCATGGATATTTAATGTTTTACAAAATACTCCTGAAAGTGCTGCATTAGAACATAATAGATATAACGCAAGGACATTAGCTAGAGAACATGGTGGTTTTGAATTAGCTCCTTTACTTATAGAACAAACAGGAGATTTATTAAGTCTTCCTATAAACGAAAGCCAAGAACAATTTGTTAAACCGCGTAATTTTTTAGATGAATGTATAGTAGTACCACCTAATACTGAATTCAGTCTGCAATATGACAGCTATGTTGAAGCAGATGTCGACCCTGATGTTGAAGCATGGTGTTTCTTTACTATGTGTGGAGATAAATATTCTATTATAAGGACCATTGCATCAACAGGTGCAAAAGAAAGCAAGACTTTAGGTTCTGGTACATCATTTCCAGAAGGAGTAACTTTAATAGATTTAACCGATGAGCAAGAAACTTTATTCTTAGAGAAATGTAATGCTTGGTTAAACTATGCAAAAACTCTTGGCGGCCATTACGAGGGTTGTATTGGCGGATTAATTAAAGATGATAGAGTATTTTGGTGTGAGCAAAACTCAAGGCCAGGAATAAATAATATTGGTATGATACCATCTACAGCAGAAAATTGGTTAGAAGGATTAAAATCTGATCCAACCTTATCTGTTAATCCACTAACTGCAACAGAAATAAGAGAGCACGCAGAGTGGGGATAGATTGGACAAACAAATGGAGACCATTACCAGATAGTGTGACTATAAAAAATAGTGATATTAATGGATTGGGCCTATTTGCAACAACAGATATAAAGGCAGGAACTAATTTAGGAATGATGCGTATATTGGTTGGTAGTGAATGGATAAGAACTGCTCTTGGTAGTTTTTCAAACCATGTTAATGACAATCCAGCATGTATGACATATAGCGATGTTAATAAAGAGGGTTATAGCTGCTATTATTTAAAAGTAATAAAAGATTTAATAGAAGGTGATGAGCTAACACTTACTTACAATATGCCGGAATATTGTTTGAGATAAATAAAAAACAAAAGGAAAGAAAATGTTTTGGAATAAAGAAGAAAAAACGGTGATTGATGTAGATCAATTAAGAGAACAATTAATTATAGACGAGGGACAAGTTAATGAAATTTATCATGATCACCTCGGTTATGCTACATTTGGTATTGGACACCTGGTTATCGAAGGAGACCCAGAATTTGGGCTTCCGGTCGGTACTGATGTCTCAGAGGATAGAGTTATATCATGCTTTGCCAAGGATGTAGAAACAGTAATCGAAGATTGTAAAAAATTACACGATGCGTGGGATGGATATCCACAAGAAGTGAAACAAGTCATTGCGAACATGATGTTCAACATGGGACTTACGCGCTTAAGTAAATTTAAAAAGCACAATGCAGCGCTGCAGTGTGGTGATTGGCCCGTAGCGGCTGTTGAGGGTAGAGATTCAAGATGGTACAAGCAAGTAACGAACAGAGCAGAACGACTTATGGGAAGACTAGAGGCCCTTTAAAGGTCGAATCTAGTATACCGCAAGAAGAACAAAAAAGTAAAGGTTGGTTTTGGTGTCATGAAAAGCAGGGACTTTTCAGATACTCAGATTGGCATAAAAGTTTAGAAGAGCTAAATTTAGTTAGTTCATAACAGGAGAAAAAGATGAAAATTAAATTGTTAGGAAGTCAGGGCGACTTAACATCAGCTACCGATATGGGTAAAGCTACATTAGTAAGAGTATATAATAGTACTGCTGCGGATGTTGTCATGACTCAAAAATTGGGTGCAGTGGTTTTAGGAACTATGACAATTCCAAGTAAAGCAATTGAATTGGTTTCTAAGATGCCAGCAGATACCTTGGAAGGTGGTGCCGGTCTTAAAGCTGTCAGTATCGCTAAAAGTAGCTAATGCCAGATATATTTGGTTTAATCAGTGATGTAGGATTACCCATTGCAGGCGCTTTAGCGTCTGGGTTCTTTATATTTACGATTATAAAGCAAATGCTATCAGGAGTTTTAGACCAAATAGACACCCTTAATATATTCACAAAGGGCCTAGAAAATAGGGCCCGAACAATGAATAACGAAATAATAAAGATCGATATGTTAGTATCTAGTGCTTTAGAGTTAACTCCACCTATCGATAGAATTGCTCGATCAGAAAACTTTGTGGAAGACGGTAAAATAGACGTCCGAAGGGATTAATATGGACGCCTTAAATCCAGCGGTTTTAATCGAGCAGTACGGATTTACGACTGTAGCCATTGTAGGAATGGCTTATTTCGTGTTTTTTATATGGAAGTTCATTAATGAAGAACTAGATCCAAAGCTTGAAGAAATGCACATGGGTCTTATAAGACTTATTGATCAAATTAGAATGCTTGATCAGGATATGATACGACTACAAGAAAAGGTAAAGGTCGTTTTAGAATATAGAGAAAGGCAGAAGAAGATAAATGAGAGTAAAAATGAAGATAAAAATTGAAGATGTATTGTTAACTGGAATGTTTGTATTGGCTTTACAAAGCCTTGTAGTACAAGCAGATGAAATCAAATTTGGCTTTAAAAATCCATCATTTAGTGGAGTTGGAACTGGAGCACATTATTTAACAGTTGATAATATAGAACATACAAGGAAAAAAGCTATAGTAGATGCTTTAGAAGCAGCAAGAAAAGCAGCGGAAAGAGAAGAAGCAAATACAACTATGGCTAAGTTTATACGTAATTTAGAGAGTAGAATATATGCTCAAATGTCTAAACAACTTGTCGAATCTATGTTTAGTAATGATGGATCAGTACGATACGGTTCATTTACATTAGAAGGTAATGTAGTAACATATGAAGTTATGACAAACGAAGATGGTTCAGAGTTTATTAAAATGACAATTGTAGATTCCGACGGAACAACTACAGTTATTGAGATACCAGTAGGAACTGGCAACTTTGGCCAGGATTCAGACGGTGGGTAAGTACATATTAGTATTACTACTACTTAGTGGATGCGCATCTGTTCCACAGTGGAGTAATAACCCTCAGGATTGCAATGATCTTGATGGCAAATATGATGAAGGTTTTAATAGGCATGCGCAAATGGGTATACAAAAGGCAATGGCCAGAAAGTATATATGTGTTGATGCCCCAGAAGCTGTAAAGCTTCCAGCGTTTGTAGATCTTCTTAATTTGCCGGCAGCAAAGGTTCAACCAGTAGTTGCAGTGTATGGATTTAAAGATTTAACAGGTCAAAGAAAATCAGTAGATAATATAGCATCGTTTTCTACTGCAGTTACCCAAGGCGGTACTGAAATGTTAATAGATGCTCTCAAAACAGCCGGTGGAGGAACCTGGTTTAGAGTAGTAGAAAGACAAGGAATAGACAATCTTGTACGAGAAAGACAAATAGTAAGATCTACTCGTCAAGATGTCGCTAAAGCTAATGGTGTAGAACCAAATGGTGTTGGCCCACTCTTATTTGCAGGAATGATTATTGAGGGTGGTATTATAGGTTATGATACGAATATGGAAACTGGAGGCCGAGGCGCAAGAACTCTTGGCATAGGTTTTAGTAGGATGTATCGTAAAGATGTTGTTACAGTATCTGTGAGAGCAGTGTCTGTATTGACAGGTGAAGTTTTGTTAAACGTCCAAGCTAAGAAATCGGTACTTTCTTACGGCTCGTCGGGTGATGTGTTTAGGTTCTATGAACAAGGCACGCAACTTATCGAGTATGAGGACGGAGTGGGAAATAATGAGTCAGTGACGTATGCAGTACGGTCAGCTATTGAGGCTGCTGTACTGGAATTAATCTACCAGGGCCACGACCGTAAGTTCTGGGATTTAACCGCAGGCCATAGGCATCCTCATCAAGTTGATGGGAAAACCGAAAGGCATGCAAACAAAGAGGAAACGAAAAATGAAGAAATTAACTAGTATAGCAGCAGTGCTATTTCTATTTACAGCAAATTCTATTTTCGCACAAGCAACTGACGATAACGAAATTATGATAGAACAAAGCGGTGATACATTAACGTTGTATATTGATCAGGTTGGATATGGTAACAAAATCGGTTTAGAAGACTTTTCTAGTTCCGGTTCTGATATGACTATTGTAGGTTCAGGTTTAACATTTGATATCGATATGATAGGAAATCAAAACTTGATATATGGACCAATTGACATGAATAGCTCTGATTTAACTTTTACGTTAACAGGTGATTCAAACGAAGTTGATTGGAACATTGGATACACTGGAAGTTCAGACGATTCTAACTACGATTTCGCTATTACTGGAGACAGTAATATATTTGATATTGATCAAGGTAAAGTTGGTGCAAGTGCAGAAAGATTAAATGCAGATTTAATTCTATTAGGTGGTTCAAACATATTTGATTTAGATTTTGAATCTGATGATGTAACTTGGAACTTTGATATTACTGGTGACAGCAATAACTTCAACACATTACAAAACGATGGTTCTCAATCATTGACTGTAGAGTGGAATGGAGATAGTGGTGACATTGATATTAATCAGATTTCAGGTACTTGTGTAGGAGGTTCACCTTGTGCAACTCCTAATGCTATCATCAATTTAGATATTACATCAGACAATGCTACTGTACAAATCAATCAAAAAGACGCAGCTGGGGATTCTTAGCTTACTATTCATCACTGGAATCGCCTATGCTGATTCCATTGGTGATATAGTGGAGTCAACTGGCGTAAGCCAGATAGTACGTAACAATGAAGAGATAAAAGTATCTAATCAGATACCTATAGAACTAAACGATGAAGCAAAAACTGGTAACGGAAGAATGCTTATTGAGTTTTTAGATAAAGCTCAACTATCTTTAAAGGAACATTCTGAAGTACTAATAGACGAAATATATTATGACCCTGATCCTTCACTCTCAAAGATGAGTATGAAGTTTACAATGGGAACGGCAAGATTTGCATCCGGAAGATTAGGATTAGTAAATAAAGCCAATATTGATATCAAGACTCCTACGGCCTCAATTGCCGTACGGGGAACTGATTTTACAACAACAGTAGATGAGTTAGGTAGAAGCCTAATTATTCTGCTACCAGATGAGAATGGTGATCCATCTGGCGAGATAGTAGTTTCTAACGAAGGTGGAGTAGTTACATTAAACGAAGCCTATGCCGCAACAATGGTATCTTCATTAGATTCATCACCAACACAATCAATTAAAGTTAACGGTATTACACCATCATTAATTGACAACATGTTTATTGTATCACCTCCTGAAGAAATAAAGGAGAGGATAAAAGAAGAAATGGCTGACGACACGAATGAAGATCAAGGCCTATTAGATGTAGATTTTTTAGAGTTTACTGAGTTAGAAGAAGACGAATTAGAAGAAGATACTCTTGACGAATTCAGTGAATTAGATATTGATGAATTAGATGTAGAATTTTTAGTTGATGTATTAGACATTATAGATAGTTCAGATCTATTTGATACATTAGGTGAATTTGATATCAAAGGTGCAACAAGAGGGTTTAACGACGAATCACAGTTTAATGTGTTTTTACAAGACGGATCTTTAGTACTATATAGAAACATTAATGGCGTAATTAGACTTAAATTTGGAGCAGGCGGCAACTTTACAGTAGATACAATTACACCGACATGGGACGGAATAATTACAGGAAACGAGGGTGAAGATATCCTCATCTATATAAATCAGGTGAATTAATATGTTAGATAAATTAGAAGAATATTCAATGAAAGCTTTAATATGGGTAAGTGTTTTATTTTGGCCTATTATTGTATTGTCGCTACTTATAGCACCACTATTTGCAAATGCTGATGATAACGTAATATCATTAGAACAATCTGGCGATAACCTTCAATTAGGTGTTGATCAATATGGTCACACTAATGAAGTCAGTATGTTAGATGGTAATTCATATATTACAGCATCAAGTTTAGATATGTATTTGGTTCAGTACAATACCAACCCATCTGCAATGTCGAATAAGATTATATTCGACGAAGTAAGTGGTTCAGGTAATCAAATGAAACTTGCACAAGGTGTTGCGTGGACTACATTAGATTCTGATACAGATTTAACTTGGTATGGAGATGCTTATGAATCTGGTGGACATGATATTGGTATCACAATGTATGGGGACAATAATCAATTAGCAGTTCAACAAACAAACCAAACAGGTGCAAGTGATGGGCACAATTTTGATTTACATTTAGCAGGCGATAATAATAAAGTTCAAATAAAGCAACAAAGCAACGGTAGTAAGAACACAGATTTAGCAATATATAATGACGAGAACGATGTGTTTATTCGTCAAAAAGGTAACGGTGCAACACACAACGCAAACGTAACACTTGATGGTTTATACGGAACAGATTTTAGTTTAATTCAAATGACTACTATGAACCAAACATATAATCTAAGCATTGATTGTATGACTTTTGGTGGATGTAATGTATCAGTACTGCAAGAATAACCGAGCTCGGTATATTCTTTATAAGTACGGATCTCCTAATGGTGGTCGAGGAATATATATAGATATATACATATGAAATACTTACTACTACTATTAATTTCTCCCTTCACAATTGCATTGGATTTAAGTATACCAGAAGAAAATGTAGATTGGTCAGAATTCGAAGAAAGACCAGGCGAAGTGTGGGATCACCCAGATAGAAAACTT
>Ga0209666_1003743_pt1 | contig 10987 bp, 10 predicted proteins | sample SaaInlV_125m_DNA_FD_184679 | JGI IMG/M metagenome (GOLD analysis project Ga0209666, IMG submission 184679) | Marine microbial communities from expanding oxygen minimum zones in the Saanich Inlet - Saanich Inlet SI037_S3LV_10m_DNA (SPAdes)... | ecosystem: Environmental > Aquatic > Marine >...
CAGCGACAACCGTGGTCCGCCCGTCTCTCGTGGCGGCTTCGACCGTGGTCCGCCCAATGACGACCGTGGTCCGCCCGTCCGTGGTGGCGGCTTCAGCTTCGCGGCGCCTGGTGACGCGCCGGTCATGCCCCTCGACGATCTGGCAACCCTTAAGAATTCGATGGCGTCCATAACGAGCAGCCACGAGAAGATGGCGCAGGCGAGCCAGCGCATCGAGGAAAAGCTGCGCGCCGATACCGAGGCGCTTGAGGCGGCCAAGACCAAGTTTGCGGAGACCAAGGCGGCCGTCGAAGGTGCGCTCAACAAGTGCAACAAGGGTCGCATCAAGCTCAACGTGGGCGGCGTCAAGTACGAGACGACGCTGACCACACTCACGGCGGACGGCGACGACTCGATGCTCGGGTCCATGTTCAGCGGCCGGCACGAGCTGCACCCCGACGAGGACGGCGAGGTGTTCATCGACCGCGACGGCAAGCACTTTGGGCACATCCTCAACGTGCTGCGCGACTCCAGCGTGACGGTGCCCACGAAGGACCGCGCGGCGTTTCAGGCCGAGCTGTGCTACCACGGAATCACCGCCAAGCGCTGCCAGCGCCTTGTCAAGTACGTGGACGCCCACGGCAACGAGACTGCTCATGGTGGCGGTCGCTACCATTACTAGACCCGAGCGGCGAGATGCGCCCAGTGAATGGGTACGCGCAGCTTGCGGTGTGTGTGTGTGTGTGTGTGTGTGTGTGAAGGGTTGCGTTTTAAAAAAGGCATGAATTCAAACGAATTCAACAAGCGCATTCGCCGCCGCCCCTTGGTGGGCGTGCTCGCACTGACCAAGCTCGTGACCAAGGGTTCCAAGCGTCGCGCCGTGCGCTTTGTGGACCACATCTTTGTGTTGCCAAAGTGGCGCAAGCGCGGCATCGGACAGTCATTGCTGCGCAACGCGCTGGAGGTTACGCCGCCCTACTACACGATTGGCGCCGACGAGTCCAAGGCGAGCAAGAACCAGCCGCTCGTGGGTGTGGTCGTGCGCAAGCACGCCAAGCAGCAGGCGGCGGCGCGCCGGCTCTTTGCGCGCGGCGGCATCAAGGGCCGTCCCGTGCGGCGCGACGGTTTTGACCAGTTCTTGCGCAACGGCGACATTAAGACGGTGCACACTAATCCCGCCGACGAGGGAGGTGAAGATGACCTTGAAGAGTATCGCGAAGCCAGCATCGGAACGGATCACTGGCATACTAATGCCGACGCACACTACGAGGACGCCTACAAGATCGGCCACAAGCATGTGGTGATCAACGGTCACGGCCCAGACGGCGTCTTCCTCTCGGCCAAGATCGAGCACCGGCTCGACCCGCGCCAAGCGCTCAAGCGAAACCGGCCCTTTTGGAACGCGCTCAAGGAGCACCACGCGGCGGAGGACGGCGACGGCGACGACCCAATGGAGATCATCGCCAACGCCGACTACCTCGTGCCGGCGTACAACATGCTGCCCGACGGGCAAACCATCGATACGGTCGACGCGCACTGGGAGCGACTCTGCGCGCGCGAACGCCGTGCCATTCAGCGCGAGCAAGAGGACGCGTGCCTTTTAGATTGGTGATTCCAAGCCGCGCTTGCGGCGTGCGCGCGTGTGTGTCGCGTGTGAGCACTCAAAAATGAACATCTTTGTGCTTCACAGCCGTGCTGGAAAAGCCGCGGGGCTCCATTGCGATGCCCACGTTGTCAAGATGCTGCTTGAGACCACACAGATTCTCTACACCTACCTGGACGCCATCGGATACGTGTTGCCAGAAACAAACGCCGACGGCAACACGATTGTGCCCTACAAGCCGACGCACCGCCACCACCCGTGCGTGCTCTGGCTGCACGGCGGCCGTGCCCACCTGAAGTGGCTGTTGAGTCTGGCCAACGTCCTGTGCTTTTCGTACACGCGGATTTACGGCAAGGTGCATGCGTGCGACATGCACATTGAGCACATGAACAAGCACGTTGACCTCACTAAGCTGCCCGACAACTGCGACGCTGACACGTGGCTGCAGCGCCTCACCGACCGCGGCATCAAGCCCAAGGTTGTGCAAGCCTGCGCATCCAAGGTCGCCACCGTCGACCCTCCCAATGGCTGTGCCTTTGGCGTCGCGTGCATCGGCGACGACACGGTGTCGCATTGCCGCACGGCAGACGGCGCCATCGACCTCCCCAAGACCTACTTGAAGTATTACAACTACAAGCGCGGCATCTTCAAGCGGGCCATGCGCTGGCACAAGAAGGCCGCGCCGCCGCCGGAGATTGAGGCAGAAACCGTGTAGCGCACGCACGCGAGCTAGCCAGCCAGCCAGCCAGCCAGCCTTCCAGTTTGTGTGCCTTAGTTGGGAATCTGGGAATTATTTATTTTCTCGCGGGAAAGGGCAACCCCTCGATCAGCGCACGCTGCTGCCCTTTCCTGTCGCCAAGTCGCGGGCCACTCCGCTATCGCGCATGAAGCTGTCGCGCTCTCACTGCCAATGGTGAGGATGGGCCCTGACCACAACTTCGCTCGGTGTCCGGTGTCCCTGGTGCACCGGCGGCTACAGCCAGCTCCCTCGTTTCAGTGCACGCCCTTTCAAAGGGCGCGCGAGTGGCCAAGCGCGGCAATCGGCACGGCGACCGCGGCATCCGTCGTGTTGACGAGCCCAAAATACCTGCACCAGCTCGTCGCCAATGTTGGGAGCTGGGACGCATACCTGCTGTCGTCGGGCGACCAGACCACCAGCTTGATCATCCAGGCCGACCGGAACGTGTTTGCGCGCTCGGACATCGTGAGTGGACTGGCCAATCGCAGCATCCGCGCCTCGCCGCAATGCCTGCCTGCGCGACTTGGACGCAACGGGCAGTGGACGGCCTACCTCACCCCGCGCGGCAACCTCGTGCTTCTCCTCGTGCGGGAAATCTGGGTGCCGCAGATCACCACCAGTCTCGCAAAGGCGAAAAGCGCACGGCCTCCAAAATACACCCGTTGCCACCCGAGACAAAAGGTCGAGTATTCGGTGAGCACCAAATGGTATGGGTACGAGATGCTGCAGTTGGAGGCGCTTCGCTACTTTGATTTTGCCCTAAAGGTGGATTGTGACACGGCGTTCAGTGCGCCGCTGCGGTCGACGCCCGCGGAGATTATGATTCAACACGGTGCCTACTACATGCACACCGGAGAAGTGTTCACCCCCAACCCCTGGTGCGATGCCACCGTCGACGAGGCGGCTGAGACGTACATGCGCTCCGCAGAGTGCGCGTCCGGTCTCATCAAGCGCGAATCCCTCAAGCGGCGCATCCAGTGGCGCAGTTGCTTTGTCGGCGGCTGGCTAGGGCTGCTGCAAAGCCCACAGGTGCTTGCCTATGCCCAGTTCTGGTGGGCGTGGCCCGGGGGCTGGCTGCACCGGTGGGGAGATCAGGAGTTGTGGCCGCTCATGCTGGACATTGCCAACGCGTCGCACCGCATCGTGAATGCTGCCAACCTCCGGCATTCACTCGCCTCTGGCTGTGGCTACGTCCGACCGAATGCGCGCGAGCTGCGCCTCCACCCTTTGATTAAAACATTGTAAAAATGGACTCACACACGCGCGTTGTAGCTAGCTATCACGGCGGTGTTCAGATCAGCTCGCCGTGGTTGCGGTTGCTCGCGCCGCCGTGGCAATTGGCGAGTGCGATGAGGTAGCCCTGCCACGAGACGCGCTGCAGCGCGTGCAGCGTGCCCGAGCGCAGCCGCATGGCGTGTGGATCCACGGGCCACAGGCCGCCGTAGGGCTTGCTGAGCAAATAGTACAAGAAGGTTGGCGCGTGACGCAGCGCCTCCTCCGCCGGCTGGATCCGGTGCAGTGATACCGTGGTCGACGGAAAGATGGCACCGTCACCAATTGAAGTGGGAAAGATGGCGAGCGGGCTGATGCGCATTCCCTCGAGCACAGTGACAATCTGGTGCACGATGCCAATTCTCCAGCGCAGCATGTTGATCACGATGCGCTGGCACAAGTACGCGGAGCGATCTGGTGGATGGCCGTGGTGGTACGCCGCGTGGACGCAGCTGGTAAAGAGCTCTACGGCCCAGTTCTTCAGGTCGTTGTTGGCGAGGTGGGGCTCTTGCCGCTTCTCATTCAGCAACCGGTTGCAAAACAGCCGGCTCTGGCAGAGCAGCCCGAGGTTGCTGCTCATAGCCTTTAATGGCGTGGCGCTCAGCAGCTCGATGCACACCGTCTCGCAGCAGAATTCGCGCACGCGCTTATCCGGCAAATTGTCGGTTGTCTTCCACACGGCCAAAAGGGCTTCGCTAATGCTTTTCCAATCGCCCGAGGTCAGCCGTCCGTTGAGTCCAGCCATGCCGACCAAGCTCATGGCCGTCTTGAGCTTTTTGCGAACCGCGCTGCCGCCATGCGCGTCGTCGTCGGCGTCATCGCTTTCATTGTTGAATTCCGGTGGCATGTGCAGGCGCCGGCGCGTGGGTGGCATCGCACCCACGCATCCTTGCGGTATGCGCGCGCGCGCACACCGCAAGCCACCCACGCGCGTGCGCGCGTGCGCTAGCGCCACACGGGCCTCACCGCCCCAACGCGCAGCGCGCGCGCGCGCGTTGGGGCGGCGCCATGTCCACCGACGCGTGGATGCCCACAGAAACGTGGGTGCCCACAGAAACGTGGGCGCCTGCAGACGCAAACCCGCCGGTGGTCAAGGGGGACGACCCAACGGCCTCGGCCTTGCGCAACCTCGGCAGGAATCCCATTCAGCGGCAGCCAGCGCCGCTGCGCGTGGGACCGGAGGTCTCGGGCGAGACGCGGGGCGATCATCCGATGACTGCAAAGGAGTTTTCCAAGTGGAAGCACACGCTGCTACCGACGTTGCGCCAGCGAGGTGACCCGCCGCCGCGCACCATGGAGCACGGGCGCGGCCCCGTGGGCGATGGGCAATTCGCAGCCAACATCAACAGTTTGCTCAAGCGCAATGCTCATCGAGGCTCTGTGCTCGTGCGCGGCTTTCGGCTGCATCACATCAGCCTCGTGCCGAATGACGAGCGGGTCGATTGGGGAGTCCAGAATGCGTGGAGGGCGTCGTTTCACCTGGTTGTGGCACACCCGCCCCCTGACGGATCCACAAAGTGGATTTACGAATGCGCCAATCTGCCCGCCGACGAAGAACACATTGGCGTGCCGTACATTTTCGTGCCCTCGTCGCGCGGGCACGCTGAGCTCAGCGACGAGGCCGTGCTTTCCAACAAGTGGATACTGGGCTACGTTGTCGGAGGGCATGCGCACTTTTGTGAGATGGTCATTCTTGACCAGAAGCTGCGCGGACGGCGCCGCAGCGTGCTGGGCACGACGCCCGAGGCGGCCGTCTCCAAGCGCGCGACAAAGTGCTACCTCCTGCCAGGATTTGAGCAGTGGCACCGCGCGCGTGACATCGACGATACGATGGACGTTGTGGCGGAGTCTTTTGGGTTTCCTGTCGTAGATATCGACTCTTGCCTTGACATAGACAATTTGAAAGATGTCAAGGCTGCCATTGCCAACAACACCGACGCGTTGGTGGATGGGCTAGAAACACTGACGATGCACATGACCATGGCTACGCAGCACAGCCAGAAAAAGATTACAGACGAAGAAATGGCGATGCGCTTCTTTGACCACTACGACAAGCGACGTGTTCGCATTGAGAAGCGGCAGTCGGAGATCATGGACAAGGAGCTTGCACGCATGGGATACCTCGCCAAGGGCAGCGGACAGGGTGCGCTTTAAAATCACCCGTGTGCGCGCGCGCGCGTGTGTGTGTGTGTGTGCGTGTGTGTGTGTGTGTGAGAGTGTCGTTTTTCAATTCTCGCTAGCGAGTTTTGTGCATCCCTGTGTGGCTTGCGCCGTGCGCGCGCCCCAGAGGCGCACACACTTCCCCGAAATGGCCGACGGCATTTGCCAAAACGGTGATGACACGTGGCCGCTGCTCAAGGAGTTGACCCGCGATCAGGAGCGCGAGGTGACGTGGCAGGTGGGTCGAAAGGTGGCCGAGGCGCTCTGGGACCTGCATGCCGAGGCGCACTGGACGCCCAACGTCGACCTTCCGACGGGGAAAGACGAAGATGAGTTGGTCAAGAAGACAAGCGCGCACGTGCTGAAGACGCTTGAGAACGACGAGATCTTGCACGTGCGCGATCTCGGGTACGACGGCGACGGCGCAAGGCACGATGCCGTCGCCATTGATCGCATGCACTCTTTCTTCAAGGCGGTCTTGCGCATCGGCCACAGCGCCGTGCAGCTGTACATCCTGTGGCCGTCGAAGCGCGACACGCTCCCCAGCGCCCAGTGTGATGAAACGCCCGACGCGCCGCCCTTTGACTTTCCCGGCGTGCTCGAGGCGTCGCTCCAGCTTCACTTCAAATCGGTCATTGAGCGCGCTGTTCAGAAGGCGCTCAAGAACAAGGACGAGCCGCTGCGCCACATCCTGGAGGCACCACCTTTCGAGAACGACGATGAGGAAGAGGAAAGCGTCGACGAGGGAAGCGACATTGGCGACGACAGTAACTCGGAAGAGGAGGAGGAGAGCGAGTCTGACTCGGAGGACGAGGAAGAGCCGCCATCAAAGAAGAAAAAGTAGCGCGTGTGTCAGTCGCGCTGCGCGCTAGCCGGGTGTGTAGCGTGTGCGCGTTTTCCGTTTAACACGAGTGCGCGCGATGGCTTCCGAACCCGAGGTTGTGGAGGTTCCGGAGGATGACGAGGCGACCTTTGAAGGCGAAGAAGAGGTCCTCGAAGACGACCCGGTGGATGCGCGACTGTGTGCGCTGATGTCCGATGCAATCTTCAACGGCTTCGATCGCCACGTTGAAGAATTAAAGGCGGCACGCAAGCGCCGGCAGGAGGCGCTCGCGTTCAAGTCAGCGGTGGAGGAGGAGGGTGCCGCGGCGGACGAGGAGGGCGGAGCGGCGCAGACGCAGGACGAGCTCGATGGCATGGGCGTGCGGCTGCCGGTGGACAAGTGGCAAGGGGACTGCAACATGCGCACTCTGCAAAAGCTGCTCTCGCGGGTGGACGCGCGCGGGTTTGAGCGGAGTGCTCAGCAGCTCGAATTCCACCAGGCCTTCATGAAGGCTGCCGCCAGAGTCATCTACCGCGGCGACTGGGAGACCGACCGGCCGATGATCATGGACAAGTACGGCTGGAACAAGTGCAACTCGGAGGTGCTGATCAGGCGCGCGTGCGCTCTTGGAAACCTATGCACTCACACATGCACTTACGCCTGTGCTTGCCGCGCAGCACTCCGCGCCGCTTTGGCAAGACGTTTTCGTGCGCTGCACGCCCTAGAACCCATCACCGTCCGCCTCCTCCTCACCGTCCGCCTCCTCCTCACCGCCCGCTGTGATCGCCATGGCAGCATCGCCATCTTCTGCGCCTGCCTCGCGCTCGCGCTGGGGCTCGAGATTGTCGTCTTCAGTAAGCAGAGAGTGTCAAACCCCAATCCTCTTATGCACTGCTCCATTTCCCACAATTCGGCACGCAGGTCCCGCCCGTCGCGCGTCTCGGAAGCTCCTTGAGCGCATCGTGGAGTAAGCAGTTGCCATCACTCTCCGGGTTGTCGCCGCCCTAACGCGCCGTCACGTCGGTCGCAGGTTTATCAGGCTCGCCGGCGGCGAGAACAAGATCGTCGAGTACAACCAGGAGGCCTGCCGGATCCACGCCTTTGACGGTCGCAAGAGTTTAATCCGGTCCTTTCCGTGCGCCGCCGCTGCATTTCAAACATTTAGTAACACACAAACTGACCCACCAGCGTGCGCTCGCAGTTCCAAAGTCGGGGCGAGTGCCGCTGCCCTCAAACCTGGCATAGGGATTAGTCCGAGCGCGGAGGAGGCGGCGTCATCAATTGGTACTTGGCACCCTTCAAGCCGGCGAGGATGCCCGCTCCGTGCAAGTGCGTCGTGCCAGTGGGCGACAGCTGCGCAATCGACGCGTCCAGACGGGCCACGGCTCCAATCGCCCGGTCCACCGCCTGTGCCCCGCTGGGAGCCGAGGTCAGCGCGGCCGAAGGCTGCTGGTTGCCCACGGGTTGCGCCTGCAGGGGCGCCAACGCCAGCTCGCCCGAGGCGGTGGTGTCCTCGGCGCGGTACTTGCGCAGCAGCTCGTAGACGCGTGCGCGGTTGGCGTCGCGGTCTATGCGGTCCTTGTCGGTCGCTTGGCGCATCATGTGGAGCTCGAGCAGCAGCCGGTCGAGCTGCGCCCGCGAGTGCTTGACGTACTGCGTGAACGAGGTGTTCATGTCCAAAGCCGCGCGCTTTACGGCCTTGAGGTCGTCCAGGCACACGTGCTCGTCCTTGTCTCGCAACCGCTTCTTGGTCTGCTGAAAGATGAAGGCCGAGGCGCGCAACCCGGCCTCGACGAGGTCCGCCTCCGACGCCATCATGCGCCTGCGCCGCGCACACGCCGCTAACCGCCGCGCCATATTAGCGAGTGCGCGCGCGCGGCGCGATATGCTGCTGCACGCCACTGCGCAGCCTGGCGCAGTACTGAATGCAGTTTGAAATCACAAGCTGGGCACAACAGACAGGTGTCCAATTTGTAAGTATCATTAACGCTGCGCAAATGGCAAGCTGCTGCGGAGCGTCACTCCAGCTGCCGTCGATGTACATCTTTGGACCGGCAAGAAGCACGATGTTTACGTTTTCGTCGCCCGAAAGCAACGACACGTTCTGCCTCGGGGCGAGAGGAAATTCCGATTTCTTCTTTTACAAAAGAATACCAGTGCGGTGCCGCACGCTGTACCATCGATCTCAGGCGTACCACGCAGCAAACGAGTACGCCGAGCTCCCCAAAAAGTGCAACGACGCGAGAGCAAAGACCGTGGCGCACGTTCGCACCCTTGACATGGACCCTTCGAAGGCGGTCCATTCCGATTATGGACAGCCACCTCTTTCTTTTTACCTGAGTGCGTGGAATCACACCGGTGACAATACGCTCCACGTCGTGCACAAGGACTTGGCGAGCCCAGTGGCAAAGGTTTTGGACGCGTTGCACAAAACCACAAAGGTGACCATCGAGATGCACAGCCACGTCGCGTTCAAGCACGACTTGCTCACCCTCTTGTGTGCCGAGAATCTCATCATGTCCCGGTCGTCATTGAGCGTCATGGTCTTGATGAATTCGCACCTGAAACGGGTGTACCATTACGAACAACCTCGCAATGGACCGTGGCGGCTGCTTTCGTATTCGTGCAACACTGCACACTTTCATGCAGGAGGCGACATTTCGCGATGGGCTGCAGCGGACCGCCAGAAGCTCGAGCTCGTGACAACCGACCCACCTCTTGCGTTTGTGCAAGCCAAGACCACCTGCCTTGAACCTCGAGACGCGTTCACGCCACGCTCGCGCCGCTAGGCACCACGGTACTCGACACTCGTGAAGGTCCGCGAGTGTACGCGTGTCTGTGTCCACATGGGAGGAGGTCGCGTAATCGACCCGAGCACCACGCTGCGCGCGAGCATCTGCGTTCCAGTCGGGTCCGGGCTGCGTGTCGCAGAAGTCAACTTTACGCAGGGCGACCGAGTCAGCACGAGGCTCATGGCGGTGCACAAACACAACGATTGGGTCAGTGACACGATTGCGTGGCACGGCTGGTGGGAGATCCGTGGGCCGTCGGAGTTTTTGAATGGCCTTGCGGGCATTGGAAGGCACGCCCGGCTGCCCCGGCCCGGTGGCACCTTTCTCGACATTGGCGCCAACATTGGATATTATACGTTAATGTTTGCGGACCGAGGCGATCGCGTCGTTGCAATCGAGCCCATGGCTCGGAATCGCGCGGCCATCCAGGCGACGCTGTGCATGAATCCCGACCTCCAAGTGCGTGTGCGCATCGTCGCCGCCGCGCTCGGCACCGCGGCCGACGTCGCAAACGGCGTGTCGTGCGTCATGCGACCGCAGGTGCAGCGCAACCTTGGCAATGGCGTGCTCGAGTGTGGTCGCAACCACACGTGCCGCTCGCCGGAGCCGCCGTCGGCGGACACGCTGACGCAACGCACCGGCATGTCCCTGACGCTCGCGCAGTGGCGGCACCTTCCCTGCGAGGAGGTGCCACTCAGGCCCTTGGACGCGGTGCTGGCCGAGCTCAAGCCGGCAAGCGTCAAGACGGCAAAGATTGACATCGAAGGTCACGAGTGCTTGGCACTCGCCGGCGGGGAATCGATCTTTACCCTCTACCGGCCAAGGCTCATGGTGGCGGAGTGGAAGGCGGCGCACGTTGCCGCGTGCATGCGCAAACTGGCCACTCGACATGGCTACCTGCACGGAAACGTCTGGGGTGCCGACAAGAATGTCGCCCTTTGGGACGATGACCGTGGCACCAAACGGCCAAAGCGTGTGTACGAGTCGCATGTTACTAGACCCACGAGTGCGCCCTGATCCCAAGCTCTCTAAGCTGTCCGAACAAGGCGTACGAGTCCGCGAGCGTGTGGCGAGTCTTTGTCAGAAAGCGCCATCCGTAGCGCCACATGGGGGTGTTCAGAACGTGATGCTCAAAGTAGAGCTCGTCCACCAGACTGGCAAGCGCGCGGTCCTCGAGGAGCTCCGCGATGAGCGCCTCCTCCACGGTCGAGTTGTCAATGTCGATCTTGACCACGACAAAGTCGCGTGGCGTCGCCACCGCGCGCAGCGTGCGCCACGGATTGTGCTTGGCGCCCACGGTGGCATCCACGGGCACGTTGTAGTAAGCGGTGCGGTCCATGATTGCTTCAGGCATTGCCTCGTAAATGGCCGCATCCCTGTGCGGCGTCGCCTCCCACGCATAGATGCGGTCAAACGGGATGCCCAGCGCGCGGTACTCGTCCACAAACCACTTGGTCGAGGCGCCACCGCTACCCTTGTTGTACAGCGACGCTCCGAGGTCGAAGAAGAGCGCCGGCGTTTTCTCGTGCGGCCAAGCCTCTGTGTGCCACGCTGGGATCAGGTAGCTCTTGCTCTGGACGAGTGGAAACGGGCTTGCGCGCGGAAACTGAACCAAATTA
>Ga0209666_1003745_pt1 | contig 10984 bp, 10 predicted proteins | sample SaaInlV_125m_DNA_FD_184679 | JGI IMG/M metagenome (GOLD analysis project Ga0209666, IMG submission 184679) | Marine microbial communities from expanding oxygen minimum zones in the Saanich Inlet - Saanich Inlet SI037_S3LV_10m_DNA (SPAdes)... | ecosystem: Environmental > Aquatic > Marine >...
TTTATTATCTAATCTTCTCATTATATTTCCTTATATTAAATTTCTGTGTGGATTAAAAAATTTACGTATCTCATCTATTAAAACCTCTGGCTCTTCCATAGGCGCAAAATGTCCACCTGATGATTTAACGCTCCAGTATTGAATATTATGCTCTTTTTCCATCCATTTTCTTGGTCGAAATATCACATCCCCTTCAAATATTGTAAACCCTGTAATACTCTCAACCATTGGGTGTCTGTTATGTGAAGGCTTCCAAACATTTTGTATTGCCTCATAGTAATATCGCGCCGAGGTTCCAAAACTTTCGCTTAGCCAATAAATCATAGCTGTATTTATAAGATCGTCTTTAGAAAAACGACTTTCAATATTTCCTTTGCAATCACTCCACGCACGTCTTTTCTCTATTAACCATGCCAGTAGGCCAATAGGTGAGTCATTTAATCCATACGATAAAGTTTGAGGTCTTGAGGCTTGTATCTGAAAATAACCATTTCCTTCTGTAACAAAGTCCATATTTTTTTCATGCCATTTTTTTTCACTATCACTGTAAAAACTTATGTCGGGATGTGGATTTGTAACAAAATCAATTGGTACTGCCATATGTGTATGGATTGCTGGTACTATTTCAGAGTATTTATGACCCAATTGAAGAGTAACTGCCGCTCCCCAGTCACCACCATGAGCAAAAAATTTTTTATATCCTAAAATATCTGTCATAAGTTGAACCCAAAGATCTGAAGTTCTCCAAAAATTAATTCCTGTTTCCTTTAGAGGTGTTGAAAATCCATACCCTGGCAAGGACGGTACGATTACATCAAATGATTGCTCAATATCTCCACCATACTGTTCAGGATGCGCTAAAGGTTTAATAACTTTTTGATAGTCCCAAAAAGTCCAAGGCCATCCATGAGTAAGAATTAATGGCTTTGAGTTTTCTCCAGATCCCTTTTCATACATAAAGTGAATTGGGATATTATCTATTTTGATTTTATAGTGTGAGAACTTATTTATTTCTTTTTCTTGTTTCTTCCAATCGTAATCTTTTGACCAGTAGCTAATTAAATCTTTAAGATAAGTTTCTTCAGTACCGTATTTCCATTCTTTATTTCCAAAATCATTGGATACTCGTGAATTTTTAACCCGATAATTGATATCATTAAGTACATCTTGCTTAATATTTAAAATAAAGGAGTTGTCTTTTATCTTATTATTCATTTAGAGCTTCCATTTTTTATTATTATTAAATTCAAATTTAAAGAAAATTAAAGGAATACTTTTCTTATATATTACCTTCTTCTTTGGTTTCTTATAAAATTACGAATTTCTACAATATTCTCATAATCTTTATGATTAACTTTTATAAACCCTTGGCTTTCGCCAAACGTAATTTCTTTAAAGCATTTTTCATCTATATTTTTTAGATTGAGATTATGATTTATTAACTCATTTTTGAATTCATAGGGTAGGTCTTTTCTAATAACATGGGGACCATTCATAATAAAACCAGATAGCCAAATTACCCTTAGTTTATCCATATCGAGTAAACCTTTTTTAATCATATTTCGGAATACACCTCTTGTGTAGCCTTCTTCAACAGGCCCTTGTCCTGAAACCCAAGTGGCCCCAGCATCATACTGACCATTTAAAACTGCAATAATTGCTTGTTCATGTCCCCCGGCAAATCCGGTTCGACTAAAAAACTCAGATGGATTGATACCTCTTTGATGCAGCTCAAAAGAAGGAACTAGATACCCTGAGGTTGTATTTGGATCTGACCAGGCTACTGATTTTCCTTTCATATCCTCTATAGAGTATATATTGGAGTCTTTTCGAACATACATTGCTGATTTATAGCCGTTAGATCCATCTGTTTCTTTAATCGTAATAATTGGTTCAACTGCATTGGGGTCATCTATATACATTGCAGCATAAGCCGATGGCCCCACGCTTGCGTAGTCTAAAGTCTTTCCTAATAATCCATGTATTATTCCTGCGACATCAGAGGCTGGATAAAATTTTACAGGTATGTCTAGTTGTTCTTCAAGATAGTTTCTCCAGCATTCATAATTTTTTAATCTATCAGCCTCATTTTCTCCTCCAGCAAGTCCAATTTTTAATTCTTTTAATTCTTTTCGCCAATCAGAAAAAGCTAAGTTTGGAGATAAAATAAAAAAAAATGAAAGAATTAAAAAAATAAAAAAATTACGTAAAATCATTATTGGTCTCTATGCAGTCTATATACAATTATACATTGATTAACATTTATATCTTATCAAGTGTCAATATGGCTTTTAAAATTTAAGCCTAATTTCATAACAAATTTAGTTTATTAACTATTTATTTTATAAATAAAGTTAATTAATAGCTTGAATATTAGGATTGATAATGTAGCATTTCAGTTGAATGAATTTAATAATAAGAAAGGGGAGGAAATTCATATGAAACTTTTTAACAATATACTTATTTACCTAGCGATATTAATTGTACCAGTTTTTTGGGGAATGGAAGTTAAAGCCCAAGATGAAGGTGTTGAAGAGATTGTAGTTACAGGTAAGGCCATCAAAGAAAGCCAAATGGCCGCTATTGAGGCAAAGCGCCAGGCTGTGAATGTAGCTGATATTATATCAGCAGATGCTATTGGTAGATTTCCAGATGTGAATTTATCTGATGCACTTGGAAGATTGCCTGGGATTTCAATAGAAAGAGACCAAGGTCAAGCAAGATATGTAAGTTTTAGAGGAACTCCAAAACGTTACACTACAACTGCATTTAACGGAATAAATATTCCCGGTGTCGAAAATGGACGAATTCCTAGATTTGACTCCTATCCAGCGGTTATTACTTCTCAGGTTGTAGCAAATAAAGCGATTACAGCTGATATGCCTGGAGAATCAATTTCTGGATTTATTAATATTAAAACTTTTAAACCATCAGATATTGAAGGATTTTCTTTTTCTTTTGAAGTAGGAATGGGTGAACAAGATCAGGGCGGAGGCGATACCTCAAAAGAGAATTTGAGACTTTCCTATTCCAATGATGATTTTGGTTTTGTAGTATACGGCTCAGCACACAATAATGAGCAAATTACAGATAACCGAGAGCCTACATACGGTGGAACTAAAGGTGCTCAAACTCCAGATAGAATTGATTTTAGAAGCTATAGAGTTGAAAGAGAGAGTGAAGCTTTTGGCGGAACTATAGAAAAATATCTAGAAAATGGTGGTAGAATTTTTCTTACCTCACTAAACACAGAATTTCTCGATAATGAAGAAAGAAATGATTTCCGAGCTTATGTAAAAAATGGAACCCCTACAACTGGATCAGGATTTACAGGAAGTGCTAGAAGGCTTTTCAATGATGCTCGTTATATAAATAAAACTGAGATGAATACAATAGGTATTGATACAGTATTTGGTAGCTGGGATATTGAAGCTCAAGTTAGTAAAATTGATACTACTTTTGATACCTTTATGCCAATTGGCTATTTTATTGGTGGCGGACAATTAAAGAATCTTTCTTATGATATTTCAGATCCTCAGAATCCACTTGTTAGTTTTGATGGAACGTATCGAGATATTGATTACAGTACCCAGCTTCTTGTTGATGCAATTGGCGGACTTTATACCGAAACTGATCAATTTAAAATTGATATAAGTAGAGATAATAACAGAGGTCAATTTAAGTTTGGACTTCAGTATGATGATAGAATAGCCACTGGAGGAGGAGCAACTCTTGCTACCGTAACTAATGCAAAAGGATATCCATCAGAAGAGTGTAATCCTAAAGATTATATGCTAGGTGATTTTGCTAGCCCAAGAGATAATAGCGTTGGTGCTTTCTACACAGATAATGTCGCGCTTTACCAATGTATAAAAGATACTGGCCGTACTCGATCAGATTTCCCGGACGATGAAAAAATTGATATTGAAGAAGTTTTATTTGCTGCTTATATAATGCAAACTTTTGAAATGGACTGGGGATCAATTGTTGCAGGCCTTAGAGTTGAAGACACTGAATATGAAACTAGTGGTTTTAAATTAGCAACTGTAAGTGCAGATGATATCGGCTACGGAAATGTTGCAGCTGGAGCTAAAGAAGCGCTAAAAGTTAAAAGAAGTTATACCAATTATCTTCCAAGTCTTCATATCAATTATGATATGGCCGATGATGTAAAACTTCGTCTTTCTTATTCAACTGGAATAAGTAGACCATCGTATATTGAATCAAGAGCAGCGGCATCAATTGGTATTATTACTCAAGAGATTACAGGCGGTAATCCTTTCTTAAAAGAAGAAGAGTCATGGGGTATAGATGCTGCATTTGAATGGTATTATGATGAAGCAAGTCTTTTTTCTGTAACGGTTTTTCATCGTGAGATTGATAATGTAATTTCTGAATCCAATTCAAAAGTAGACGGAAGTCTGTATTCTGATTCAGCAGAACCAGGAGAATTATGGGACCTAGCTGCATTTGGGAATGGTAAGGATGGCGAACTTCAAGGTCTTGAAATTTCTATAAATGCTAGGATGGATAATTACATCGATGGATTTTTCTCCGGCTTTGGAGCATCACTAAATGTCGCATTAATTGAATCCGAATATACAACTCCTGAGGGTAAAGTTTTTGCACTTCCTGGACAATCGGATACAAATTATAATGCTAGTGTATTCTATGAGGACCATGGATTTTCTGCTCGATTAACCTATCGCTACAGAAGCGAATGGCTTGATGAAACTGAAACAGGAGCAGTATTTAATCTAGGTGGAGGAGTTTATTGGGCTGCCCAGAACCGTCTTGATGCATCAGTTCGATACGATCTTGAGGCATTAACTGGTCAAAAAGCATCAATCTTTGCTGATTTTAATAATATTACCGATGAATCAGATATGCGATATACTGCCCAAAGATGGAATGTAAACCAAGTTGAGTCTTTTGGTAGAAGCTTCCTCGCTGGAGTTCGTTACGCATTTTAATAATTAGTAAGATTAAATAAAAACCTCATATAGTTCCTATGTGAGGTTTTTTATTGCATTAGAGGGCTAAATAGTTAGTATTTTTGTTATGAAAATTATTAAATATATACTTGTTGTTTTTGTTTTAACTGTAATTTCTGTTTTTTGGTTTAATGGGAAAGAAATTCCATCATTTGAACGTCCTATTCCAGTAAAATTTTCTGAAAATCTAAGAGAAGATTATAGAAAATTACCTTTCACTGGTGCGCATAATTTTAGAGATTTAGGTGGTTATAAAACTGAAGATGGAAGAACTCTCAAATGGGGTAAACTTTATCGCTCTGACGATCTTCACTTGCTTACGGACGAAGATGTAAAATATCTTTCAAGGTTAAATATAAAATCGGTAGTAGATTTTCGTTCTGATGAAGAAAGAGAGTCCGAACCTGATAGGTTAACACCGAATATGACTCAAGTACTTCTTCCAATTAAATTTCAGCCTAAAGAAATCGGTGATATACCCCTAGCAAGCTTCATGAAAGATGTAACTCTTGGCAATATAGATGCTAGCAACTTATTAAGAGATTTTAATATTGTAATAGTTAATGAATTTGCAGAGGAATATAAAAAATTCTTTAGGCATATATTAGAAAATAATGCTGAGCCTATTGTTTTTCATTGTACTGCAGGAAAAGATAGGGCTGGTTTTGCTAGCGCAATGATATTGTCTGTTCTTGGAGTTCCAAGAGAAAAAGTCATTGAAGATTACTTGTTGACCAATACTTATGTTAAAGATCATGTTGATAGTGCGATGTTAGAAATTGAAATGAAAACTTTCTTTCAAGCAGATACGGATAATTTAAGAAAAATTCATTTAGTTGAAGAAAGATACATACAAGCTGCATTTGATACTATTGATAGTGAATGGGGTAGTATGGATAATTTTATTTCCGGGGCTTTAAGCTTAACTGAAGAAGATATCTTAAAATTAAAAGATTTTTATTTACAGTAAAACTTTTATACTATTCATTTTCTTTAAATTGATATTTTCTCTTTTTAATTTTTGTAAATACGTTTGGATTGAATTATCTTTGATTATAATTCGTAGAATTCTTATTTTAAATTATTGTGATATTAATAAATTACAAAACTAGGCTTAAAAACTATGTCGAGAGAAATTCCAGATGATCATCCTTCATTAGACCTTAAAAAGGCTTTAAATTTTGTGTTATCAACTCTTGAGAAAGGTGTAACAGAACGAGGCCATGATTTTCATCTCCTTGTTTTAGGAACTTTAGATGAGGAGAACAATCCACAAACTAGGAATGTTGTTTTAAGAAAGGTCGATTTATCTCAATCACTCCTTCGCTTTCATACGGATAAAAGATCAAATAAGATTTTGGATATTAAAAATAATAATTCTATTTCTCTTCTTGGATATGATAAATCAAATAAACTCCAGGTAAGAATAATGGCAAGAGCTGAAATAGAATCTTCACAAGAAACTTTGTTGGATATTTGGTCTGATATGTATCCAATGAGCAGAGAGTGTTATCGAGTTAATGACGCCCCAGGCAAGGCTGTTTCATCAAAAGACGATGTTTTTTTTGAAGAAGAGGGGGCTGATAAAATGAATGGGTTTGAAAACTTTACAATTGTAAACTGTTATATTGACTCCATAGAAACTCTCTTTCTTCACTCCTCAGGGCATTTAAGAGCAAAATATCAAAATGAAAATAATCAATTCACTGGTCAATGGCTAGTTCCATAAAATGACAATTAACTATAGCTCAGGAAATGATATTATTATTCCAACAAATAATACGACATATAGAGGCTTAAAAGGGGATGATATTTACGTAATATCAAAAGCAATACCTTCTGACACATCCCTAACTATTGTTGATACAGAGGGTAAAAATACTATTCAATTAGCTGATGGATTAGAAATTTCATCAACTAAATTTTCTTCCAGCGCTTTTCAAATTACACTTTCAAATGGAGCAATTATAAATATTAGCGCGGCTGATAAAAACTCATATGAGATTGGAGGAAATATAACCGGAGGAATAAGAGTTGAACAAAAAAATTATCTAGAATTTTCAAAATTATTTGGAATTCAAGCATTCCCAAAATCTGGCGCATTATCAGGTGATACAAATATAGTAATTAAAGAGACAAGTCTTGGCTCTAATAATATAGATTTTTCTTGGATTGAGAAAACCCCAGATAGCATTGGCCTGGACGATATTGAGGTAAATGAATTAATGGATTTTGTAAAAGTTCCTGGATTTAATACGCAAGCTGCTATTTTGATTCAAGGGAATAATATAATTGCAGAGTATTATGGTGAGGGATACGATAAGTCTAGTTTAGTAACAAGCTGGTCGGTTGCTAAGAGCTTTACCTCTACTTTAATTGGTATAGCAATTGATGAAGGTTACATAAATTCTATCAATGATCCTATCACTGATTATCTACCTGAATGGAGAGGAAAGGATCAAGATAACATTTTATTAAAACATCTTCTAGCAATGCAATCGGGGATGGACGACCATCCATTAGCAGGAGTTGTTTTTTCAACGAATATGGTCAAATACTCTCTTGATAGAGATATTATAAGGCCTCCAGAAACAGCCTTTAGTTATTCTAACGAAGATTCTATGTTGCTAGGTGAGATTTTAGAAAATGCTACAGGTTTATCTGTTCAAGATTATGCTGATAAGAAACTTTTTGATATTCTAGAGGTTCAAGATAAATGGTGGACCGATCAGGCTGGTAATACAGTTACCTACGCTAGCCTAGATATGACCCCTAGAGATTTTGCAAAATTTGGATTAATGATTGCTCAGGATGGAAAATGGGAAAATAAAGAAGTTGTCTCATCTGGATGGCTTGAATTAGCTACAAACAATTATAATAATTTGGCTCCTTATGGATTTCAATGGTGGACTAGTAATGGTCCAGACGAAAAAGAGTATAATTTTTTCTCAGCAAAAGGTTTGGATGGTCAATTAATTTATATCTGGCCTGAAATAGATCTGGTCTTTGTTAGGTTTACTAAATATCAGCCTGTTGGGGATGAAGAGTCTGCTATAGTTAATTTTCCAATTTCTTATCAGAATACAGAAACCGGTAATTTACCCACTATTAAACTCGAGGAATTACTTTACGATGTTGGCGATAATCTGATACTTAATTCGGATATTATTGTAAGTAATGACTTTGGGTAGTGATATTATGAATATAAAAGAACGAACAGAACATATGCGTGAGCAGCCTTTATTTCAAGGAATGGGTTTTAATAGGATTTTAGATTTTAGTAAGGAAGACAGCTCTATTAGACTAGAGTATATTGCTGAACATCGTCACTGTCATTCTGGAAATATTGTACAGGGCGGATACGTAACTGGATGGATAGACTCAGCAATGGCTCACAGCGTTATGATACCAACTAATTTTCAGTTTAGCCCTCTAACTCTTGAGCTAAAGATAACTTTTCTTAAGTCTGCTAATCCTGGTCCAGTTATTGCTGAGGCAAAAGTTATTAAGCTTGGAAGATCTATTGCTTTTGTTGAAGGATCATTAATTGATAAGGACGGCAATCTTATAGCAAAAGGGACTTCAACAAATAAATTAGTACCTATGCCTGTGCAATAGCTATTATATTTCTAAAGAAGGATCAGATGAATCCTTGTCTGGATCTGATAGATCTGCCCAAGCTTTAATCGATAAGGGTATAGAAATTATATACACAAACCCTATAAGGCTTAATGTAATCCAAGGTGAATTTAATAAACAAATAAAGACAATGGATACCGATAAAATAATCTTTAAGTCTTTAAATTTTTTTATTTGAAATCGAACATGCTTACCGGAAAACGTTGGAATTTTACTTACAAGAAGAAGTCCAATAATTACTATATAAACACATGTTAAAGTAGGTGTTTCAAAAGCCCAATTGAATCCTAAAAAGGAATGTATAAGAGGTAATAAAACTAAACCAGCACCAGCAGGTGTTGGAACTCCTGTAAAGAAGCTTGGGTATTTTTTATTTTTTGAGTCAATACCAACATTGAATCTTGCTAAACGAAGACAGGATAAAACTATAAAAGTCAGTATAGCAATCCAAGCAGTTATTCCACTATCTTGCAGAATAGAAATATAAATTAATAAACCAGGCGCTATACCAAAGTTCAAAAAATCAGCTAATGAATCAAGCTCTGCTCCAAGTCGGGATTCACTTTTAAAAAACCTAGAAAACCTTCCATCTAGGACATCACAGACAGAAGCCATTACAATACATATTACGCTCAACTCAAATTGATTTGATAAAGCAAAACGTATTGCTGTAATACCAAAACATAATCCTATTAAGGTTGTGATATTTGGTATCATTGATTTAATTGAATTTTTTTTCATAAGTATGCTTTTATTCTATTTATTATTTAAGACAACTTTTAAATTCACAGCGAACCAATAATTGTTTCACCAGCCTTTACTGTATCACCAATTTTTACAGCTGCTTTAGATCCTTCAGGAAGATAAATATCCACCCGAGAGCCAAATCTTATTAAGCCAAATCTTTCACCAACATCAATTTTATCTCTATTACTAACAAAACTTAAAATTCTTCTAGCTATTAATCCTGCTATTTGAGTAACAATTATCTCTTTATTGTCATCTGTTTCAATTATAAGGCTATTTCTTTCATTTTTTTCACTAGCCTTATCTAAACTTGCGTTAAGAAATTGCCCTTTTTTATAAACTATTTCTCTAATTGTTCCTTTAACAGGACTTCTATTAACATGCACATTAAACACGTTCATAAAGACACATATACGAAACATCTCTTTTGAATCCATTAATAGTTCTTTCGGAGGCTTTGCTTTGTCTATAAGGCATATTTTTCCGTCTGCCGGGCTTATGATTTTATTTTTTATATTTGGAGTTTTTCTATCAGGATCTCGAAAGAACCAGACAACAAAAAATGTTAGAAGAAATCCTATAATAGCAAAAGGTAGCCATACCATTAATAATAATGATGAGGTTAAAAAGAAAATAGTTGCAAATTTCCACCCCTCTTTATGAATTAATGAGACTGTTTTTTTTAATGAAAACATTTTATAAGTTCCTTTTAAAAGAATTATTTGTGTAAAGCATGACATATGTACCTTAATCCTTTAAAATTGAAAGCATTATTGATACTTATATCAAAATAGAAATTAATAATATTAAGGAGGTATCGAAGTGATAGAATTTTTTAAATCAGCTGGTTTATTTATTGTTTGTTTAATATTAAGCCGCTTTATTGGTTTACCTGCTAATTTTACCCCTATTATTGCTGTTGCATCCTTTATGCCTTTTTTGACGAGTAATCGTTATATTCAATTATTTTTACCAATTGGAGTTTTAATTTTAACTGATCCATTTTTGGGATTTTACTCTTCAATGCCTGTTGTTTATTTTTGTATTTTATTTGCCAGTATTTTATCTTTTTTATCAAAAGATCTTTCATATAAGAATCTTATTATAAGAGGTATTGCATCGGTTGCTGTCTGGCACATATTTGTTAATTTTTCTGTTTGGCTTTCTGGTGGCTTAGGCTACTCACTTTTCAATACTTACTTACTTGCTGTACCTTTTGACCTCAGGCTATTATTAAGTACTTTGGTATTTTCAAGTTTATTTTATTTTTTAAGAGAGATGATTATAAGTTTTTACAGTCGTTTATATTCAAATTCTTAATTTTATTTTGAAGTACGCCTTTAAAGAAATCAGAAAAGTTTTTATTTTTCTATTTATTATAATAATTACTTTTTCTAATATACACGCCATGGAAAATCCATTTTATAAAAATTATAAAACTCAATTTAAGATACCTCCCTTTTCAGAAATAGAGGAAAAGCATTTTATGCCAGCTTTTATTAAAGGTATGGAAGAGCATAATAATGAAATAGAGCAAATAATTCAAAACACAGAGAAACCTTCTTTTGAAAATGTTATAATTGCTATGGAGCGCTCGGGAGTAT
>Ga0209666_1003746_pt1 | contig 10981 bp, 7 predicted proteins | sample SaaInlV_125m_DNA_FD_184679 | JGI IMG/M metagenome (GOLD analysis project Ga0209666, IMG submission 184679) | Marine microbial communities from expanding oxygen minimum zones in the Saanich Inlet - Saanich Inlet SI037_S3LV_10m_DNA (SPAdes)... | ecosystem: Environmental > Aquatic > Marine >...
TGCCGACGAATCGTGAGGACGCGAACGCGCGCGCCGCGGGCCGCGCGCGGACGTGTGATGAGCGTGCGACCGGAACCGAATCGGGAGCGAAAAAAACGAAAACAACGGCACTCCCGAAACGACGCAAAACGGTGCCGTGTCTCGGACTTTCACTAGATCTCGCAGCGCGCGGCAGTGGCAAGCCTGTGGCTCGGCGTGCATGGGCACGGACGCCTCCGCGTCGGCGGGATACGTCTCCTCGACCTCGCTGGCGCTGGCGGTCAAGGCGTTGAACAAGACCTCGACGTTCGAAGAGGCGTGCTTGACCATCCGTCGCGCGGTGTCCCGAAATGCCGCACCTCGCGCGACTCCCGAGCCCGAGTGCTCCGGCGAGGCCCTGTTCGAGGCGGTGTTGCGCGCGGGCACGGTGCTCCGAACGAGACACCTCGAGGGGAGCGCCGCGTGGGTTCACGGCGACGAGCTGTTCGCCGAGTGTCTGCGCTGCGAAGAGCGCTTCGGGGGGGGGATGGACATGGGAAAGATACGGGACCTGAAGAAGCTCTCGGAAGAGGCGCGGAGAAGCGACGCTGGCGAGCGGGATCCCGAACGCGAAGCGGACTCGCGACGACCAATCGCCGCGGCGTTCGAAGGTCAGCTTTCCGGCGAGCTCGAGCGCGAGTTCGATCGCGCGTCGAGCGATCCCGCGGCAGACGCGATGCGCGCGATCCGCGCGCTCGCCGAGGGCGTCGCGGCGGGGGACGTCGACCCCGAGGGCATCGCGGCGAGAGTCCAGCCGCATTTGAACATCATCGCCGCCGACGCGCGCGCGCGACCCGACTTTTCGAGCGAGGCTTTCGATGACGGGGTCGAGACGGCGCACCTCGTTCAGGCGCTTCTTCGTACGCCACGAGACGCCTGGACGCCCCATCTACGCCGTCTCGAGCGTCCCACGACGGAACGCCACGACGGAACGGGTGTCCCCTCAGTCGACAACGGAACGTCGCGACGGAACGGAAGCCGCGCCTCCGCGGCGGCGAGCGACGCCGTCGCGGCGTTATTAATAAACGCGCGGACGTCGACGCTTGACAAAAACGCGCTCGCGGCGTTGGGCGACGCCGAGTGCGTGGTGTGCCGCGACGCGTTCGAGGAGGGCGACCGCGCGACGCGCATGCCGTGTTCCGTGAGGCACGTGTTCCACGCGAAGTGCGTCGAGGAGTGGCTCAAGAGACACGATTCGTGTCCGATGTGCCGAGCCGCGCTTCCCGTGTGGCTGGGCAGGGAGACGCAGTACGCGTGATACGCGAGGGAGGCGAGACGTAGCCTGTACGCGTCGTCGCGAAAATTTTACCGTAGACTACGAAAAAACGAATTCGGCAAATGCGCGCGCAAAAGCTCTACTCATCCTCCAGCGACGCGAGGTATCCCCTTACCGGCGGCGCTGTCGCCCCCGGGGGTGGCGCGTACCTCCCCTCCGCGGCAGCCGCGGCAGCCGCGGCGGCGGCTTTCTTGCCCTTCGTCCCTCCCAGCGATTTCTCGCGCACAACGCCGCCGGCGGCGCGCGGCGACGCCGCCGGCTCCGTCGCGCCCCCGGCGTCGGCGTCGGGTCCCGGCGCCGCGGCGGCGGCCGCGCTGGCCGCGCCCGCGGCTTCCGTTCGTTCGTTCCCGGCGGGTCCCGGCGCCCCCGCGGGAAAGTTGAGCCACGCCTGGTTGAACCCCGGCAGCGTCCTGGCGAACGCGTCGTACGCCGCCGCCGCCTCTCGCTCGGTGGCGTGGTACCCGAGGCTCTTCTTCTTGCCTTCGACGGTGATCTCCGCGCGCCACTTGACGGAGACGGCGCCTCGCTTCTGCGCGTGCTCGTGCCTCCGGACGCCGCGGAAAGGACTGGAGTACTGGTTGGACCGCCTGGCTTTCGTCTGTAGCGTGGCCTGGTACCGCTCGAACGAGCCCTCGAACGCCAGAAGCGTCGCCATCTCGCCCTCGTATTCTTCAACAGGGCGGTTGGTGCGCGCGGCGAGCGCGCCGCGCGCCACGATGGCGGCGCGGTCGTACGCCGCGACGGCGTCGTGCTCGTTCGAGTGGTACCCCAAACTCTCCTTTCGCCCGTTGATCTGGATCTCCGCTCGCCATTTGCCAGTCTTCTTCTCTACGCAAACGCCTCGGTGTTTGCTGCTCCGCGAAGCGTTCTTCGCCTCGCGACCGATGCCCATCGCCGCGCGGAGCTTCTCGACGTCGCCCTCGCACGCGCGAACGGCGGCGAGCTCTGACTCGGCGTAGTCGGCGATCGTTAAGTTCTTCGGGAAGCCTTTCGCGCAGATGCTGGCTTTGTCGTACGCGCGCGCGGCGTCCTCCTCGTTCTCGTAGTATCCCAAGTGCACTTCCTTGTGCTCCAGACGAATGCTGGCCTTCCACTTGGACGCGACAGCCTTGTCCACGTACACGCCCTTGAATCGCGAACCGCCCTTCGCCTCCTTGCCTTTGGCCTTCTTCGCCGCGGGAGGGGACGAAGAGGCGAGGCCCGCGCCGGGCTCGGGGGTGGCGCCAGCCTCGGGGCGAGCCGGGCGGGACCCGCCCGCGGGCTCGCCGGCGGACGCGCCCGCGCCTCCCGAGGGGCCGGCGCCGTCCGCCGAGGCACCAGGCGCGTCCGCCTCCGGCGGGGCGTGTTGGTTCTGCGCTTGGCCGAATCGGCGCTGCGCATTCTGCGCCTCGGCTCCCGGGAGGATCGCGCGCTCAGCGTCGTCGAAGCCCTGCGCGGCCGCCTCCTCAGCCTGCTTGCGCTTGCCCGCCGCCTTCGCCGCCACCTTGGCGGGGACCTTCTGCACCATCGCGGACGGAGGCAGACGCGTCGGTGGGTGCCCCTGCTCCGGAAGAAGTAAAGCGCGCCAAAACGCGATCGGGGGTTTTCTCGCGAGAGACGAGAGAAAAAGACGCAGTGAGAGCTGGCGCGCGCCTGGACGAATGCCGAGACGACGTGAACGATCGTTCGCGCCGCGCGTTCCGTCGCGCTCCTTCACGGGGGCCATCGGTGATGCGTTACGATAAATAGTACGATATATAAATAGCATCACCGTCGCCGTCATCTCACAGCTCGTCCGGCTGCGACGCCTTGGCCTGCGCGTGCAAACGTTCCAGCTCCTTGGCTTGCTCCTGGAACTTGCGCATCAGCGCCTGCGCGCGCTCGCGCTTGGCGCGCTGCGCGTCGTCGATGTCGTCCTCCTCGTCGAACTGCAGCCGCGCGCTCGCCGCCGCCTCCACCTGCGCGGCGGCTTCCGGGGGGATCTTCCCCTTCTCGTTCTTCTTCGTCAGCTTCGCGCGGAGCGCGTCCAGGTCCACGTCCAGAGGCGCGTCGGGGACGGGCGGCGGTTTCTCCTCGGACGTTTCGGCTTTTCGACTCGACGCGTCGCTCGTTCGCTCTTCCGCGTCGTCGTCGACGGAAAGGTCATCCTCCGGCTTCGCGCTCGCGTCCAGGTACCTCCCCGGCTTCCCGCCGTACTCCAGGAGCATCTCCATCTCCAGCTTGCCTCCCTTGCCGAAGCCCTCCGCCATGTCCACCGCGGTCTCGCCCCGCGTGTTCATCGCGTTGACGTCGGCGCCGGCGTCGAGAAGCAAGCGCATCCCGGACAAGTGCCGCCCGTACGTCATCCAATGCAGAGGCGTCATCTTGAGGTACGTACCGCCGTTCGTGCGCGCGTTGACATCCGCGCCAGCCTGAATGAGCGCGTGCACAACCTCGGGGTTGCCACGGATGCCAGCGGTGTGCAGAGCGGTCTCGCCCGCGGCGGTGCGCTGCGCGACGTCCTCGCCCAGACGCAACAGCCGCTGCGTCTCCTCGAGATCGCCCTCGCCCGCGGCGAACACCAGGGGCGCGACGCGCTTCAGCGCCTCTTCTTTCTCGCGCTTCGCCTCCACGAACGCGCGGCGCTCCTCGATCCACCGCGCGCGCTTCTCCAGGACGCGCGTCTCCAGGGGGAAGGGGCCGAACAGCAGGCGCGTCGCGCCGAGCACGCAGAAGGTGACGAGGAGGTACTTCACCATGAAACCGATTGGATCTTTCTGACGCACAACCTTCACCTTCCCCGCGGATTTCGGTTTCGCGGGGGTCTTGGCCTTGGACTTCGCGCCCGCCGAGTCCTTCGCCGCGGACGCCTTCGCGGGTGTGCCGCGAGTCATCGCCATCGCGTCCGTCGCGGTATGCCGAGAGCGTCCGTGTCACGCGCTCGGTGGTGTGCGCGTGGCGAGAAATATCGCGCGATTCAACCACCGAGGCGACAAACCAACGAGCAACAACGGCATTGCCGTTTTTGCCGATCGCGCGATTTCCCCGTTTCCCGCCGAAATTCGTTCGGCGCGCCGCGAGCCGACGCTTCGTTTTCTTTTCGTCCGCGTCGGGCTTTCATCGCGTCACATCTCCGGCGCACGCGCGCGAGCCCGGCGGGAGGGCTCGAAGCGGGACCGCCCGGGAGGACCTTCCGGGAGCGCGATGCAGAGTGGCCTTCGGCACCGGTACCGACGCCTTGAGGATGACTCGGACGCGCCCAGCCAGGGCTCGGACCCGCGTTTCGCCGTGCCCGACCATCTGGACCCGCGCAAGAAACCCCCGAAGAAAAGACAAGTCGTCTTGGCGTTCGGTTTGCTTTTCGTCGGATCGGCGCTGTTGTCTACGTACGCGCTCTACGCGACTGGACACCTCGTGATTCCGAAAAACGAGGAACGAGGCACGAGCCTGGCCATACTGATACTGGGGTGCATGACGTTCGCGCCGGGAGCGTACGTCTCGCTCATCATAACGCTCGTAAAGCTCGGGGTCCCCGGCGTCGACTACTCGATGGTCCCGTGACGAACGAAAAACGAAACGCGGATGAAAAAAAATCCAACTTTTCTTCAAAGGTGACCATCTCGACAATCAGCGCGCCGTCGCGGAAGACGACTCGCTATTGCGCCCCCTGATTATTCGCGTTTTCGAGTTCCCCCACTCTCTGCTCGAGCTCGGCGATGCGCCGTCTAAGCCACCTGTTATCCTCCACGAGCTGCGTGATCTTCTTCTCCTCCTCCTCCATGTCCTCGTGGCGCTCCTTCAACTTCGTCGCGAGCTCGGCGGCGGCTTGCGCGGCTTCGAACAAGCCGCGCATCTTCAGACGCGGCGGGTCGAGGTCGCGCTCCGCCGCCGCCGCCGCCGCCGTCGCCACCGCCCCCGGGTCGGGCTCAGACGCGCCGATGATCATCGAGGACGCGCTTCCTTTCTTCGACACACCGGGGCCGTCCCGCGTCTCGGAAGAGCCTCCGGGAGGCGCCAGCCCGTCGTCCATCACCGTGAACCGGCCCCTCTGCACGCTCGACGCCGTGCGAGCCAAACCGGAACGATCGCCGCCGGGTGCCGCGCCGTCGTCGTCGCGACGCTCGTTCAGAGAGCCGTTCTCGTCCTCGATCACCGTGAACCGTCCTCTCTGCTCCACGGACTTCTCGCGCTCCAGCGCGGCTTTCGGACTCGACCTGCCCGAGTTGGGGCCGGAGTGCGTCGGGGACAACGGGCGCGACCCAGGTTGGGCGCGATCGCTCTCGGGCACCGCCGGGAGCGTCGGCGTCGGGTGCTTGAGGTGTACCTTGTCGCCTTCCTTGTCGTCCAGGCGCGCCGCCTCCGCCCGTAGCTCGTCCATGTTGAAGTTCCACATGGAGACGCCCTTGACGTACTCCGCCTGGCTCTTCTTCTCCGCGGCCGCATCCGTGGACGCGGCGCCGCCCAGGTTGCCCGCCGCAACCGCCGCCGCGCGCTCCGCCTGCCGCGCTCTTTCGCGCTCGTTGAGCCGCGCCGTGCGCTCGCCCAGCGGCGGGATGTTCTCGAGCAGGTGCTTCACTAAGAAGTCCGGCTTCTTGGCTTCCTTCAGGAACCTGTGCTCCAGGAGCTTAGCCGCGCTCGGTCGTCTTTTCGGGTCTTTCTGTAAACACACCGACACGAAATCTCTTAAGCCGCGCGTGAAGTGATGGCCCGTCTCCGCCTGCTCCGCTTCGAGCTGCGGCGGCGGGTTCTGCAGGGTCATTAATAAAACCTTCATGGGCGGGTACTTAGCGAACGGCGCGTGGCCGTGGCACAGTTCCAACACGGTGATGCCGAGGCTCCATATGTCCGCGTGGAAGTCGTAGCCGTCCACTTGTTCCATCACCTCGGGGGCCATCCAGCACGGCGTCCCGACGAAAGTACTGTGCGGCTTCGCGCCGCTGCCCCACGACGCGGCGCTGACGCCGAAATCCGCCAACTTTACGCTTCCGTCGGCGTCGATCAGGACGTTCCCGGCTTTGATGTCGCGGTGGATGTTCCCGTTGCGGTGGAAGTAGTCCAGCGCTTTCAGGACTTCTTTTAAAATGGTCGCGATGGACGCCTCGTCCAGCCCTTTCGGGTGGCTCCACTTCATGATGTTCAAAGCGCTGCCGCCGCTCAGGAACGGCATCACCACCCACAGGAACTGGCCCTCCACGAACGAGCAGTGCGCCATCACCAGGTTGGGGTGCGACACCATGGACATGGACGCCACCTCTCTTCGGATCTCCTCCAGGTGGCCGGGGTCCTGGTCCTCCAGGTCGAGCATCTTCACCGCCACGGTCTCGCCCAGGGGGAGGCACTCCGCGCGGTACACCTTGGCGGAGACGCCGCGCCCGATCTCCTCCTTCACCGCGTAATCGGACGCGCTCGTGGGGTACTGCACTTTCGGGGTGGACTCGAAGAACGAGCCGTTCCGGCGCATCGCCGCGGAGCTGCCGGAGGACAACATCTTCGCCGGGCGAGTGCGCGGCGCGCGGCCGAAAACCCGCGGAAACGAACGACGCCGAACGCCGCCGCCGTGCCCCTCCCGAGAAAGACGCGCGCGGGTATGGCGAGCGAGATCTCGTCGGCTCGAACGAAGGCGCCCAAAAAAATACGGATATTTGACGGATTTTGGAGACTGAAGTTACGTGTGATAAAAACTGCCGGGTGGCTTTTCTTTTCAAGACGACGAAATCGCGTTTCGCGAACACCCGCTTTCGTTTAGAAAGAGGCTCGACGCCGGCGCGTCGCTGTCTACGCGGCGGCGTTCTGGTGCTTTCTGTTTTCCCAGTACGCCGGCACCTTCCTCGTGTCCTGCTCGAGCCGCTTCTGCAGGCGCTCCGGCATGCGCTTCTTCCTCCGCTCGTCCTCGCCGTCGATCTCCACCTCGACGCCGCCGAGCACGATGCTCTCAATCTGTTTCGCGGCTTGCTCGGCGGTCAAACCGGTCCAGTCCTCGCCGACTTTGTTCAGCATGCCCTCTTTCTTGAGCTCCTCGTTCACTTTCGCAAGGAACGCGGCTCGCTTCGCCCGCAAACCCTCGTCCGTGAAGTACCGCGCGCCCACGCCGAACAGCTCCGGGTTGCTCTCCGCGAACTGCGCCATCTCCGCCGCGACGCGCTGTTTCGTGACGCTCGCCGACGCGATGGCTTTCGCTTCGTCGGCGTCGATGAGCCCGACGAACCCGCCGGCGTCTTCGGCGCGAATCTCGGCGCGCGCGGCGGCGCCTCGTAACTGGTGCTCGCGGTCGCGCTCGGCGAAGTCCTCGACTTTGTCGTAGGCAACCACGGGGGGCAAATCGCCGCGGATGTGCCGCTCGAGCTCATAAGGCTTGATGGCCCCGGGAACGGCGCAGTCGCACGCGTCCAGGATTCTTTTCGCCAAGTCGTGACACGCGCCTTTTTCTGCGTCGTCGGAATCAGAGACGGCGATCGTATTCGTCTCCTTGATTTCAAGGTTGGCGCAGAGCCGCTTCCCGAGCACGGGGAGCCGCTCGAGCGCCGCCGCGAGCTCGGCGACGCCCACCGAGCCGGACTTGGTCGTGTCCATGGTGGCGAACAACTCGAACACGTTGCGCAGCGCCGCCTCCGCCTCGAGCTCCTCGGCGGTTTTCTCCTTCTCCGGCTCGGGAGGGGGCGGGGGGACGGGCGCGGGCGCCGCGACGGGCGCGGGCGCGGGCGCCGCGGCCGGCGCGGGCGCGGGCGAGGGCGAGGGCGCGGGCGCGGGCGCGGGGACCTTCGGCGGCTCCTCGGGCTTGGAGGACAAACACCCCATCTTCTCGTCGTTTCCTTGTTGTTAGCCTCGGGCTTTCCTAGTCAGAGTACACGTGTGTACTCGGATCGGAGGTTGGTCGGTCGCGGGGTGAGCGCGCGAGCGAGGACCGCGACGCGACGCGCGCGAGCGGTTGTGGGGTGGTCGCGGAGAAGTGTCCAGCGCGCGAGCGGGTGTGACACCGCGAGATCGAACGTGGGTGTCGAACCCTTCGCTGGAGTGTTCGACATTTCGTCGATCGGAGTATCTCGCCAGCACCCCTCGAAACACTTCGGCTGTTCGGGCCCGTGCCACGTTTTTCGCGCGAGCGTGACCTGGCACGAAGAACCCGTCCCACGACCCACCGTCGCGCACTTCCACGCGCGCGTCGCGGCGACTCGCCATGACTGGCGCGGCGACGGGCCGGGCGATGTCCGCGCTGGGGGCGTCGACGTCGCGCGCGGACCCGGCGCTCCGCGCGCTTACCACCCCGCGCGTCGGACCGCGCCACGGTGTCGTCGCGCGACCCAAACGATGGCGGGTCCTTCGCGCATCCTCGGGGGACGCGTCGTTTCCGACCGGGGACGGGGACGCGGGGAACGCCGACGGCACGAACGAGGCGTACACGCGCGTTTCCGACGCCGAGCTCCGTTTAGCGATCCAGGAGTGTCGCGAGCTCCTCGAGGAAGCAACGCGCATGGCCGGGGAGCAGGCTCGTGCCGAGCTCGCGGCGTCTTTCCTGCGCACGCCGGAGGGCACCGAGGGCGGTTTGACGGGGAACCTCGCCGTGGACATGGCGCGCGTGCAGCTTTTTTTCCAGGGCAAGGGCATGCGCCCGTGGGAGGCGGAGAACACATCCCGGACGCTGGTGGAGCTGGACTCCATCTACGAGGACGTCGAGCTGCTCGCCGTCAAGTTCGACCGCCTGCAGAGGACGCTGCCCGACGTCGACGTCAAAGCCATGGTGGCGGCGGATCCCAACGTGATGACAGTGGAACTCGCCGGCGCGGTGGACCGGATGCTCGACTTGTTCGCCGTCTTCGGGCCCGACAAGGGAAGGCGGGTCCTCGCGGAGGCCCCCCGGCTGCTGTACTGCGAGGAGGGCATACGGGAGAAGATCGCGAAGACGAGCGCGTGCATAAAACGCGTGTACCCGCGCGAGACGGACGAGAGCTGCGTGTACGCGCTCGGCGAAGAGCCCAACTTGCTTTTCGATTTGCCCGACCTGAAGATCTTCAAGGAGGAAAACAGGAAGGGCATAGACATCGCCGAGCTCCCCATGCAGGTGCAGGAGTGCCTGGTGTACGCGACGAGGCAAGAACACGAATAGAACGAGCGACGACGACGACGACGACGACGACGACGCGTCTCTCTCTTCGCCCGAAACGCGGTTTCCCCGCGCGGCGCGAATACATGATTACAAAATCGGCGCCGCACCTTCTGACGCCGACTTCGTTTTCGAACGCGCAGAGATACGAAGTCCATGTGACGGAAGCGCGCGACGATCGAAGGCGGAGCGCGCTTCTCGGTGACGTCTTCTCGGTAAACGTAACGCGACGCGAGAACGAGCGAACGAAAGAACACGTTCATCTCACAAAGCGGCTTCAAAGCTCTCGACCCAAACGAACCGCCTAGCTAGTACTCGTCTCGCTCGTCTCCTCGCATCTTTTGGTAAAACAGCACGCACGGCTGCAGTCTCCCCTTTTCGCACGACGCCCTGACATCCTCCCACGCGCCGATGGGTTTGGTGGTGGCGTCGTCGAACAGCGTCCACAAACGTCTCTTCCCAGCCTCCTCGGACCCGTCTCGCACACACCGATTGTCCGCGGTCGCGAACGCGCAGTAGTGCTCGCCGTAGTAGCACAGCACGCACTTCAGCGCGTACCACTCCGGGCGCGAAGAGCTCGGCGAGACCTCCGACGTGATCTCCGACGCCGACGCCGTTTGCTTTCGCGCGGAGGATTCGCCGAACGCGACGCCAAGAGAAACCGTCTCGTCCACGTTCGCCACCGTCTCGCGCACCGTCGCGGCGTCCGCGTTGGCGGTCTCCCACGTCAGCGCCACGCAGAAGGTCTCCGGCGTGCCGTTGGCGCGCACGACTGTGTGCGTCAGAGGCTGCACGCGCCCGCACCCGCCAGCGTCCAGGTCGCACGACTTGCAGTCGCGCGCGTCGACGACGCGAATCGCGCGCGAAGTTTTCGTCTCAAAAAAGTCGTCTTCGCCGAGCGACGCGCACGCCTCGTTGAGCGCCGCCACCGGAAGCAAGTGCAGGAACTTGGTGTACCGCAGCGTGTGTGTCTTCAACACGCACGAGCCGCACAAAACGCTCTCCTCGACGTCCAGCCCGAAGATATCGTGCGCCAGAGAGCGGTACCCGCTCTCCTCATCCAGAAACGCGCCGCGCGCGCCGTTTGATTTTTCAAATCCTTCGTCGCGCGCGCTTCTTTTTTCGCGAAAACGGCTTTGGCTCCGCTCGGCGCGCGGAGGATTGGGGGAGCCGTTAAAATTCGGCTCGCACGCGCGGTGCACGGCGTGGAAGATGGCCTGCAGCGCCTCCGAGGCGTCCGCCATCTCGCGCTCGGCGAACAGCGCGCCCTCGCCGTCGAGGAGCGCGGAGAGCGCCGCGCGCAGAGCGGTGGGCGCCGCGGGACCGGGGGCCACCTGGGGCGAGGGCGGGGGCGACGCCGCCGAGACGACGGCGTCGGGCGACGACTTTGTCGTCGCCGCGTCGCGCGACGCGTCCAGCGCGTCAAAGACGTCGCGCAGCGCGCGCGCGACGTCGGCGTCCTGCTTCTTGGCAAACGCGGAGGGTTCCCAGCGACGCATGGCGTCGCGGAACGCAGAGACGTGCCACAGTGACTGGATCACCACGTTCAGGAAACAGTTGTACTCGCCCTCGAGGTTGCGCAGACCCGCGGCGCTCCCGGAGCGCGCCAGCGCCGACGCCGACGCGGCGGC
>Ga0209666_1003747_pt1 | contig 10980 bp, 9 predicted proteins | sample SaaInlV_125m_DNA_FD_184679 | JGI IMG/M metagenome (GOLD analysis project Ga0209666, IMG submission 184679) | Marine microbial communities from expanding oxygen minimum zones in the Saanich Inlet - Saanich Inlet SI037_S3LV_10m_DNA (SPAdes)... | ecosystem: Environmental > Aquatic > Marine >...
ATTCTTTAAAATCATTTTTTCTATTTTTTCATTAATTTTTTTACCAATTGAAAATTCATCATCTTTTTTTTTATCTATAGAAATAGGATTGAAAATATCCATAACGAATTGGTACTTTTTCACTCTTCTAATGGCGATGGGAACAATTTGATAATTGTACTTTAGAGCTAATTGAGAAGGTATCGAAGTGGTAAATGCCTTTTCACCAAAAAAATCAATCTTTTTACCTTGCGTAATACTCTGATCTACCATTACCGCTATATTAGTTTTGATTTGAACAGCTTTTATAAATTGACGAGTGCCATTTCCGCTCTTTCCAGGTATTTTTTTTGGAATTTGAAAATTGCAAATATATTTTTTTCTCCAGTATTCCATTAAAGGGTTAAGAAAAAAGTTATTTAAAGGTCGGTAAATAGCAGCTATGTTTAGATTTTTTCTATCTAGCTCCATTGCCATCAATTCAAAATTAGCAAAATGACCAGAAACAAAAACAGTAGGTACGTTGCTTGATTTAACAAAGTCTAGAATTTCACTACCATTAATTAGTATATGTTCTTTTTTATTCTCTCTAAATTCTTTTAAATAAACATACTCAGCAAAAGTTCTTCCAAAATTGCACCACATTTCTTTAGTATATTTATTTTCTTCCTCGCTACCCAGTTCTGGAAAAGCTTTTTTAAAGTTAGTTGATATTCTTTTTTTAGATCTAAAATTAAACCCTACGTAATTAGAAATTAAGCATCCTAAATCAGAAGATAGTTTTCTGCCCAATAACTTAAATATAATAAATAAAAAAATTATAATAATAAATTCAAAAAAATATTTAATTACTTTCATAAGACATAATTTGCTTCACTAGCTTTTCTTCATCATTAATAATTAATTGAATCTTGCTATGCTTTATATTTTCTTTATTTTGTTCGCTTAGTCTCAAATAATCTTTTTCTGTTGTTAGTAAATGCAACTTATTTTTTAGAGCATGATTTTTGAGTTTACTAATATCATGATCGCTATAATCGTAATGATCAGGAAAAAATTTATAATCACTTATATTAATTTTGTTTTTTTTTAAAAGATTTAAAAAATTAATATTATTTCCTATTCCAGAAAATACAAAATAATTTTTATCTTTAAAATAATTTGCATTTAATAAATGATAGGTTGAGTAAAATATTTTTATATCCTCTTTGTAAGATTTTATTTTTTTCTCTAACTCGGGATTTAAATCTCCATTAATACACACAATATCTGAAAATTTAATTCTATCTAAACTCTCTCTTAAAGGACCACTAGGAATTACGAATCCATTTCCTACAGATTGGGCTGAACTAAAGCATAGAATAGAGATATCTTTTTTAATCTCCTCATCTTGAAATCCATCATCCATTATAGCAAGATTATAATTTTCCTTTATAGCTTGTTCGATAGCTGATGTTCGTGATTTATGAGTAATAACTTTGCAGTTTTGTTTGAGCATAGCTATCTCATCTTTTTGATCTGAGTATTCTTTTTTAACAATTACTAAATTAAACTTATCTTGCAAAAGTGAGGCCATCTTAATTGCTAAAGGAGTTTTTCCAGTTCCACCTAAGTAAATATTCCCGATGCAAATAGTTTTGATATTGAATTTCTTGGAGTTTTTAATCACTCTTCTTGCTGCTAAGATTAAGCAGTACAATGCTGTCACAGGCAATAATAGTATAGCCCATAGAGATACTTGTTTGGAATCCCAAAAGGCAGGTTTTTTAAGGGTCATTATTTAATGAAAGAGTTAAGATAATTGATGTGATCTAGCAATATTTTTTGACTATATTCCTTCATGATTGCTTTAAGTTTATCATTATTTTTGATGTTTTTAAAATTTGAAATTAATCCTTGTGATAGTGCTGTCTCGGAAGTTACAAGCTTAGAGACATTATTTTTTGTCAAAAATTCAAAAATTTCAGTAAAATTGTAAATGTTAGGACCGTGAAACAAATAACACCCTTCTCTTGCTGGCTCTAGAGGATTTTGACCTCCGTGCGCAATTATTGATCCCCCCAAAAAAACTAGATTTATTTTTTCAAAAACTTTCCCAGCATCACCGAAAGAATCCAGAATATAAAAATCTTTATTTACAAGCGGAAGAGTTTCTTTGCTTTTTAATTGGTAGGTTAGATTGTTAGCCTTAATTGTATCGGTTAATTCTTTAATTTTATTAAGATGCCTGGGTATCAAAATACATTGAGATTCAATCTGTTTTTTTTTGATTTTTTTGACCGTCTCTATGATAAAAGTTTCTTCCCCCTTGTGGATGCTCATCGCTACCCACGAATTTTCAACTACTTTTCTAAAAACAAAACTATCGTTATTTGGAACATTGTCTGGAGAAATAAATTTAAGATTTCCCAAAAAATGTACATTTTGTATACCAAAAAATTCTAGAAAAGATTTAACTTCCCTGCTTTGTGCTGAGATTGAATCAAATTGCTTCAAAAGTTTTTGAGCAACTTTTTTTACTAATTTCCATCTTGAAAATGACTTGTTAGACAATCTTGCATTTAGCAAAATTAATTTAGATTTTTTTTTGGTCTGCAAAATAAGATTAGGCCAAATTTCAGATTCTACAAAAATAGATATTTGGGGCTTCCAGTGATCTAAAAATTTTTTTACTATAATGGGGGTATCAAGGGGAGCAAACTGATGAGTAATATTTTCTACGTGTTTGAATATTTGATGGCAGTATTCCGAAGAGCTGAGAGTGACTGTAGTAATTAATATATTAAAATTTTTATTTTTACTAAAGTGAGACATTAGTGGTACCACAGATTTAATTTCGCCTAGGCTAGAGGCATGAAACCATACTACTGGATTATTATTTTTAATTTCATATAATCCTAACTTTTCTTTATATCGTACTGGATGTTCTTTTTTTTTTAAAACTCTTATATTTAAAAAAATGTTAGCAAAAAAATGAAATACGTAACTTGCGTATATATAAAAAGTAAGCATAGAAACTAGCCAGCAATTTCTTGAGTATATAATTTTTTATAAGTATCCGATTTAGCCAAAAGCTCTTCATGCTTTCCTTCCCCAACCAAGGAGCCTTCGGAAAGAACAATGATTTTATCAGCATTCTTAATAGTAGATAGTCTATGAGCTATAACAATTGTTGTTCTGTTTTTAATTAAATTATCTATGGCATGTTTAACTTTTGCCTCTGACTCCGAATCTAAAGCAGATGTAGCCTCATCTAGTAAAATAATAGAACTATTTTTTAGCATGGCTCTAGCAATAGATATTCTTTGTTTTTGACCTCCTGATAGTTTTACACCATTTTCTCCAACAATAGTGTCGTATCCATTTGGAAGTTCCCGAATAAACTCATCTGCAGCTGCATTTTTGCTAGCTAAAATCACATCCTCTTTGGTAGCATCTATTCTTCCGTACGCTATATTAGCTTCAACTGTATCATCAAATAAAATGACTTCTTGTGAAACAACAGCAATTTCTTTTCGAAGAGAAGCAAGACTGACTTCATTAATATTTTGTGAATCAATAGTAATGGATCCGTTATGAATATTGTAAAGTTTTGGAATAAGATTGATAAAGCTAGATTTTCCAGAACCACTTTTGCCTACTAGTGCAGTTGTTTGGCCTCCTTTAATTTTGGTAGAAAGATTTTTTATTGCTTGAGTGCCATCAGGGTATTGGAAGTTCACATCTTTAAATTGGATATCTTTATTTTGAATAATTAAATCTTTTTTATTCGAATTGTCAGAAATATCATCTTTGTTATCTAGGAGTTGATAAATTCTTTTTGCTGCAGCAAGCCCTTCATTGATTCCAATATTTACACCAGATAAAGCTCGGACTGGTTGATAAGCAAGCATTAGAGCAGTCAAAAAAGAAAAGAAACTGCCCACCTCGATCTCATTACGAATACTTAGATAACCTCCAGCTAAAACGACAATCCCAATCGCCATTCCAGTAATTGTTTCCATAATCGGACTAGCACCAAATCTAGTTCTTTCAACTTTAGTCATTTTATCAATCCTATCCTCGATAACTTTTCTAAATTTAGTTAATTCATCATTTTCTTTTTGAAAAATCTTAATAACAGAAGTGGCTTTCAAAATTTCAGATAAAAATTTTGTAAAAATCTCGCTAGCCTGTAAGCTTTGATTTACTATTTTTCCCATTTTTTTACCAATTTGTTTTGAAAAATAAGCTGCCACGGGAATCATTATTATTGCCAAAATACTTAATTTCCAATTTTGGTAAAACATAAGACCTACCAGTGCAATCAGTGTGACAAATTCTTTTACTACAGAAATGGTTGTTCCATTAATTACATTCAACAAGATTTGAGTATCATTTGTAAAATTAGAAATGAATCTTCCAGAATGTTTGTTAGTTAAGAAAGCTGTATCGGATTTTAAAATCTTTTCAGCCATAAGAATTTGAATATTCTTAGTAATATTAAATGATATTTTAATTGTTTTAATTCTTATAATGTAAATCGAAATCGACTTAATCACAAAAGCCAAAACAATTAAGCCAGGTATTACAAATAATAGCGTCACATCTTTTTCAATAAATATTTTTTTAATAGCCGGATCTAGTAACCAGGCAACACCGGCGGTTGCTAGGGCAGAGACAAATATAAATAAAAAGATTATTAAAATTTGAGAAATGTATCTTTTGACTTGTGTTCTAAAAATTCTTTTAAGTAGCTCTATTTTTTGCATTATTTACCAGCAATAGTCATTTGATTGATTATTATAGAAGGAGAATTGGTTGCATAAGTAAATTCAAGATCATTAGCCAAATCTAAATTTTTGTACATATCCAAAAGATTTCCTGCAATTGTTATTTCATTAACGGCATATCCTAACTCACCATTTTCTATAAGAATACCAGAAGCACCCACGCTATAATCTCCAGTAATTGTGTCAGAACCACGACCAATTAGATCTGTTATATAAAGTGCTTTTTTTTGTGCTTGAATTATTTCTTTAAGTGTATTTTTTCCATTTTCAAAATATAAATTTGTGCTACCACCACTTCTACCATTGGTTTCTACTCCTAAAATATTAGAATTGTAGGTATCTAAAAAAATATTTTGCAATTTTCCATTTTCAACTAAAGATAATTTATTACTAGTCACTCCCTCAGAATCAAAGGGCTGAGATCCCAATCCCTTTTCAATTAAAGGATCATCAAATATATTTATGGAACTTGAAAAAACTTCCTTTCTTAGTTTATTTTTTAAAAAAGTGGTTCCTCTAGAAAATGAGGAGCCTGAAATTGCACTGGCAAAACTTGATAATAAGCTTTTTGAAATACGCTTATCAAATATAACCGGAATTTTTGTACTTTCTATTTTTTTTGCATTAAGCCGTCTGACTGCTCTGTCAGCAGCTGAAGATCCAATTTTTTTTGAGTTTAGCAACTCATTTGAAAATCTTTTTGTTGAGTATTCATAGTCTGTTTCCATTAATCCCTTGTCTTCAGCCACCACCGCACAACCAGCGGAGAACATAGAGGTTGCATACCCCTTTGAAAAACCCAAACTATTAGTTAAAATAAAATTAGACTTTGCTTCTGAAAAAGAACATCCATTTGAATTGGTAATTTTGCTATTAGAAAAGGCTTCCTCTTCCATTTCTTGTAAAAAATTAATTTTATAGTCATTATCGAGCTCTGTTTTATCAAATAAATTTAAAGAAATATCTTTTTTTGCTAGAAAACTTTCTTTAGGCATAGAAGAATATTTATCTTCAGGAGTTATTTTTGTCATTGCGATACATCTTTCAATCAGTGCGGAAATGTCATCCTTTTTTATATTGGACGATGAGACATTAGATTTTTTATTACCCATATATGTAGTTAGGCCAATAGAAAAATTATCGGACCTGTCAGATTGTTCAACTTGCTTATTACGATAAGAAATACTTTCTGAGATAGAATTGCCAACAGCAATCTCACAATTTGTAGCGCCAAGATTTTTTGCCTTATCTAGACAAAATTGAGAGATTTTTTCTAAAAATGCTTTGTCTTTAATCATTATTTATTGTTACCATTAACGTCAAAAAGATAGATAAACCATAATAATTATTTAATGCAAATAATTTAAAATTTTTTTTTGGCGTGTTTTTTTCATATGCCAAAATTTGAAAAAATAAGATTCCAGAGGACAATATTGCCAATACATAAGTGTAAATATTTGTATTTAAGAGCTTTAGCGAAACTAGTAAAAAACTAATCGAAGTCAGGTAGCAAAATAATAAAAAAAATTTTATTTTTTTTTCAAATTTAATCGAAGTAGATTTGATTCCTATTTTGAGATCATCTTTAATATCTTGCATCCCATAAATAGTGTCGTATCCTAAAGTCCATAGGATTGCCGAGATATATAATGCTATAGGAGCAAAAGAAAACTCACCTTCAAAAGCAAGCCAAGCTAAAATCACACCCCAATTAAAAGTAATACCTAAAAATAATTGAGGCCAGTAAGTTATTCTTTTCATAAAAGGATAGATAGCAACTAAAATTCCAGAGCTTAGTCCAAAAATAATAGAATTTGAATTAAATTGAAAAAGTATAATTAAAGATAAAAAAATTAATAAAAAAATTACAAACCAAGCCTGAGTAATTGAAACGCTTCCTGTGGCTATAGGCCTTGCACTGGTTCGTTTTACTTTTTGATCTATTTTTTGATCAATAATATCATTATATACACAACCGGCGCTTCTCATCAGAACAGATCCTAGAAAAAATAAAATTAAAAATTTGTAAAATAATATTTCATTATTGATAGTAGAGTTGGCTATGACAAGGCCCCAGGCGCAAGGCCAAAAAAGCAGAAAAATACCTGTAGGCTTATCTAAACGAATAAGTTTAAAATATTTTTCCATTAGATACAATAACAGCCTACTAAATTAATTTTTTTAATTGTGCTAAGTCAGAAATAGTTTTTTTCGGCTTGAAGTCCAAAACATCAAAATTTTTATTTACACGATTAACCCATATAGACTGAAATCCAAACGATCTAGATCCTACCACATCCCAACTGTTAGAGCTTAAAAAACAAACTTCACCTGGTTTGCAAGAGTATTTGCTTGTTACGAGCTTGTAAACTCTTGGGTCGGGCTTATAAATTTTTATTTTTTCAATAGAGATAAGAGAGTCAAAAAGCTTTTCTACTCTTGCTTTTTTTGTCAGCTGATCTAATAGTTTTGGGGTACCATTGGAAAGAATACAGGTTTTTATTTTTTTTTTCTTTAGATATAAAAGTGTTTCTTTTAATTCGGGATACACCTCTAACTCTTTATAAAGTTTCAAAAGTTCATTTGTGTATTTTTTATTTACATTATGTTCTTTCATCGCATAATTTAAAGAGTCTTTAGTAATTTTCCAAAAATCAGCATGATTTCTCATTAAACTTCTTAACCATGTATATTCAAGCTGGGTGGTTCTCCAGGTATTTGAAAACGCTAGCCATGACTTTCCAATTTTATTTTTAATAACTTTAGCGGCAGAATTAATATCAAAACACGTGCCATAAGCATCAAAAGCACAGACTTTGATATTTGTAATTTTATTTTTCATATATACAATTTAATTTATGCAGAAAAAAATTAGAATATTTCTAAGTGAAAGACTAGAAGAAAATAATAAAATTGCACTAGGAAAGGACCAGTCCCATTATATATCGAATGTGATGCGCCTAAAAAGTGGAGATGAATTATTGCTATTCAATGGAATAGATGGAGAATTCCTTGGAAAAGTTGCCGGAAGTGAAAAAAAACAAACAACCATTCAAGTTCATGCAAAACAGAGAGATCAGACTGGGCCTTCAAATATTTCCTTAGCCTTTTGTCCACTCAAAGGACAACGATTAGATTTTTTAATTCAAAAATGTACAGAAGTGGGGTTAAAAAGTTTTATCCCCGTTATTTCAGACCATACCATTGTCAGGAATATTAATGAAAATAGATTAAACAAGATTATTATAGAATCTGGCGAACAGTCAGATCAATTAAATATTCCTCAGATAGTAAGTGCTTTAAATTTAGAAGAATTTTTACATTCCTTGAAAAAAGAGGATGTGGTTTTGTTTGGGGATATTAGCTCTAAAAATAATGATTTAACCCAACTCATAGAAGATAAGAGCAAAAACTATATTTTATTTGTAGGTCCTGAAGGAGATTTTTCCCCAAAAGAAAGAGAGATCATTTTAAAAAATGATAAGTTTAAAAGTTTCTCGTTAGGCAAAAATATTTTAAGATCTGAAACTGCTGCAATGGCAGGTTTAGTTTTGCTAAATTACTTATTAAATTAAAGCTGAGTTCCACCCACGGTTATTTCATCTACCAATATAGAAGGCTGACCAACACCGACAGGAACCCATTGCCCATTTTTTCCACAAGTCCCAATTCCCGGATCTAGCTTCATGTCATTTCCAACCATGGATACTTTAGTTAAGATATCTGGACCATTTCCAATAATTGTAGCACCCTTTACCGGAGAACCTATTTTTCCATTATTAATTTCATATGCCTCCGTGCATGAAAAAACAAATTTTCCATTTGTTATATCTACTTGTCCACCACCAAATGAAACTGCAAAGATACCCTTGTCTACTGATTTGATCATATCTTCCTGAGAGTGTTTTCCGTTAAGCATAAAAGTATTAGTCATCCTTGGCATCGGCGCACATTCAAAACTTTCTCTTCTGCCATTTCCAGTGGATGTTGTTTTCATTAAGCGAGCATTAAGCCTGTCTTGCATATAATTTTTTAATATTCCATTCTCTATAAGAACCGTATTGGAAGAAGGAGTCCCTTCATCATCAATTGTAATAGATCCTCTTCTATTAGAGATCGTTCCATCATCTACTATTGTGACATGTTCACTTGCTACCTTTTGATTCATCAGATTGTGAAAAGCTGAAGTTTTTTTTCGATTAAAATCTCCTTCCAATCCATGACCAATTGCTTCGTGTAATAAAATTCCAGGCCATCCAGGTCCTAATACAACTTTCATTTCCCCGGCAGGAGCTTCTTTACTTTCCAAATTAATCATAGCTTGTCGGTAAGCTTCATCACAAACTTTTTTCCAATCATTATTTGCAATGTAATCATCATAATTCATTCTTCCACCGGTCCCATACGATCCAGTTTCTTTTCTCCCATTTTTTTCAACCATCACGGTGACATTGAATCTAATTAAAGGACGTATATCTTGAAAACTTTGTGAATCTGATTTTATAATTTCAATTTCTTGATATTCACCTGAGATTGATGCGGAAACTTGCTTAATTAAAGAATCTTTTTTTCTTAAATATTCGTCAACCTTTTTTAAAATAGAAACCTTTTCCCCAAACGGTTTTGCTTCAATTGGATTAACGTCAGAATACATTTTAGAATTAGATCTTTGTGGCGAGGTAGAAATTTTTCCATTCTTATTTTTTAAACTTGAAAGCAAACTTTTAGAAGCCTCAGTAAGAGATTTTTTTGAAATCTCATTCGAATGGGAATAGGCAGTAACATCATCAGTAACAGCTCTTAATCCGTAGCCTAAGGAAGTATCATAACTAGTATTTTTTATTTTATTATCATCAAGAACAAACGACTCGTTTTTAGAGCTTTCAAAAAACAGCTCACCATCATCACAGTTTTTTAGAGTTTCAGACACTAGGCGGTCGGCTTCTTGCCTAGTAAGGTCTGTATCTTTAAAAAAAGTACTCATTATGCCTATAATTCTTTTTCATTTTTTGTTTAAGTTGTATACTTTTTGTCAAAGTGTCGCAAAGTTAACATTACTAAGTTTTGCTATAACAACGACAATTATGAAATTTTTTTTATTATCTATTTTTACTTTTTTGCTTGGCAGTAACGCATTGGCAGAACAGCCAAAAAATTGGCAACTAGGATATCAAAAAAGCGTAACATCTGTCATGGACGACCTTGTTTTTATGCATGACTATATTTTACTTCCTATCATTACGGCAATTTCAATATTTGTTTTATTTTTAATTTTGTATGCTGTCTGGAAATTTAAGGCTTCTAAAAATCCAAATCCTACCAAGACTTCTCACAATACTTTACTGGAAGTTTTGTGGACAGTGATACCATGTTTAATACTTGTGGTGATTGCAATCCCTTCTTTTAAATTATTATACAAACAAGATGTAATTCCTAAAGCTGATATTACAATTAAAGCAATTGGCTATCAGTGGTATTGGGGCTACGAATACCCTGATCAAAAAATAGCTTTCGAAGCTTCAATGATTGAAACAAAAGATTTGAAACCAGGCCAACCTAGATTGTTAGCTACGGATAAGCATGTTGTTGTTCCAGTAAATAAAGTTGTAAAAGTTTTGATTACTGCAAATGATGTTTTGCATGCTTGGGCACTTCCTGCGTTTGGAGTGAAAAGAGATGCAGTTCCAGGACGAATAAATGAAACTTGGTTTAAGGCAGAAAAAGAAGGAATTTTCTACGGACAGTGTTCAGAATTATGTGGAATAAAACATGCTTTCATGCCGATTACAGTGGAAGTAGTTTCTGAAGAAAAATATAAAGAATGGGTAGAGATGGCAAAAGTAAAATATGCAATGTACCCAGAGAAAAAGTTTTTAGTTAAAAAAGAACAATAGGAGTTAAATTAATGTCAACTTACACAACAACTACTAACGAACATCACGAAGCTCATCCAACTGGATGGAAGAGATGGGCATTCTCAACTAACCATAAAGATATTGGAACTATGTACTTAATTTTTGCAATTATTGCAGGAGTGATTGGTACTACATTTTCCGTCTTGATGAGAGCAGAGTTAATGTATCCAGGAGATGGAATCTTAGGTGGTGATTACCATCTTTATAATGTTTTGGTTACAGGCCATGGGTTGATTATGATTTTCTTTATGGTGATGCCTGCAATGATTGGCGGATTTGGAAACTGGTTTGTTCCACTAATGATTGGAGCGCCT
>Ga0209666_1003753_pt1 | contig 10969 bp, 6 predicted proteins | sample SaaInlV_125m_DNA_FD_184679 | JGI IMG/M metagenome (GOLD analysis project Ga0209666, IMG submission 184679) | Marine microbial communities from expanding oxygen minimum zones in the Saanich Inlet - Saanich Inlet SI037_S3LV_10m_DNA (SPAdes)... | ecosystem: Environmental > Aquatic > Marine >...
ATGTGTTCTTTATTGATTTTTTTCGCGTCGCGTCGCGCGGACGCGCGCGACGCGCCCGCGCGAAGACCGCGACGACCGCGCGACGCGCGGGTCGCGACGACTCAAAACTCGCCGACCTCGCGCGCGGCGCGGCGCGCTCGCGTCGCACTCGCGCGCGCGCCGCCCGACCGCGAACCCGCTCGAGCGCTCGATGGAAACGATGTCCGCGTTCGCCGACGCTTTGCTCGGCGCCGGCGCGCCCGCGACGACGCGCGCGGGCGACGCGACGGCGCGCGCCGATCCGATCGCGCGCGCGCCGCCGCCGGGCGTCACGCGCGTGACGTGCGAGCGCACGGGATACGTGATGACGAAACCGTTCGAGGCGAACAATCCCATGCCCGAGGCGTTCGATCAGACGTGCGAGTACATCGTGGCGATGCTGAACCCGGTGATCAAGCCGAAGGGGGAGGGGGTGCGGAAGCCCGCGAGCGACGCGAGCGAGGGCGGGAAGAAGAAGGAGAAGAAGGAGAAGAAGGAGAAGAGACCGGCGGCGGCGGTGGACGCGGATCCGATGGAAAAGGCGAAACTCGTCGTCGGACGCGTGATCGAGGTGGGACACGTGGAGAATAGCGATAAATTGTATCTGTGCAAGGTGGACTGCGGCGAAGAGAACCCGAGGCAAGTCGTCACGGGGTTGCGCAAGTTTGTCCCGGAGAGCGAACTGAAGGACGCTTTGGTGCTGACGATTTTGAACTTGAAGGTGGCGAAGTTGGCGGGGCAAACGTCCGAGGCGATGATTCTGGCCACGGAGTTCGAGGTTGACGGCGAGACGAAGGTGAAGCTCGTGCGCGTGCCCGAGGGCGCCGAAGTCGGCGCGCCGGTGACGCCGACGGGGATGACCGCGTCGGAGACGTACCCGAAGGAGTGCAAGAGTAAGTTTTGGGATGCCGTTAAGGAAAAGCTCGTCGTGAAGGATGGCAAGGCGGTGTACGACGACAAGGTGCTCGCGTGCGCCGCGGGTGAGTGCACGGCGCCAGAGACGCCTTCGGGGTCGTCCATCAAGTAGAGGAGCATTTATTTACGCCGCGTCGGTGTCGCTCGCGACGTATTAGTTGATGATTGAAATGAAAGAATGAATTTCAAAGACAGATCGAATCCGATCGAGAACCGACGCGCGTCGATTACGCGGCTTCGATTACGCGGCTTCGATTACGCGGCTTGATTACGCGGCTTCGATTACGCGGCTTCGATTACGCGGCGCTACCCCCACGAGACCGCGATCGAGTTGATTTCGCCCGGCGTGCCTCCCTCTTCGTATGAACTGATCCAGCTGAACGGATCGTTCGGATCTAGACGAACGTCGATGAGCTCGAGGCTGTGTCCACCTTCCGAGGTGTCGGGCCACGGGGACTTGTCGTCGTACGTCAGCTCGTACACGGTTTCGTTGGACGCGTCCAAAAGACGAACCGTCTCGCCCTTGGCGGTGAGTCCAAACTTGAAGCTCCCTCGGACGAGCGCGTCGAGCGCGTTGTCGCGGTCGCGATACGCTGTGCGAAACGCCATTTCGTCGCGCGCGAGCACGGCGAACGATTTCGGGGCGAGCTCGAGTTCGGGCAGCTCGAACCAATGACCAACCGCGACTTCGGGATTCTTTTCGATCGCGCGCGCGCTGCGATCGGTGAACGCCCAACCGGTGAGATCTACTTTGTCGGTTTCACTCGGGTTGTAAATTTCGATCCAGTCCCCCGAGCCCGCGGTCTCGCCCTCCGTCGCGTCCGCCGCGTCGAGTTGTTCGTAAGAAATCTCAGTAATCTGCGCCGCGCCGTATCGCGTCACCTCGCGCGGTTCAGCCGGTATCGACGTCGCCTCCGCGACGACGACGCACACCGCGACGATCCACGCGCTCGACCACCGCATGCTCGATTATGAAGCCCTCGGAGCGCGCCCTCGGAAACGTCACCACCCAACCGTCTCGCGTCGACTCGCGCGTCGCTCCTCCACCAGCTCCAACCCCAGCCCCCGCCCGTCCGCCGTCCGCAGCGTCAGCGCGTACATCAGCACCCTCGCTCGACTTCCCGCTCGAATCTCGACTTCCACCGCGCCCTCGCCCGCGTACACGCGGCACGCGAAGACGTCGTCCTCGAGCGCCTCCACCATCCCGCGCACGTCCTCCCCCGCCATCTCCGCCGCGCGTCCGCCGATCGCGCGCGCGCGCTCGCATCGAAACACGAGATATCGCGCGCGATACCCCAAGTCTCCGGGCTCGCACAGCGTCTCGCCGACGCACGGAAAGCACGCGCACGCGGTCCACATCCGCAGCGTCGCGCGACACGCGTACGTACGATCGCGCGCGCCGTACGACGATCGATGGCTCGGCGCCATGGCGATCGATCTACCGCGCGCGCGTCGCCGCGCGTCGCGGCATCGCGTCGCGGCGTCGCGTCGCGTCGCGATTCGGCGTCGCGCTCGAACGCCCGCGCGCGGCGTCGCGCGCCCGGTCGCGACGTCGCGCGTCGATCGACGGCGCGAGGTTCGACGCGCGCGCGCGACCGTCGCGCCGTCGATCGACGGCGGACGGTCGATCGATCGCGAGACCGGTGACGCCGCGCGACACACGGACGAAGCGAATCTCGCGATCGAATCCCCGCGCGCGCGCCCGCGACTGTTTGCGCATAGGAAATGAATGATCGCGCGCGAGGGCATCCATCGCGCCGCGACGGCGGATCGCGACACACACGCGCACGCCCACGAACGAGATGTCCCTCGTCGCCGCCCGCGCGATCCGAATCACCGCCGCGAAGGCGCCCGCGCCGAGCAAGCGCGCGGCGACGCGCGCGACCGCCGTCAAGGCGCGCGTCGCCGACGTCGTCGATCGCGTCAAGCTCCCCGCGATGACGCTCGCGGCGCAGATCGCGTGCGCGGTCCCGGCGGCGCACGCCGAGGCGGGGAAGCTGTTCGACTTCGATCTCACGCTGCCGATCATCGCGACGGAATTTTTGCTGCTGATGACGATCCTCGATAAGACGGTGTTCGGGCCGGTGGGGAAGGCGCTCGACGATCGCGACGAGCTCATTCGATCGCAGCTCGCCGCGGTCGGCGGGAACTCGGCGGAGGTTGAGGCGTTGATCGTACGTTTGAGCGACGCGACGCGCGCGCGCGAGCGAGAAACGCGCGCGAGGAGTTTTTTTTGTGCGGGACGCGCCGGCGGGGGGGGGCGGCGCGAATCGCGGGCGCGCGCGGCGCGAATCGCCGACGGCGAGATGGGTCGTTTGGGGTTTATCCAAACGGGCGCGCGCGGGGCGCGAACGGAACGACGACGCGAGAGCGCGAGTGACTGACGGTGTGCGTTAAATTTTGGTATCGATGATAGGCGGAGAAGGAAAAGGTCATCGCGAACGCGCGCGCCGAAGTCGCGAACGAAGTCACGGCGATGAAGGCGAAGATGGACGCCGACGTCGCCGCCGCCGCGGATAAGGCCAAGGCGGAGGTTGACGCGCAAATCGCGCAAGCGATGACGGCGTTGGATGCCGCGAAGAAGGATTCGGCGAGCCAAGTGGATGCGCAAGCGTCCGCGATCGCGAACCAAATCATCCAAAAGGTTGTGAACGTTTAAGTGCGCCGCGCGGGGTACTTAAATTACGACGACGAGCGCGCGTAGCGGGGCGCGCGCGCAAAGCGCGCGCGACGCTCGCGGCGATGCGCGCTCGTCTTCTTAGCCAATATCAGCCAGAGCAAACTATTAGCATTCAATTCCTTTGAACAACATTGTAAAAGATCGCGAGGTCTTCACCAATCACACAGACGACGGCGGCGAAGGTGGTTTACGTAGAAAGAAACAATACAATACTGTACAATCGACCGAGGACCGGACTCGCGCGTCCCGCGGCTACTAATGCTACATACTGCGATAATTCCTCGGATACACCCGCGATCCGCGCGCGCGATGGTTCTTCATCGCAACGCCACCCGTGACTTCTTGGGTTTCTTCTTTGACGGCTGGTTTTCGTCGTTCGCGTCGTCGCGCGCGCGCGCGAAACCCACCCCTGCGAAGGCGGCGCGAAGACGCGCCGTCGCGAAGACGAACGCAGTCGCGTCTCCCGCGGCGGTCGCGGCGACGGCGCGATCGAGCGCGCCTCCGGCAACAAAGTCGTCGGTTTTATCGTCAGCGATCGCGCGCTTCATCGCGGCGTCGGCTTCAGACGTCGACTCGTCGGCGAAGGCTTGCGCCGCGCGCAAGAGATACAGCCGCGCGGCTAAGCAAGGGAGTCGCAGCTCGCGACGCGCGGCGTCGCACGACGCGCGTTCGCACGCCGTCATGATGTTGGCAAATCGCACGACACCACCGCACTCGTGCGCGCTCATGAGCGCGTTGACGAACGAAGCGCCCCCATTCGCGAGCGCGCTGGCGCACCAACGCGCCGTCGCCTCAAAGGCGTCCTCGCCGGCGCGTTTGGACACGCGCTCAGATACATCGGCGGCGTGTGCGGCGGCCCAAGAAGCAGAAAAAGTTACTGCATCTGCGAGTGCGCGAGAAGTCTCGCGCGTGCACCGCTTGGCGTACTGACCACCGCCTTCGGAAGTCACGACGACTCTGAACATGTCGTCTCGGAGCGCCGCCGCGTTAGGCGCCTCATCCGCCGCGCGACACAAACGGGCGATTTCCACGGGATCGCCGACTTCAGCGATGCGTCGGCGTAATCGCTCCGCAATTTCTATGTGAAGCTTCAAGTACGGTCCGAGTGCCGCGCGACGACTGGCGATTTCGGCGTGTGACGGGGCGTCGCCGCGCAAGAGGGCGCCGCGAATTGTTTGCAACGCCGACAAATAATCCGCCGCCGTACCCGTCGGACCGAGATAAATCGAACCTTTCTGGCGGATCAGCGCCACAAGTGCTTCAACGGCTTTTCTTGCCGTTGCCGCTCGAAAGTTGGAGGATTCACCGGAACGAATCCCGTGCTCATCGTCGACGCACGCCGCGCGCGCCACAGAGGCCAACCAAGCGATCAAACCGCCGCCTTCGACGAGAGGTCGGGCAGCAAATTGCACGGCGCACGCGCGCGAGATGAGATCAAGCATGAGGAACCGCACGAAAGGCTCCGCTAAGGTCGTGCTGTAATGACTCATCACCACCTCCAAGGCGAAAGTTTTACGAAACATCGTGGCGTCGACGTCATCCTTCAACGACGCTCGGAGCAAGCGAAGGATCCAAAAACGGTGCTGTCTGGCGTCAACATCACCGCTGTTCAGCATGGGAAGAAACATGGGAAGACCGTCGAGATCGAGCGCCGCGCGCTTGTTGAGTTGCCTCTGAAGCGGTAAGAAGGTATCAAGTTCGGGGTACAAACACGAAATCATGCACTCAGCCGCGAGCACGGCGCTCGGCGAGGGCCAACGAATCAACGCCTCGCTCGTCGCGTTTCGTATCGCGCTCAGGCACGCCAACACTTGAGTTCGCTCGCGGAACGACATCATTGGATCACTAACCCGATGCTCCAACGTCGATAGGATAGCGTACGCCACTCGGCGCGTGGCTTCATCGTGAGATGAAAGCGCGGCCGCCGCTAGCGGGGCGAGTCCCCACGCGATCGCCTCGCGCGGATCCATGGCATCCGTCATGAGCGAGCGCAGGGCAAAAGGAAGGACCCACGAAGGGTCGTATCCAAAAGAAACGCACTCATCGAGTGTTTCATCGGACACCATGGCCGTTGAAGGTGGCGTTGATCGCGTCACAGGGTAGCGATTAGCCGTCGCCGCCGCGCGGCGCGCATCGGGCGGCGAACCCTCTCGTATAGCGGACGCCACAAGCGCTGGAGACGGCTCGGAGTAAAGCAAATCTTCGACGTCGTAGCTTTCGTTTTCATTTCTGCGAATTGCGATCGTCGCTTTCACGAAGTGCGTCACTGACTCGCCCCAGAGGTATCCGAGCGACCGCAACGCGCCGCCGCCCGTGCTCGCGTCGATGGCGAGCATCAAGTCTTGCGCGACGCGATCGGTTTCGCTCATCGTCGCGCCGTATCCCGAAGCGAGCGTTATGAGTGTGTTCGCTCGTTCAGCGCGCCACTTTCTGCACGCGATCGTCTCGTTTGCCCCATTCGCATCTTGTAATTTCCAGAAAGAGTTCAAAACGCGCAACAATTCCAGTTTCAACTCACTCGAGTTTGACGCCACCGCGCCGGTTTCAAACGCTGACGTATCCTCGACGACTTCGATAATCGACTTAACGGTGATTGGCATATCGCGAACATTTGCGGGTAACGTCGCATCGTCATCACTCGACCCGGTTGTGAGAACGCGCGTAAACAGGGGATGCGCGACGATTTGCGAAACGACACCCTCGGCGAGCGTTTGCATGCCGAGGTGCGTTTGCGTCCTGATCGACTGGAGCTCGTTTAACACGGCACCAATTCGCCCGATGACGCCAAATCGTCGATGCGAGCGGAACCTATGCGCGATAGACTGCAAAATGAACGCTTCGCACGCATTTACGAGCCGATTCAAAACGGGCGCGCTCGGACTCGAGAGCGGTCGTCGTTGAATCTCATCCAGCGCTCTGGTTAAGGATTCGGCGAGGTATTTTTCCGCCGAAGCGTCGCGCTTGATCATTTTGTTGGTAGGTGTCAAAGCCGCAAGAGATTGGAGCAGACATGTCACGAGCCTGAGCTTTTCGTCGAGTGCATCGCTCTCGACAAAGACCCTCACGGCAATCTGCGCGCGAATGATTTCGATGTCGCTTTCGCGGGTCCAGCCCTGTGGCGGTGTTGCGCGTTCGACGAAGCGCTCGTACTCAGACGAATCAGCACTGAAGGGTGCGATTTGCAAGCATGAGACCAGTGTTCCGACGGCGTGGTTGGATATGGACGATGATATGACGTCACCATCCTCGAAGCACGCGTCGATGAGGAGATTTCGGTACTCCGTCGCCAAGTCTTCGGCATTCGGCGTAGTGTGGTAGAGCGCGTTCCAGCACATCGCTCGTTCGCTCAGCGGCAACAGTTTGAACAGATCATCGTGTGATAAGCTCTTCGTGGATACGTCTGTGAGATACCATGACGCAAGCGACTCCGAGTGCGCTAAAAACGAGGCCGCCAATTGCACTCTGGCCTCCGAGCTGTGATCATTCACAACGCTCTGAACCAAATCCAAAGCCTCCGGCACCGCGGCAAAGTCCGGTGCCCTTCCAGAGAGTACTTCTCTTGATTCGAGCGCGTGCAGTGAGTCGATCGCAGCTTTTGCTACTCGACACGACGTTCTTACGAGAGAATCAGTCGAGGCTTCGCTCAACGCGATGCGAACGGCAAAACGAACAGCGTGCATTCGCACAGGCGAGCTCGAACTCGGCGCGTCCACGACGGCTTCGGCAATTAGAACGGCCACTTCCGGCATTGAATTCGCTTCGCTCATCTCCAAAAGGCTCAACTTTTGTTCGTTCGATGCCAAAGCTACCAGTGAAACGTTCAGCGAACCGATTTTGGACACTTTTTGGAACTTCGCGTTTATTGTGGACGTCAAACTCTCCACCGAACGCAGGACGTAAGGCCGGTAGAGTTCGCCTTTGCCATCACACGCGAGAACAGCGCCAAACATTACGAGATCCGACACGGCGGAACTTGTTGAATCGTCTAAAATGGCGTACATTGCTGTCGTTGCGAGCAACACGACTTGAACTTCGCGTAGTAGGTCATGACATTCTTGTCGCGCACGACTGAGCACGACTTTACAGAGCTCGATAAGTCGCGACGTTGTCTTGGCGTCGCCGCGCGCGTGGTTCCATTTGCACCAAAAGACGAGCGCGCGAGAGGTGCGGACAACCTCACGCAACGGGCACATCGCGATCGCACGCGAACAAAGCTCGTACGCCGGCGAAGCGTGAGTCATACTCATACCCAACACGGGACGTGGTCCAGACGCGCACGCCGCGATTACGTCGGCTGCCGCAAGGCTGTTAACGAGCGCCGTCGTCAGTTCAACGTTTTCGTCGACCGTATTCACCGTGCCGTAGAGAGTTAGACAGGCTAATTCTGCGCTGATAAATCCAATCGTTGGAATATGGGCATGCGCGCAGAAAAGCACCAGTCCTCGGTCCTCCGGAGAAAGCGACGCCAAATGTCCGAGCGCTTCAGACAGTTCGCTGATTGACCACTCATTCGGGCGTTTTCCTCGTGGAACGGAACCGGAGCGAGGGACCAATTGTTGCTCGACTGTCTCGCTCGTACAGTTGCACAAAAACTCGCGAAGCGACCCCATTGCCACGTACGCTCCAGCTACTTCATCACTGATGGCTTTAAGTGCAATTGACGCGAGCGCCCAAGGATCAAAGCTCGTCTGTACGATGCTCATCAATGCGGATGCCGCGTACGCACTGACGGAAAGCTTAAACGCGCTATCACGTTTTTCACTTTTAAGCACTTTGACGATGCTCTCGCACGCTGTCACGGAGAGCGCACTCACTGAAAGCGTCGCGGCGTTGAGGTAATCGTCGGACAAATCTTCCACGACGTACCGCTCAGGGCGGTTATCTTTCGTTTCCTTTAACGCGGTTTGTATCACCGAGTCGTGCTTAAATCGTCGTCGCGCCGCCGCAGTCGTGGCTTCCGCCAAAAACTCGGTGCATGACATCAAAACATCGCGAGAGTATTCAAAGCCATCGACCTTGAAAGACGTTAGTTTATCAATCCACACGTCGGCTTCCGCAGTGCGACCGTCCAACGCTCCTGAAGTCACCAAGTAATGCTTCGCAAGACGTCTTGCTGACGCACGAGCATCAGGCGATGTGGCGAAAATCACGACGCGCAAAACAGATAGCAGGTGTCCCTGATTGACGCCTGATTCCTGGATCAACGTCGTCGTCGTCGACACGTCATCGCCCGCCGCCTCCTTCAAGCCCCTAGCGGAGCAAAGCACGCGCACGACAGCCGCAAGCTCTGCCGGTGCCAAGCTTGTGGGATCATTTGTAGGCAGTAATTTGTTCACATCGACCTTCGCGTCCACGAGCGTCTCGGGAATGACGCTTATCTGCGTCGCCATTGCGTTGAGGGCGTGGCATCGCGCGAGCAACGCCGCCGTGGCTTCCTTTTCGGACGTACTCAACCCCTTGCTCGCCGTGTACGCAGTCATTATGGACTGAATTTCCGGTAAGTATGTCGTCGCGGCTAATCGTGCGTACGACGCTAACTCTTCTACTCGCCATATCTGATCGCTTCCACTGTTTCGAGCGTCTACGATGGCGGCGTCCAAGTGCGTCAGCCGCGCGGCGACTGCTCGCGTCACTTGAACTAATAAACACAGCGAGCCGTGCCTAATGATCGGCGAGCTGTGCGCTAAACCTTTTGACAAGGTCTGTTTACTCACACCTGGTGGTAGAACGGCTTTGATAAACGCCGAGCCTTCGCTCTCACCGACGACGCTTGAGGCTTCGAGTCGAGCCGCCGCCGCCGAAGATGCTGCATCTTTACCTGCGGCGACGGCTATTCTTCCAAGTAGACTCGCGCTGTTGAGCCAATGCGCGGACAGGCGTGGCTCTAAAGTGTACTTCGCTCCCGGCAAATACATCGTCGCGAGCAATGGATGCGTCTCGCACGCGAGGAGAAGAATCTTCAAGTGCGCGTCGCATTCAATCGGTCGAAGCTTTTGTAGGAGTCGAACAACTGAGGCGCACTTTTTCGACGATGTCGTCGATCCGTCGGGCACTAACCCGTGTGCCGGATCCGTGAAAAGCTCCGAAAGCACTCTCGTCGCCATCGCCGCAACTCGTCCTGACGTCGATTCCTCGTCTTCGCTCTGCCCCGCGATGGTGGCGAGCTGTTCAAGGGTGACGTCTCCAAACAAAGCCGCGCGAAGCCGCGCGGGTATACCACTATCACTCGCCATCACGTCCTCTTTCATGACTTCTAACATTCTGAACTGCATTTCTGCCTCATCACCAGCCGCGAAGCGCGCCACGTTTCCAAACAACACGCGCTGCGCTAGCACCGGACGCAGCAACGCGCGATCCTTTGTGGAGAAAAACGCAAGTACGAACTCACAAAACGCCCTTCGCGTCGATCCCGCGAGAACATCACTCGGCTCCTTCTTACGTTTCGACGAAACACCACCATCTCGCACCTCTCGCGGCGGCGACGCAATCTTAGGCAACGCCGCGAGCGAAAAATCAAACGTACGAAACAACTCCGCGGCGTTCCGCTTCCCTCTCCCGACGATCGCCGCGAGTAAAATCAAAGCCGCATTCACTCGCACTCGAACCCCACTTCCTAAATGCCCGTACACGTGCCGCATCCTCCTCGTCATGATCGCCCGCGCGAGGGAATCCAACGCTAACCGCTCCCTCGTCGACGTCCCCTCGCCCGCGTCGTCCCTTCCTCGCGTCATCATCGTTCCGCACATCGCGAGCAGAGGCGCGCACACCTTTTGCGCGTGATTCGCGTGATACGAGTCCCATATCGTCAGCACGTCCGCAAAATCCGGCGAACGCGCGAGATACGTCTGCGGATCGTTCACGCTCGCGTTCTTCGCGTCAGTCCGCGTTCGCGTTCGCGGCAGCCGCCGTTCGGTTCCGAACGAACCGACACGCGCGCCTTCGCGCGTCTCGTCGCGTCGCGTCGCGCACCTTGACCACGAAATCCGCGCGCTCGGGCGAGCGCATCATCTCTCTTCGCAACCACGTCGTCGCTGCGCGCGTCGCGTCGTCGTCGTCGTCGTCGTCAGTCGTCGCGTCGGTCGCGTCTCGTCGTCGCGAATGCGCGCCGCGCGCGCGTCGAATCGAGCGCCGCGCACCGCTCGCCAGCGCGTCCGCGTCCGCGCCCGCGCGCGCGAGCGACTCCACGCGCTCGACGACGTCGTCGTCGCCGTCGCGCGCGCCGCCATCGCCGTCGGTCGGCATCGCGCGCGCGTGTGCCGCCGCGCGCGCGGTCGCGCGATCGATCGATCGCGCCGTCGATCGACCGCGCGCGGTCGATCGATCGCGCGAGGGTCGCCGCGCGCGCGCGACCCGGGT
>Ga0209666_1003755_pt1 | contig 10965 bp, 5 predicted proteins | sample SaaInlV_125m_DNA_FD_184679 | JGI IMG/M metagenome (GOLD analysis project Ga0209666, IMG submission 184679) | Marine microbial communities from expanding oxygen minimum zones in the Saanich Inlet - Saanich Inlet SI037_S3LV_10m_DNA (SPAdes)... | ecosystem: Environmental > Aquatic > Marine >...
GATGGCCCCGTTTCGCGCCACAAAAACCCTAGCTCTAGTGCCTAAATATGACAGTATGACCATACCTCGTCAAACCCACGGCGCTACACGTACGACGCCGCCGCTTTGTTCACGACGTCCACGTACTCCGCGATGGACAAATACACCTCTTCGCCGTCCGCGCCGCCGACTGCCCCCGCGCTCAACATCGTCGTGCCCCGCGCGCGGTCGAACACGACACGACGCGAGCGGCGGGGTCGCGACGCGGACGAAGCACGAGTCGCGGAGCGAGTCGTCTTCGAAGACCCGCTCCGTTCCGAAATCGGACTCGCGTATTCGTCGTCGTCGACGTTCGCGTCGAACGCGCCGCGACTTCGCAGCGGGTCGAACCGAAGCGCACGCTTCGGCGTCGCAAAATCGGCAACGAGGGGCGATTTCGCGACGTTTCGTCGTCCAGACGACGGTCGCGGAGAAGACGAGTCGTCCCCCGCGCCGACGCGCGCGTCGTCGGAGAGTCTCCACAAACCGAGGAGTCCGCGCACTGCCACCCCGACGGCGTCCGCGGCATCCGCGGTGACGGCGTCGACGGCTGCCGCGTGCTCCGGGGAAAATCCGCGGGGCTCGAGACGCGCGGGGTCGTCCTCGACGCGACGAGTGACGTTCTTGAAAGCGTCTTCTTCTCGGTCTTCTCCTCGGTCTTCTCGGTCCGCTTCGCTCGCGACTTGCGACACGCCTTCGTCCCGCGTCCCGTCGTCTTCTTCCGTCGCAAGCGCCGTCGGGGTCGAGGAGACCAGCGGTCCGCACGCCTCGGCGGCTTCGTGCGCGCGGACGGCCTCGTCGACGAGGCCGTCCACCAGGACGCGGAGGAACGCGTCCAGCGAGACGGGAACCGTCTCGAACGCGTTTTTGTCGACGACGTCGACGTCATCCGTCATCGTTCCCGTCTCCGCTACCGCCGCGGTCGAGTCTCCGGCGACGCGCGTCGAATCTCGCGTCTCTTTCGACGCCGCGTCTTCGACCGCGAGCCCGTGGACCGGCCGGAGCCGCGACCGCGCCGCCAAAAGCCCTTCTTCGTTACTCTTCGAAGACATCGTCGAGCCACCTACCTCGTGTACCCGAAACGCCTTCGAACGTCTCGTCTCGCGCAACCAGGCTTTTGCGGTTTTCGCTAAAAGCCTCCTCGCGCGTGTTTTACGCGCGTGTTTCGCGAAGCGAAGCGCAACCTCGACGCGTATGGCGCGTTCGAGCCGCTCCGCGCGCCACGCGTAGAACGCGCGAGCTCTCGAGCTGTGCTCGTGATGCGCGGTGGCGAGCGCGACGCTCAGACGCGCCTGGTACATCCATCGCTCCAGGACGCTCGCGCGGACGCGCGCGGCGCGGTACCGTCGGCAGAACGAAACCATCTCGGAGACGTTCGTGTTCCCGTCGTCGCCGTTCGACTCTCTTTCGTCGTCCTCAGAGGACGAGGTTGACGTCTCCGGGACGATCAGGCGTCCTCCTTTCGGGAAGGCGACGGCGGTATCGCGGTCGTCCGAGACACGAGTAGAGTCCGAGTCCGAGTCCAAAGTCGGCGACGTTCGCGCGCCGTCTCGCTCGCGCGGCGAGACTGAATGCCCGTACCGGGCCGCCGCGCGGAGACGCGCGCGCAGGTCCACTCCGATGGGCTCGACGCCGCGCGAGAAACGGCGCTTCGACAAATTCGAATTCCCAAACGCGTCGGCGGTTTCGCCGGCGGCGTCGGGTGATTTTCTGAACGACGAGTGCAGCGACTCCGTCGCCTCGCGCGCCGCCACCGGGGAGTACACCGGAGCGTACGCGAACGGTTCCGAATCGGACGCGTCGGCGTCGTCGCGCGTCGCGAGCGTCGGCGGCTGGAGCGCCCTCTGCTTCGCGGTCATCGCGACGCCGACCCGAGACGAGACCGCGGCGCGGCGTTCCGGTGGTTCCGGTCGTTCTGGTGGTTCCGGTCGATCGGCACGCTCCGGCGGTTCCGCGACGGTCGCGCGACGCTCCGCCGCGGCGAATACGCTCCGCGCCGCGACGACGGGCGTCGACGACGCGGAACTCGTCGTCGTCGCGCCGGCGCTCGAACCGACACGCCTGCGCTCGAGGTAGGCGTCGATCGACCGCTTCACCGCGCGTATCGGCGTTTTCCGGTCACCGGAAAGCAGGGATACAGACTCCAGAGCCTCCGAGACGTCGTCGACGGGCGCGGCGAGCTCTGAGAAGCGCGGAGACGCGCCCGGGGGTTTTGAGGTCGACGCCGAGTCGGCGGTCGCCGGTTCGCGCGTTCGCGTCGCCGGCGACGCGGCAGACGCCGGCGACGGCTGGGTTTTCTCCGCCGCCGCGGGGAGGCTCGACGCGTTTCCGAGAGGCGACGCGACGCCTTCCGCGACGCCGCGGCGGTGTCGCGTCTCCATCTCGCGTTCGACGGCGTCGCGAACGCGTCGCTCGACGGCGTCGAACAACGACCGCGTCGCGTCCACCGCCGCCGTAAAAAGGTCGGCGTTGGCACCCGTCTCCGCGCGCGGCGACGGTTCTTCTCGCGCGCGTAACGACGACGCGAGCGCCGGAGCGTTCGTCGAGACCGAAGGCGGCGCGCCCGAGGCCAGACCCGCGGGAGACGAGTGCCTGTGAAACGGCTTCTGCGCGTCGCCAGTACGAAAAAAACCTCCGCGGTTTTCCTTGAGCGGTTTCGCGACACTGAGAAACCGCGCGCGCGCCGAGTCTCCCGCGCCGACGACGAACGGCGGACGCGTCGTTTTCGTTTTCGTCTTCGTCTTCGTCATCGTCTCGAGGCTGTCGCGTCTTTGCGCCGATACCCGACGCGTGGACGTCATGAACGTCCGCGGTTTACTCGTACTGACAGCCGCGTCGTCCACGAATCCGCCGCGGACGCGATACGCGCCGGCTCTGGCGTCCACCTCGGGCTCGCGCGCGTCGACGACGGCGACGCCGGCGTTAGTATCGTCGGCGTTGTTATCCGCCGGACCGGCGGACGCGCTCGGCGTGGTCTCCGCCCAGGTCTTCGTCTCGCGCTCGCGTAGGGGCGCGCGACCGGGGCGCACCAGCGACGCGGAGGTGGCCAGCGGGAGCATGGGACGCCCGAACCCGTCGAGCACGACCCCCAGTTCCTCCGACCAGCGCGAGCGCCGCGCGCCGCTTCGGTCGGCGCCCGGGGATGAGGCGGTCGCGGGGGTCTGCGGCGCCGAGGGCGCCCACGAGGGGTGCGGCTGGCGACGCAGGCGGTAGCCGGGCGAAGGCGACGCCGTCGCGCTCGAACGCGACGAGGCTGGCCTCTCCGCGGATGCCCTCGCGCGTGTCGGCGTTCCCGAGGAGACCCCCGGCGAAACCCAAGAGGAAGAGGTGACATCCCGCTCGGCGCTTTTTCGTCCCGAGCGTTCAGAGGACCTCGTGACCTCCCCCGCGAGCTCAGCCTCGAGCTCCGCCTCGAGGTCGCACAGCGCCTGCCATTCGCTGGAGTCCACCGAGTTCCGCGCGCGCGCCCCCGCCGCCCCGAGGGGTGCCTCCATCGCGCCGAACGCAGTGGAAGTGCAAGAAGAATTCGGCCGTTGTTTAACGTTGAGAGCGCGCGGCGCGTCGAGGTTTTTCGCCTGCGCCTTTTGAGGAAAATCCCCGCGGCTCGGTCGCGACGCCACTTCGAGGCGCGCCGGCTAGTCGTCGCGGCACGCCCGGCCCTTCCCTTCCGCCGGCGAAGCGCCCGCACGTTCGGCGTTCGAACCCGGCAAACCTCGGCGGCGGAATCCCCCGACCGCGCCCGCACGTCCCCGGATTCCTCTGAACGGATTCGCGCGCGTCGAAAAAGATGTCCGTCAGCACGCAAGCCACGTTCGAGACGGGGCACACCGACCAGATCCACGACTGCCAGTATGACTACTACGGAAGGGTACGTGCGGCCTCGGAGCTTTGCGGCGCGGCGAGGGAAGCGGACGCGCGACCGACCCGAGCCCCGCCGGTGAAAGAAACCGCGAGCGATCATCATCGATCCATCCCGCGCGTGACCAGATCCGCACGATCACTTCTAGACCTGACTTCCCTTTCCAACGAAAACCAACGTCACTTCGTTCATCCGCCCGCAGCGCGTCGCGACGTGTTCTTCCGACCGCACGATCAAGGTGTTCGACGTCTCCGGCGAGCAGCAGACGCTCGTCGCGAACCTGACCGGCCACGACGGCCCGGTGTGGATGTGCTCGTGGGCGCACCCCAAGTTCGGGGTGTTGCTCGCGTCGTGCGGGTTCGACAACAAAGTCATCGTCTGGCGCGAAGCCGAGAACCAGCCCGGGGCGTTTTCGCAGGTGTACGCCTCGCCGCCGTCTCTGCACGAGGCGTCCGTGAACGCCGTAGCGTGGGCGCCGCACGAGCACGGCCTCGCGCTGGCGGCCGCCTCCTCGGACGGCTCGGTTTCCGTTTTAACCCACCGCCCGGACGGGAGCTGGGAAGCGGCGAAGATCCCGAACGCGCACTCCATCGGGTGCACGGGTGTTTCGTGGTCCCCCGCGCCGCCGCCGGGAAGCCTCGTGGCGGGGGGCGTTTCTGGAAACGTCACCGCGGTGAAACGTCTGGTGACCAGCGGATGCGATAACCTGGCGAAGATCTGGCGACACGACGGCACAACCGGCGCGTGGCAGGAGGAGCACGTGTTGCGCGCGCATGGCGATTGGGTGCGCGACGCGTGCTGGAGCGTGAACATGGGTTTGCCCATGAACACGGTGGCGACGTGCGGACAGGACGGCTTAGTGTTCATCTGGACGCAGGATGAGCCCGGCGGCGCTTGGTCCAAGACGCTGCTGCACGACTTTAAGGTCCCAGTGTGGCGGCTCTCGTGGTCGGTGATGGGGAACGTTCTCGCCGTCTCGGACGCCAACAACCTCGTGACGGTGTGGAAGGAATCGGTGGACGGGAAGTGGGACCAGATCTCAGCCGCCGAGTGAGTTTTGATGAAGGGAATCTCGATTGGAAGCCGACGGGCGTATCGAGAGGGTAGCACACCAAGGCGCGATTTTGAGCGATGGCTTGTTTCATCACGTGGTGGTACATTCGAAGGTTGTCTATCGCACAAAACGGAAACGCGTCATCGCTCAGAATCGTCAATCCCTCAGATCAGAATCGTGTTCACTCGTCCTCGTCTCGGCTCCCCAGCGCGTCGGCGACGTCGTTGCGTCTCGGCTGGCTCCCGTTTTCCCAGACGCGCCGCGTCTTCCCCAGCGCGCGCAGGTAGTTGAACGGGTTGTGGTGCCTCGAGATACTACCAGCGTTGCCGTACGCCTTGGGGTCGCTCAAAACCGTTAAAGGGTGCGGCGTGTTCAGCACGACGCGACGCGCGGCGTCGCGGCCCCTCTCACGCAACAACGCCGAGAGGTTTTCGTTCGAGTCGTTCGAATCCACCGACCCGAGAATCAAAGAAGCGGTCAACGCGGCGTCGTGCTGGGTCAAGCACGCTAAGCGGTTCAGGTTCGACCGGCGAACGGAAGAGCGCGACGTGTGAGTCGACGCTTTCTTTTCGTTTTTGTTCTGAGCCTTGAAGGACGCGTCGTCGACGTCTTCGCGGTCGTCGCCGAACCACTCGCCCCACCCGGCGCCCGCTCGGCGGTCCAGCCAGTGGTTCTCCATCGACGTCTGAGACGTCTCGATCGTGTCCACGAAACGCTCGTCGAAAGTCTCGCCGTTCTCCGCAACCTTCGCGGCGACCTCGTCGAACAGGTCGTCGCCCGCGAGCTGGTACAGGCCCGGGCCGGGGGGGAGCAGCGGGTGCGCGCTGCCGTGCATCGCCTGCAGCAGGAACATGTCGCCCACGGGCGAGTAGAACATCTCTTCTTCCAAAAAGCTCTTCTGCGCGAGGACGTCAACCTTGAGCGAGCCGGGCGCCATCTCCAGCGCGCGCCGCGCCCACGCCGGGTAGTAGCACGAGAAGCTCCGAGGCACGATGTCCTTGCCCATGGCGACGGACTTGATGAACGAGCGCGGCAGAGAAAGTCGCCGCAAAAGAGCGTCGCCGCCGCACAGCACGTAAGGCGCGCCGAAGGTCCAGACGTCGGCGACGTGTTTCTTGTCGGCGGCGCCGCGAAGGATGAGCATTAACGCCAACACCATGGCGAGCGAGCCACCGATGCTGTGGCCGGTGATGTGCACGCGCGCGTTTTTGCCGTGCGTCTTGACGTGCAAACGCACGACGCCCTCGACGGCGTCGTAGATGTCCCGCGCGGCTTCGTACGCGCCGCGGTGCACGCGGACGTCCAGCGCGGGGTCCTCGAAGGGCACCGGCTGGAACGTCAGGTTCGTCTGCCACGACGCTAAAGACGTCGAGCCCTCGATGGAGATCCACAGAGTGCCCTTCTCGTCGTCCGCGGCGACGGCGTACGCCACCGGGAGTCTCTTGGAAGGAAGTCTCTTGGAAGTCTCTGCTGGGAAGTCTCTTCCAGGAAGTCTCCTGGAAGCCACGGCGTTGGACGCGAACGCGGCGGATGAGCGATGAGTCTCGCGCGGCGAATCAGTCTCCGGCGACGGCGCGGCGACGTCGTCCTTCGCCCCGGACCCGGCGCGCGCTCTTTTGCTTCTCGCCTCGCGCTCGTCGTCCTCGTCCGCCTCCTCGCGCAGCGCGTCGAGGCGCTCGGAGACCGCCTCGGCGAGACGAGCCGCTTCGCGAGCCGCCTCCACGGAATCGGCGAGCGAGCCGGGGTTCGCGGCGACGCGCGCGAGCTCCTCGATCGCCGCGTCCGCGGCGTCGATGGCGCGGCGAGCCATCTCATCCGCCTTCGCCGTCTTCTCGCGCCCTCTCGTGCCGCGCTCGGTGTTGCCGGAGGCGGAGTCGGAATCGTCGAGCCGAACGTCCGTGTCGTTCCAAGCGACGGAGAGGTCGCCTCCGCGACGCGACGCCGCCTCCGCCGGCGCCTCCGCCGGCGCGCCCCGCGTTTCCTCCTCGGCGTCCAGCGAGCTCGCCACCATCCTGAGTCCGAACTTGGCGAGGCTCTTGTGCGCGGTGGGCAGGTAGTAGATCCAGGCCGCGAGCCCGCACGCCACGCGCGCGTGCCTGAGGTCCGCGGGCGATGAGGGTTCCAGAGACTGCGCGACGACGCGCGCCAACGCCGGCGCGACGGCGTCGCTCAGCGCCGACGCCTTTTTTGTTGTTCGTTCTTTTCTTTCCGTGTTGAACACTCGCGAGACGCTCCACTCGGCGACGCGCGAGACGGCGCCGCTCAGCTCGAGCGCCTCGAAAGACCCCTTCAACACTTTCTTCGAGAAAGCGTCCGTCCGGAACTCGTCGTCTTTGACGTTCGGGTCGTTCACAAAAAAGTCACGAATCGTGTCGTCTTTAGGAGCGTCTTTAGGAGCGTCTCTCAACGCCTTGGCGCGATTACGCGACTCGTTGTTCACGCCCGAGGTTTTCGTCGCCGACGACTTCACCGCCGCGCCGGCGGTTTCGCCGAACGAAACTAAACCCGCGCCGAGGACGTCATCGTCGAAGAACGCGACTTTGCGCAGAGACGCGCTCGCCGCCGCGGCGGCGGCGCGGCTCGCGGCCGAGGCCGCGAGCAAACGGTCGCCCGCGGCGCCCAGAGCGCCTCGAAGCCTGCGTTTGCGCTGCGTGTCCGTCTCCTCAAAAGAGACATCCGCCGCGGAACCCGACGAGGACGACGCCTTCATCGCCTCCCTCGCCCTGGCGACGTCCCGCGCGGCTTCGCCGAGCGCGACGCTGGCCTCGCGCGCCTCGGCGGCGCGGCGGCGAGCCACCTCGAGCGCCAGTTTCAGCTCGGAGGCGGCTTCGTCGGCGTCCGCGGCGGTCAACCGGTCGCGCGCGGCGTCGGCGGAGTCCGCCGCTTTTTCGTCGGAAGCCGCCGCCGCGTTTGCTTTATTCTTTTTACGCTTCTCTTCATTCGCCAGCGCGCGCGCGCGTTCGCGCGCCTCGACAGCGGCGAGCGCGTCCTCGAGCTTGTCCACCGCGGTTTTCGTGACGGACGCCGCGAGCGCGCCCGACCTGTTTACCGTGGCGTCGCCCACGATGCCCCCGTCGTCCAGCGCCTCCGCGAACGCCTCCATGTTCCTTTCGGGGTGGTCATTGTCGCGCGCGAAAACAGACCCGGACCCGTCGGCGTCGGCGTCGCGAGTCACCGTGATGGAGCCCACGCCCACGGCGGTTCGCGCCGTTCGGTTTTCCAAAGCTTCTTCGCTCTTCTTCTCTTTCTCGGTGAGCGTCTCGGTGAGCGTCTCGGTGAGCGAAGGCAGAGCCTCGGCGGGGTCGTCGGAGAAGACGCGCGCCGCCGCCTGGTCCTTGAGCCACGGAGGGAGCGGGACGCGGTTGAGGAACGAAGCCTCCGCGTCACCCCTCGGGGCGGCCGCGTCGTCCTGCCCTGCCGCGGGGGTATCGTGCCCTCCCGAGCTCGACAGTTCGTCCTCGTCGGAGTCCTCGTCGGAATCTCCGAGCGCCCAGCGCTTCGTCCACGCCCACCATCCCCCCGACGCGCCCGCGGCCTCCGCAGCCTCCGCCGAAGGGATGTTCGTTTCCGACGCGTTCGAAGGAACCCGCGGGGACTTCGGGTCCGGCTCCGCGGTGGTGGTCGCCGCGCCGGACCCGCGCTCGTCCTCGCGGAACGCGCCCGGGGGAGGCACCGCGACGCGACGCGCGCGACCGCGGCGCGGCCGCGGCGCCGAAGCGTCGCCCTCCCGCGCCGACGCGGCGACCCGCGGCGCGCGGGTGCGTCCGAAGACGTTTCTCATTCGCTCACCCGAGGTGACGTCGCCCGGGGGCACCGACGCGCGTCGGCCGAGCGTATCGCGCGCGCGCCGCGCACGCGGCGCGGGGGTGGCGCGAACCGCCGCCGCCACCCCGCTCGCCACGGATGCGCCTCCTCCGGCGGACATCTCGGCGCGCCGTGCTGTGCGCGCGCGAGAGGCTCCCGTTTCTCCCGTCTGCCGCGTGGCGCACAGTCAGCTCCCAAACGGCGCGAAAAACGTCAAAAACCCAACACCTGTCGCTTGAGAGCCGCGAGCCCGAGGAATTTGCGCGAACACGCGGTCGTGGCGGCACCAAGATTCGGCCGCGGCGAGAAAAAGGGAATCGAGAAATGTTGAATCCGCGCTGCTCGCGAAACCTCGAACTCTCGTTTCGGCGGTGCCGACGAGGAGACAGTCGCGTTCGACGCGAATCGTCGTCACTCGCCTCGCGCGCCGGCACGTCCAGCATGTCTTCCGAGGAATCGCTCCGCGCCGCGTTCGCGGCCGCGGACCAGTCGCACGTGTTCGCGCACTGGGACGCGTGCTCGGCGGAGGAGCGCGCGTCGCTGCTCGCGCAGCTGTCGCGGATCGACCTCGCGAGCGTCAAGAGCGTGTTTTCGCGATCGATGGCGGATCACGCCTCCGGGTCTTCAACAAAGGGCGCGATCGAGCCCGTGCGCGCGGACGACGACGCGTCCAACCCCGAGATGGCCGAAGCGTGGAAAGAGGCTGGCTTGCGAGCCGCGGCGAACGGCGAGCTGGCGGTGGTTCTGCTCGCGGGAGGGCAAGGCACGCGGCTCGGGTCATCGAAACCCAAGGGCATGTACGACATCGGCCTTCCCAGCGGGCGCACGCTCTTCCGGCTGCAGTGCGAGCGGCTCGCGCGGCTGCAGAGGGACGCGGCGGGGCATTCGACGGGCAAGGAGACATCGCCAATCACTGTGCCCCTGTACGTCATGACCTCGCCGTTCACGCACGCCGAGACGGAGGCGTATTTCGAGTCGAATGGCTACTTCGGCCTCGACGCCGCGGCGGTGACGTTTTTCCAGCAGGGCGACTTGCCGTGCTTCTCCGAGGCGGGCGCGATTTTGATGAAGTCCCGAAGCGAGGTCGCGACCGCGCCCGACGGCAACGGCGGCGTGTACAAGGCGCTGCACGCCAGCGGGTGCGTCGCGGACATGAAGAGAAGAGGCGTCAAGCACGTGTACGCGTACTGCGTGGACAACGCGGCTGTGAAAGTCGGCGACCCGGTGTTCGTCGGGTTCTGCGTCTCCAAAGCGTGCGACGCCGGCGCCAAGGTGATTCAGAAAGCCTACCCGACGGAGCCCGTGGGCGTGTTCACGCGCCGGGACGGCAAGGTGCACGTGGTGGAGTACTCGGAGATGCCCGAGAGCCTCGCGACCGCGCGACTGGAGGCTGGTGAAACCGGCGATCCGGGCGGCGGCGCTTTGAAGTTTGACGCGGCGAACATCGTGCTTCACTACTACTCGATTTCTTTCCTGGAGTCGTGCTGCGACCCGGAGGGGCCTGTGCAGCGGCAGCTGGCGTACCACGTCGCGCGCAAGAAGATCCCGGTCGTGAGCGACGACGGGAAAGAGAGCGTCACGCCGATTACACCGAACGGCGTGAAACTCGAGGCGTTCATCTTCGACGTCTACGCGTACGCCGGAGACTCCGTCGCGTTTCTCAACGGCGTAAGAGCTGAGGATTTCGCCCCCGTGAAAAACGCCGAGGGCGCCGGGAAGGACTCGCCGTGTACCGCCAGGCGTTTGCTCTCCGACCTGCACCGTTCGTGGATTGAGAACAATGGCGGCGAGGTGGTCGGTGACGGGCTCATAGAAATCGCGCCCGCGGTTTCGTACGCCGGCGGCGGTTTAGAGTTCGCCGAGGGGCGAAGGTTCGCGGCGGGCGAATCGGTGGAGGAGGACGTCTGGGTCGAGGCGAGGCGCGTTCCGGCGAAGAGCGCCGAGAAGAGACGCGAGACCGAGCGCGAAGAGATTAGGGGAGACGAGGACGGGGCGAAGCGCGCGAAGACGAAGTAGGCTTTGTTGACGACAGTCCATGTATCACCTCTGAAGGGGAATAACCGTGAGTCTGACAGTTCACATACTTTCTACCAGCTGACCAAAAGTCCGGGGGGAGATTGTCGTGAAACGCGGATCTTTTCCTCTCCGAGGCGCTCGCGGTCACAACCCTCGGCACCGGCTCGAGATGACGCGAGAGGAGCGCGGGGGGGGTCCTTGAAGGAGGCGCGAG
>Ga0209666_1003760_pt1 | contig 10955 bp, 7 predicted proteins | sample SaaInlV_125m_DNA_FD_184679 | JGI IMG/M metagenome (GOLD analysis project Ga0209666, IMG submission 184679) | Marine microbial communities from expanding oxygen minimum zones in the Saanich Inlet - Saanich Inlet SI037_S3LV_10m_DNA (SPAdes)... | ecosystem: Environmental > Aquatic > Marine >...
TGTATGATTACGAACGAAGGTAAATATCATAAATAAATATATATTCTCATAATTGTATTATTGCTGAAGTGCCTTCCTTGATGAATGACCGGGGGGGATGGGATGACGATATTACGGACTCGGGGTTTTGGGTTTACGCGGTCGGCTGGTTCGGGACTTAAGATCCTTTTATTTATTATATTTGATTGTGTTCCCATTCTTTTTTTTAATTAACGTAAAATTTATATACCTTCGAAGGTAAGGTACCAATCAACGATATTCTGAATTTCATCAGGGAGTGACACTTTTAACGTAACTTTGCGCCATCAAAACGAATTTTCAAAATCGGTCCCAACAACTTTGAAGCGCGGTTCGTGGGCAACGGGAAAACCAGGGTTTTATTTTGTGCAGCGCAAACAGCTCCAAAAAATAGGCTTTCTTTCATCGCGAGTACTCCTATGAGCAAACAGTACGATTTTCCAAAAGGTCGGTTTTTAAATAATTAGTGCCCCCCTGTCCTTAACTTGATTACAGTTAAGGATAAGTCGCTTACGTGAACATAAGCGGAATCTTTAAACTGTTTGCCCATTGGAGTGATTGTGTGGATCGTAATGATAAAGTCTTTACGTTATTATATAAAATCGTTATGCATAAAAAAGTGTCACACCCTGATGAAATTCAGAATACCAATCATATATATCTTCATTCGAAGTTACGTACCAATCAACGACCAATAGATACTTGTACAGCAGAACCAATTTTGATCGTATATATATATGATGCGTTACTAATTTCATTTTTGTGGCAATTTTTGACTTTGTTGCCGAGAATTATTTGTAATAAGGTCTAAGGAGTTTTTCAAAATACGCAACCTGCAGCTCAATTCAAACACCGTTCAACTTCGAGTAGAGGTGCCGCACCTGCAAAGGCACGAACTTCCGCGAGCCCATGAGAAGACCGGCCACCGACTCCGCGCATGCTGCTCTGCAGGTCGGTATTTCTTAGGCGGACTTAGAGCTGATCACCCTGACAGGTTTGAACTCTTTCGCAGGGCTCGGTTGAAGTCACCCCACACTTCCCTGATGAAGGAACGCAGAAGAAGTCGACTTTAAAATGTATCCTTCCGGGGCAGAAAATTTTGAAATTACCAGCTCATGAATTGCTACTGCTTGGCGATGCGAATGTTTCTCGTACAGTTGCAGACTGGTACCGACGGCTTGCTTTAGATTTTGAAGCCGCAGCTGGGGAGCTGTGCACTCTTCTGGCGCAGGTGAGACAGGTTATAGGGTTTTTTGGGCGCGTCGCCTCATGGACCGCACCCGGCTTCCCTGGTTACAACCGGTCCGATATTCAGAATGCTAACTCTTCATTTTTCAGGCTGGTGGCTGTCATGTGACTGTGACACTGCAAGACGTACAACATTTGGACTTGCACGAAGTCGGTGACCTTGTCTTTCACGCGCTTTGCGAGGGAAATCAGGGCAGTGCAGCTCGACTTAATAGTCCTGGGACCATACTGGTCAAGGGAAGGTCTGCTGGTCAAAGGAATGTTTACTTGGAATTTTGGGCCGAGCTCTTTCGAACTAGTTCTGCAGATAAAAAGCTTTTTTCCATGGAAGGGCCGCAAGAAGGGCTTAAACTACAGGGAACCAATGGCCTATCCCTATTTCATTTTGTATCAGAATTACTTGCAACTTTTTCTGGGCTAAGAGCGAGGGCATTTCGCATCGTTGCCACCGAAGCCGGTTTACAGTTGATTACTTCGCTAGTCCAAGCTGTCAAAGTAAACGCGGACACGAGAGACCTAAAGCAGCGGCAAATGGATGCCGAAGCTAAAAAGGCTCGACCAAACATATCAATGATCAAATCATTGAAGGAAGGCATCTCACTCATGCAGATTCGTATTTGCGAGCTTGAGTTAATGATCCGGTACGTTTTCGAGAAGTTATTCACGCACAGATTTCGAGACGCCGACCCAAATATTCGTGCAGCCTGCATGACATCTATCGGGTGTTGGATGCGTGATCATCCACTTCTTTTCCTCTCTGATTTCTATCTAAAGTACCTAGGCTGGTCTCTGAATGATAAAGACTCTTCGGTCAGGCTAGCGGCTCTTTCGTCACTTTGCACTCTGTATGATAACTCTTCTGAAAACTTGGCAATAATGGATACGTTTAACTCGCGGTTCATTCCACGAATTTGTGAGATGATCAGAGATACAGATTCAAGTGTTGTTGTAAAAGCAGTTGAAGCCATGAAGCTGCTCTACGAGGCTAGTATTTTGCCCAGGCAAGACATGGAACCGGTCTTGGCTTTGCTACTGGACGAAGAGGTGCAGATTCGTGTTGCAATTGCTGCGCTAATACCAATTTTAACCCCCTCTGACTTATGGACAACCCTTGACGGCGTGAAGAAAGCAGAAGACCATGGGACTTATCTGAGGAGACAAAAATCCCAACATATATATTCGACACATGCGACACTGTTGTTCATCATCCAAGTAATTAAAATGCAAAACGGTGGAAGTCGCGCACGTACAGCGAGCATCGTCGATGCGCTCTGGGATTCCCAACATATGATTTTCACGGATTGGAATCTGATTTGCGATTTGCTGTTATCTGAGAATGACCAGATTGCCAACTATGAAGCTGCCAGAGGTCGGGCACTTGATACAATCGACGCGGTTATACTTTCGAACATATTGGTGTGTTCGGTGCGTCGAGCAGTCGGGGAAAAGTTGATTAATTGTGGGATCAACCGATATCATCCGATTCACCAAACAAAAACAGGGCAACTGACAAATGGCCAGAGATATTCAAACACATCGCGTCAAGAGTGTTTCACACAAGCCTACGCGAGTAATTTACTTGCATTGCTCCAAAGATGGAAGTCAGACGAAGCTGTTGTTGGGCCGTTGATAGAAATTCTTCAATACCTAAAGCTGGAACACTTTTCACTGAAGCGCAGAGAAGCAGATTACGGACGTGTACTCCAATGCATAGGAGACATTTTTCTCCAGCACTCTAGTCGACGCGTTGCAGATGCGTGCACTAACACACTTTTCTACGCTATAACCGAAAGGGCGTCACCCGTCTGCACTTTTGGCACTCAGACCTGCAAGTTTTTGTTCAAGAGTATTTTGCAAGCTTTTCAAGACATCCAATTGGCCCGCAATGCAGCTGAAGCAGCATCAGAACGACTTATCCGCGGTAAAGAAGATGCCAAGCAGGTCTCAGCTGGTGAAATTTTACAAAATCGAATCATGTTGCTCCGTTTGAATTCTTTACTAACACACGTGCCACTTGCTGAAATTTGCAACACGGCTGAGCTCTGCAATGAGCTTCTGAAGGCGTTACTCACAAACATTTCAGATGTTGCCTCGAGAATTCCTACAGGTGCTAAACTCGAGATTGTTCTACTTTCAATCCGAGCGGCATCTTTAATACTGGTTCACCAAATGGTATCAATAGTTGAAAGTGACGCGACTGTTGCGGCTCTTCTCCGTGAGCACATCGCCCTGAGAGACGCTTTCCTTGAAGCGACCATTCTGCTTCTGAGAAAAACACACCAGGCAAAGAGCAGCAACATTTTGTCGAAAGCTATCATTTCAACAATAACTGCGGTAATCATATACTATCAACACGTGTGTGTTGTGCAAAGTAATTGTCAAAATAATCCTGCAAAGGACTCAATGCTAATTAGCCTGAAGTTTCTTCCATCTGATGGTATGATTCATGCACTCTGGGAGGCTTGCAATCATATTTTCGATATTCCACTTGAAGGTCGTCATGGTGGTATTACAGAGGACCGATGTATAGGCGAAGATGCAGCTCAGATGGGCTATAATTTGGCCATGTGTGACACTGCACTTAGTGATCATGCTCGTGTTCCAGCAGAACTTCTTGCAAACCGGGGTCACTCTGGAAACTGGGCTGACTGTGCAATAGATGCGCTCATGTCAGATCTTCGTCTGCTAGGACCGCACGCAAGTGGCAATACTATAATCACGTCTCTCGCATCTGCTTTCGAAGAGTTAGGGTTCGAGAAACAGCAAACAGGCACAGAGCTTCAGGAGGCGTTCGGGGAGCTTGCAAACAACTTGGCAGATCTGTTCACAGTTGGAAGCCAGCGTGACCGCATGATCGTAAGATGCATAATCGAGGAGGGCTTGAAATTTGTTGTTCCGGATAGCTCCCCGAATCCTACTAGGATGAGATTCCTTCCGCTCGGGCTCGGGGGATTCATAGCAAAGCTTGCCTCTGTCGACGCAAAAAAGTTGATGAAACCGCTGAACGGAGTTATTGCTGTTGTTGACCGAGCGGATAAAGATATCTATACACCACTGTTTGATTTTGTCAAACTTGTTGCAGGTCGTTCCCGTGGGGTTGCAGGTTAAGTGCGCTGATGGACAATAGGAATGAAGGCACGCCTTTGAAATGCAGGCCCAAATTTACTGAACGCTTATTACATGCCTGAGAATATACTATAACCATACCGCACTATACCGGTAGTTTGGGTCTGACATCCTTCGATTTACTCGCCCTCGTGGAGAATTCATCTGCTACGCTTGACTGTAGAGGAACCTTTCAGCTTGGTTCCTGGATTCCTCAAGGTAATTATTGGAGGTGGTACAAATACGATGCACAAAATATGGATCAACAGGGAAGTCGGTTGAATGAAACCGCTCACAGTGTTCACAGAAATTTGGCTTACAAGGCTATTTCATGACGACGTAAAACACCAAGGGTTGCAAACGGTGTTCAATTTCAATGGTCAACCTATTTTCATAATCTAAAATTCTGAGCTTGGTCAGGTTTTACAACACTGAGATTTATGTTTTTTGACGCCTTCATTGACCGCCCTGACTACAATGGTAGACGAATCCATCTGCTGATCATCTGGGCTGCATGTGTCTTGAGCTCTCTATAAGCAAAATTGTTCAACTTAACTTTTTAAAAATCACACCGATGGACTCACCTTTGATATGATGTGATATATTTCAGTGAGAGTTTGCTGAAAAGCAGGCTCAACATTCGTTGAATCCAATGCCGAAGTTTCAATGAACGACAAGCCTTCGAAGGTGAATGAAAGACTATTTGAGAATGATAGTGTCAGCGGGCGAAGAAGAAGGAACCTCACTTTCTTTAGTAGCAAACAGAGCACCAACATCTCGGGACACGCATCGCAAGTGCTCAAGGTCAGACTTGTTGCCAACTAACATGATAACAATATTTGCGTCTGCGTGATCTCTGAGTTCTCTGAGCCATTTTTGGACATTTTCGAATGATTCTGGAAATGTTCATATTTTAAATGAGCCGGGCACGAGCAATTAGCATTCTTCACCTGACTTAGTGACGTCGTAAACCAACAGTGCGCCAACAGCACCTCTGTAATAAGCACTTGTTATGGCTCTGTATCTTTCTTGACCTGCCGTGTCCCAAATTTGTGCCTTCACTGCTTTCCCGTCCACCTCTAAACTTCTCGTCGCAAACTCGACGCCGATGGTTGACTTAGATTCGGAACAAAACTCGTTTCGAGTGAAGCGAGAGAGTAGGTTCGATTTCCCAACGCCCGAGTCGCCGATCAGAACTACTTTGAAAAGATAATCGTAACTGCAGTCGGAATACTTGTGAGGGCAAATTCACTCCCCTACTGAAAGGAGAGAAAATCCAAAGTTGCGGCACTTACTCGTCATGGTCCCTCGTGTGAGACATTTTTTGGTGCTCGATTTGCGGTACTCAAGGCCGGGAAAATTGTTCCTAGAGATCGAGCTTGCGCTTGATATGCAATGAAACGATGAAAACAAACTGTTTCTTACTTGCTGAACGATATATATGCGCACAATGCCTGGCTACCGGCGTCGAATGGTTCTGGCAGGGATACGATATTCGATAATTGTCAAGGTGCCTCAAATGGTGCGGAGGGCTCCAGATATTGGCCCGTGGCTAACATAAGCGGAACCAATCAAGGTGAAATTAAGATGATTTTTTTAGTTAAAAAGACACCCGGTGACGTATGTAATTATTTTAAATTAATAACCATATAGTGCTATACTAATTCATATATATATGAATTAATAATTATATACTAAATAAACCGATACTTTGGAAAATCAAAGAATGTGCTCATAGGTGTGTTCGTGCACACTCGCGGAGAAATATCTCGAGCGAGCCTTGACCTTCGCCAGATTTTTTCACATCGGTTGAAATGACTCAGATCCGTACAAACCAGTCCTGGACACATGATGACATAGACACACCAAAACCCTACGTCATCTAATTATCTGTAATATTTATATGTCTTATTAGCCATGGTTTTTACTGTACGTAATAATTGTCACATGTGAAATCTTAATTCTACAAGTACCTTTCGGATTCGCGTGCCCTACTTTCACAAGTAGTGACAGAGCCGCCGAACGCATACCCAACGGTCAAAGGCACATTCTCTTGATGTCGTCCCCTTCAAAACTACCGATGTTTGTTGGCGACACCACGGCTCTGCATCAGGGGCACACTCGAACGACAAGGCGCGTCGCCACGGTGGTGCGTCCATTCCCCCTCTCCTGTTTTGTATGCGCCGCTCGAAGAAGACCATTACACGTTGAAACTTCTTGGTTATCGACCACCTCAGTGCAAAGCTGCGAAGGCATGGACGAATAACGCTATGAAATCGAAGACTGCGAGCGTCGATGCCATTAGAGCGACGCGCCTCATCACTGCAATCAAAACTCCGTATTTGCCCAACGGGAAGGTGGACCTTGCGTCCTACGATGGGCTGGTCGAAAGGCAGATCGAGGGAGGAGTTGGGGGCATAGTTGTGGGTGGCACTACAGGCGAGGGCCAGCTGATGTCATGGGATGAACATATCATGCTGATTGCGCATACCGCCAAACTTTACGGCGATGAACTGAAGATAGTTGGCAACACTGGATCTAACTCCACTCGCGAAGCTGTTCATGCCACCTCCCAGGGTTTTGCTGTCGGTGGGAAAATATGTTATTATCCACTTTTTTGATACCATGTACTGAAGCGTGATTCATTTATTTGACCCTGTGCGATAGGTATGGACGCATCGCTGCAAATCAATCCTTACTACGGGAAAACCTCCACGACTGGAATTCTTCAGCACTTCCAGGCGGTGATGGACTACGGACCAGCAATAGTGTACAATGTCCCTGCGCGAACTTCGCAAGACATCTCACCAGATATCATGAGGCAGCTTGCGGAGCATCAAAATTTCGCCGGCGTCAAAGAATGCGAGGGCAATGATCGGATTAAGGCGTATACCGATGATGGGATCGTGTGCTGGACTGGAAATGATGATGAGGCACATGCTGCTAGGTATGAGGCAGGCGCTGCCGGAGTAATATCTGTAACAAGCAATGTGGTCCCCGGCCTGATGAATGAACTGATGAGTGACGGGCCAAATCCGGAGCTTCGCGACCGGCTTTTCCCACTCATGAAGTGGCTGTTTGCGCAGCCGAACCCTATCGGTTTGAATACTATGCTAGCCATGTTGGGCTGCATAGAGCCTGTTTTCCGCTTGCCGTATGTGCCGTATGATTCTGACATGCGAGCCGAAGGAGTTGCCCTGATTCAAACCATAGGATTGGAGCACACTCCCGGCAAAGTAATCCGCAACATAGCTGATGAACAGTTTGAAATTCTTAAGGAGTGGTGAAGTTGACAGGAAGTTCTTCATATATTGGTTTTATCGGGCGTTCGTTCAAGTTTAGCTTCCCTTCTGCTCATAAGAATCACGTTCCCAACATCTACGCTCAACAATTTCCGATAATATTCCTTGAAGACATACTGCTGACTTGGCAAGTCATATCAAAGAAAATAATGGCGGAATCTTAATTGACAGTGTTTCTAAATATCACAAGCAGCAAATCTTATCAACTTCATATTCACCTTCGTATCACTTATATACAATGGGAGAACTGATAGCCTATTTCCATTTCTAATTAGGTTGACTCTCGTGTCATGAGTGGTCCGCCCATTATTATACATCTGCTTTCGCAAGCTTACCACTCCGAATACACAAGGGAATCACTACAATTGGGATGTGTAAATCACTTGATGTAAATTCCTATGTAAAACTGGGCTCAAAAGCTGATTTTCCACAATGTCGACCGTTCAGCTCAAAACCTTTGTCCTGATGGATCTACTATATTCAATACGATGCTTTCATTAAACTAGATGTACACAATAAAATCGAATCAAGATGATTCTGGCACAGTGCTGCACACGAGTAATAGCTCATCAAGGCGTAGCAGAGAACTCTCAAGCCGTGTGGCTGCAGATCTTATACGCGTAAGTTGTGTTCGTTGTGATGTCGTCAACGGAATTAAATTTCTATCCTGCACTCTCTCGAGCAAATAGAAGATCTGGGCCAGGGGAAAATGTTTTCATCCGGTTAATTCGTGGCAGAGCACATGGAGCATATTACCTCTTGCTGTCGTAACAACTCGTGCATCATACGATTTCGAAGGTTGGAAAGGGCACGAAAGAGTTCTCTCTCTGAGGTTGTGGGCATTATGAGGTTAGAATCATGCAAAAACAGTCTACCTTCGACATACCGACTTGCTGACTAACATGAGATGAGTTGACACGCCACAAATAAAATGTCCGTGATGGAGCGTGATCTACTGTCCGCGCCACCTCTTGTATTTGGACATATTGTGCCTTAAGAAGTTTGTAAAGTAATTCTCGGGTGTCCTTTACCGATATCATTGCCTGATCCAAAACGTATGAAGGCAAAAGGCGAGGCAGCATCGAGAGTCATTCAAGCAAGTACTAACCATTTCGGCAATTTGCTTTTGCTCCAGGTTTTGCTTCAGTAATAACAATCTAAAAATTCGGCATGCTGGACACCCGAACCTCTCCCGAACAACGGCTTCCAACTATGTGGAATGGAAGAGATCTTAATATACATATTTTTTGCTTTCCCAAGAGATATCGCACACCTCTTTCGCACGAATAATGTTGAAGACCCGTGAGAAGTCGATGCTGTAAAATATTTGTCTGTTGCCTGCACCGTCTGCCACGTAACTAGTAACAAGTTTCCAAGGGTTGTTCTTGAGAGAGTCAAGATTTTCTTTCATCAATATTTCCACGTCCGATGATTTCTCTTGATCAATGTTACGCGTCAACCTCTCTAGGATGTCGGCCTGAGAGAACACTTGGGTCTGCTAAAGATCTCAACGTTATTAAATCACTTACTTTGCGCACTTGAACAAGCCCCCCCTCACTTGCTGTGTTTCCTTGCAAACGCGATACCTCTAGCATTGCCTATTGAGGGTAAGGATTGCTCGCCAAAGTAACAAATGAAGAAGAATAGATGCACACCAGAAGAAGCCGGCTGGCAGGCTCGCTGATCTGATGACAACGTCTGATTATCGATGGGCAAAACAACAAAAAGAAATACTGACTTTCTCGCGGACATCTTCTGCGCAAACCACATGTTGCAAGCATCGATTGATGTGACCAAAGTTCACACGCCTAAAAAATGATAATGATAATGGCTTGCACGTTAACTTCAGAAAATTGAAACACACCAAAACACATCTTTGCTGAAAGAAAACTCCTGCCAAAGAATGCTGTCAGAAGACAGCCAAGAGCACAATGATGAGGATTGGTAAAGTTACCTCGCCGGAAGTTTTGGCGTTAACATTTCCCCCCTCAGCATTGCCTAGAGACTTCCACAATCACAAAGTTGTATCCATCATAGTAAAAAATGAAGACTGTCTCACCAAATGCGTTCAACATGCTCTGTAGTCAAATAGGTAGAGGAAAGACAGCTTAAATGTGAAATCATTTAATACCTTCGAAGGTAATAAAACTGCGTGCCTTACCGGTACAGTCTCGACTAATCGCTCGGCAGCAAGTTGAGAGAGTGCTGCAGAAAAGGAACATTAAAATAATTTCGGAAAGGAGAAAAGAATTTGACGATGCGCGGTATGGGGGCCCTTTTTCAAGTTTGTACCTTGCTTGAGGAAGCTGTTGTCAGGTGCCTATAGTTATTTGAAAGGACGTTAGGGCAAGCAAGACGCAAATGGAATCTTGTTCACCATACCAAGGTATCAAGATCATGCTGACTATCCGAAATTCGAGCAAACAACTCGTGAGTTTTCAATGTGCCGTGCTGAAATAGAGCTTCGAAATATAACTCCTGAACTTTCCCATAGGACTCCTGGGGAAGGATAGTTGGGTGTGCAGCGAATAGAATCATGTGGCGTGATGCTTGCCCTGATGTGTAAGAGATAGCGGGGATATCTGAGCCTATACAGTACGGCTTCGACGTTTATTTGATACGCATAATCCTCTTCGTCCGCGTTTAGCATAAAATGGATTCTTTGAAAAAGTGTTTTAAGAGGTTACTTTTACGCTCGGTGGGATGTTGTTGCCCAGAAAGTGTTGCGAAAGACGTTACTCGGGGGGATGCGGCTGCCACTCACATAACATTGTTGTGCCGAATCATCACTAGCATAGCTTTTTGACATCTACTTGATTGCATGTGCTGATGAGGTGGATATCGATCAACTTAAGAAGACACAGAGAATATTTAAGGAAAAGAGCACCGTATCTCTTACTAACTCTCTTAGAGTCATCGATCCCCGCCGTGCTAATGCGCGACAAACGACTCCGCAGTCGTATCCAAAAGCATCGGCAACAATATCGCAAGCGAGGGCCGATGCCTCAGTTTTGTGACACTTTGCACGAGTCATTTGGTGTCGTCCACCGGTCATGGCGCAGCTAAAAAGAGTATATGCGTCGGCAGTTTCAGGACGGAGTTATTACCTTCGAAACGTACGTTCTTGGCGACATATTTTACAACCATACAAATATACAAGTACGAAGGCACGTATAAATATCTTCGAACGAAACCTTATTATTATTATTACCTTCGCATTCATTCATTCGAAACCTTGCATATATACGAAGAAGGTTATATATATATCTTCGTTCGAAGGTA
>Ga0209666_1003761_pt1 | contig 10953 bp, 18 predicted proteins | sample SaaInlV_125m_DNA_FD_184679 | JGI IMG/M metagenome (GOLD analysis project Ga0209666, IMG submission 184679) | Marine microbial communities from expanding oxygen minimum zones in the Saanich Inlet - Saanich Inlet SI037_S3LV_10m_DNA (SPAdes)... | ecosystem: Environmental > Aquatic > Marine >...
TAAGAAGAAAAAAGCAGAAGCTTTAAAAAAACTACAGAATCAAGAAGTTAAAGAAATAATTGAAAATTTTATGCAAGAATAGTATACTTAAAGCTATTTTTATGTAATATATATTATACCTATGAATAATAACATTAATAAATTATACGACATCGAAGATGACGTAATTGACAGAGGCGATGCTTCTAACTTGTCTGAGGGGCTTGACTATTACAACATTGATAATAGTCCTTCGGACATTAATCTCAACCAAAAAATTGAAGCAGACTATCACAATACTTATTACAAAAAAGGTAAGTTTAGCACAAGAACACTTAAAATGAATAATATTAAATGGCACAAATTAAATAAAATATGACAACAGCAGAAAAATTAAGTAAAATTCAAATTGAGTTTAAAGCTAAGAAGTCTAGGTTTAATTCTTTTGGTAAGTATAACTTCAGATCAGCTGAGGATATACTGGAAGCATTGAAACCTATGAATGAAAAATACCGAGTGTATTTTACTATTGACGAAAAGTACATTCATACAGATCAGCTACCTATCATTGAAACAAAAGCAAGCATGTTTGATATAGACGAAAACAATGCTATACATTCAAGTGCTATTGTTGGTGTTGATTTACATCAAAAAGGTATGGCTACGCCTCAGCAGTTTGGAAGCGCTTCTAGCTACGCTAAAAAGTATGCACTAGGTAATCTACTATTAATAGATGATACTGCGGATGCGGACGCTACAAACGATCATGGGGCTATGCGTAAGCCTAAAATAACTTCTAATAATATTGAAAAAGCTAAAAAGTTTTTATCAAACGGAGGATTACTTAAAACGCTACAAGATAAATATGATATAGAGCCTGCAGCTCTTAAAGAATTACAGAATGGATAGACAAGAGACATTAGATAAATTGCGTGATGATGAGAATTATTACGGTGAGTTTGGAAAACAATACCTAAGTAATTCTGATATATCAGCATTATTAAATAATCCTCTTGATTTTAAGAAGCAAACGTCACCGTCTGCTGCATTGGTAATTGGTGGTTATTTTCACACATGCATCCTCGAGCCTCATAAGCTTGATAAGTACAAAATAATTAAATCGAGTACACGTAACACTAAATTGTACAAAGAGCTTTCAGAGGGAGATATATGTTTGCTAGAACATGAAGCAGATAATATTGAATTAATGAGAGAAGCAGTTCTAGACAACGAGCTATTTAAAGATTTAATTCAAGAGGGTGAAGTTGAGTATGAAGTACCTGGCTTAGTAGAGCTTGAGGGCATGACGTGGAAAGGTAAAGCAGATATTGTAAATCATTCACATCAATTAGTGGTTGATTTAAAAACTACTGGAAATATTAATGCATTTCAAAGTAGTGCTTACAAATATAATTACGACAGCCAAGCATATATATATTCAAAAATGTTTGGCTATGAACTTGTTTTTATTGTAATTGATAAAAACACTAAGCAACTAGGTTTATTTGATTGCAGCGATAAGTTTATGCATTCAGGTTCAAACAAGGTTGCTCGAGCCGTGCAGGCTTATAATGAATTTTTTGTAAATGGCGAAGGAGATTTTAGCCAATATTATATCTCCAAAACACTTTAATTTAAATTTAATTATTATGGCAAGAACAAGAAAACAAACTTGTGATGTTACTGGTGTAACAACTAGTGTAAACAATTTTTACAACAAACAAAACCATGTAAAAGCGGTAGATAATCTGCGTAGAGTTACTGGCGCTAACAAAGACCAGCTCAGAAGAATGTTTAATCAATTAGCTACATACTAATGGCAAGTATTATTTCAGCAAACATTGACTTAACTAAAATTGATAAGTCAAAAATTTATGAGGGTAAAAAAGGTAAGTATTATCCAATTACTATTGTTCTTAACGATGAACCTGGCCAATACGGCGACTCTGGGTATATTCAAACAGAGCAAACTAAAGAGGAACGTGATGCTAAGCAACCTAAAAGTTATTTAGGTAATGTTAAAGTGGTCTGGACTAACGGTGAAAATGTAACTACTGCCGCTAGAGAAGATTCACCTCAGCAAGCTTCTATGCAAGCACAGGCTCCTGTAGAACCTGATCTTCCTTTCTAATGAATGAAGACTTTGATTTTTACGACGTCGAGTACGACGAAGACGGTGAAATAACTTTAATTGAAGATTAAATGAATACAACAGAGATCAATGGATTTACGATTGACCAGTTCAATCAATATGACCTTGAGGTTGGCAAGAAAGAGGGTGTATGCCCTAAATGCTCACATGATAGGAAACCTGAAAATCGTAAAGCTAAATGCGCTATGTATGATTGGGAACGTGGTCTCGGCACTTGTATGAATTGTGATGAAGTATTTCAACTGCACACCTTTAAACGTAAAGGTGGTAGTGATAAAGTTTATGTTAGACCTGAGTGGAAAAATACCACTGAGCTATCTGACAAGGCTATTAAATGGTTCGAGGGTAGAGGTATATCACAATCTACCCTCAATCGTTTAAAGGTATCTGAAGGAGTAGAATGGATGCCTCAAACAAGTAAGAACGAAAATACTATTCAATTTAATTATTTTATAAATAACGAATTAATAAATATAAAATATAGAGATGGTAGAAAAAACTTTAAACTTGTTAAGGATGCAGAAAAAGTATTCTATAATCTTGATAATATTGTTGGTCATGACTGGTGTATTATTGTGGAAGGCGAAATGGATGCTCTTAGTTTTTGTGAAGCTGGCATACATAACGTCATATCCGTACCAAACGGCGCTACACTTAATAGGCTTAACCTTGATTATCTTGATAACTGTATTGAGTATTTTGATGATAAATCAAAAATCATACTCGCTACAGATTCTGATGAAGCTGGTCAAAACTTACAACAAGAGCTTATACGTCGGTTTGGCGCGGAAGTATGTTGGTTGGCAAGTTTCGGAGAGTATAAAGATGCTAATGACCTTCTTATTGCTAGCGGCAGGAACGCTCTTCGCGATGCTATACACAATGCAAAGCCTGTTCCATTAGAGAACGTTGTAACAGTAGGGGATATAAATGAAGAACTTGAAGAATTTATTTATGAAGGTTTTAAACCTGGGTATCAAATCGGTCTTGATAACTTTGATAGCATATTCAGTACTTATACAGGGCAATTCATCACCGTTACAGGAGTGCCTAGCTCTGGCAAGTCTGATTTTGTTGATAGAATGGCTGTGGGTTACCAAATGAAGTATGGCTGGAAAACAGCATTTGCTTCACCAGAAAACAAACCAACATTTTTACACGCTCACAAGCTAATCAGAAAGATTGGCGGCTGGATGCCTAAAGAATCTGATTTAGGCACTGAAAAGTGGAATCGCTGCTTTGAAATAGTAAATGATAATTTTTACTTTATAGAAGCAGAAAGATATGACTTAGACACGGTACTTAAAAAGGGTGCTGAGTTAGTTAAAAGAAAAGGTATTAAATGTTTAGTAATTGATCCTTACAATAAAGTTAAAATGAAAGGTGCTTCTGATATGTCTATACCAGATGCAACAATGGAGTATTTAGCTAAAATAGAAGCTTTTGCAAAAAAGTATGATGTTTTAGTAGTTGTTGTAGCGCACCCAACTAAAATGTACAAAAAAGATGATGGTACTATTGACGAACCTACTATGTATAATATTAAAGGTGGTGGTGAATGGTATGACGCATCTTATCACGGTTTATTAGTGCATAGAGATTATACTAATAATTCTGTGAAAGTTAAAGTACTTAAAGTAAAATTTCAAAACTTAGGTGAGAATCAAGCAGAAGCACATTTTAAATGGAATCACGCTTCTGGAGACTATATGCCTTTATCAGAAGTGCCTAGTGGACCAATGCCCTGGGATTAATGGCAAAGAAAAAAGAAAATTGGATGCCAAAGTATCATCCTAATCCCGAAGAAACTGAAGCTTCTAATTATTGTGTAAGAAACAATATTAGAATATCACCACTAGGTATTAATGGTGAAATTGGAAAATGGAAAATAGGTATAAATGTTGGACCATATGTAAAAGGTGAAAAAACTAATATAGCACCTCATATATATGACAAACACACTATATGGCCTAGTTATTACGAAATGTGTAAATATTATTATGATAAACGTACAAGATGAGTACAGAGGATTACTATCAGGAATACTCCACGGTGGAGCACAAAAAGAGGATAGAACAAAGACTGGGACACAATCTGTCTTTGGAAGAATGCTTCGACATGACATGGAACTTGGGTTTCCATTGCTAACAACTAAAAAAATATATTTTAAACATGCAGTTACGGAACTATTATGGATCTTACAGGGACGCACTGACATTGCTTACTTGCGCGATCACGGTGTTACTTACTGGGATCCTGATTATAAGCGCTCAGGTAGAACTGACGGTACGCTCGGTCCTGTTTATGGGAAGCAGCTTAGGAACTTTAATGGTGTTGATCAGCTTGAAAAAATACTCAAGCAAATTAAACAAGAGCCAAGCTCAAGGCGCATTATGGCAAGCTTATGGAATCCCAATGATATGGATGATATGGCACTCCCTCCTTGTCATTATGGCTTTCAAATATATATAAACGATGGAAAACTTAATTTATTATGGAACCAGCGATCTGCTGACGTCTTTCTTGGGTTGCCTTATGATTTTGCCATGTATGGTTTACTCTTACTTATGTTGGCAAAAGGAGCGGGTTATAGACCTGGGCGTCTTACTGCTTCACTGGGTGATTGTCACCTTTACAATAACCATATCGATCAAGCTACAGAGCAATTATCCCGTGATTTTAGGGAACTTCCTCGCGTGGGAATTGATTTTGGATTATCTATTGAAGAAGGAGCAGGAAACTTTATAAGAATACCAACACATAAAATGATTCACTTGGTAAACTATAAACCTCATGAAGCAATTAAAGCCCAGCTCAATGTCGGAGTATAAATACTGGTTTCAAAAAAATAATCATATGGGTAAATTTCTTAGCAAAAGAAGTTTAGAAATAATTAAATCAATAAAAAATGGAAACAGTTCTAAGTAAAGGTAAGTACAAAATTTATCATATACCTGGCGTTAAAATTGGGTGTACAACAAATGTTCAAAAACGTATTATTGAAACTCAAGGCTATAAGCCAGGTGAATACGAAATACTTTTTGAAACAGATGATGTAGCAGAAGCTTCTAAAGTAGAGCAAACACTACAAAAAGATTTAGGGTATAAAGTAGATAGAAAACCTTATAAAGATTTATTTAAAAAGACTATGAATAAACACAGTTCATCACCGACTACAACTACATTTAAAATATCATCCAAAGAATTAAATGCAAACTTTTTAGCAGATTTAGAAATTAAAACACAGTATGGAACGTTCAAGCTTGACTCGACTGATAAGATTGATTGGGTTATATCTAATGTACATAATAGTCAATTTGGTCCTAGCACCTGTTATATTTATAATAAAGCCATGGCTGAAGCGGGAGAGTTCCAAACTTTAACAAAAACTGTATTGTCAGATAATATGTTTGAAGACATAAGACAATGGGCTAATGATCGCGGCTTATATGATAAAGGCGACGCTAAAACACAATTAATTAAATTATATGAAGAATCCGGAGAGTTATCCCAAGCTTTACTTAAAAATGATAAGGCAGGTATTATTGATGCTATTGGTGATAGCGTTGTTGTTCTTACTAATCTTGCCCACCTTGTCGGTACCGATATTGAAATTTGCATTAAGTCTGCTTATGATGAAATATCTAATAGAACTGGTAGAATGATTAACGGAACATTTGTAAAAGATGCGTGATAAAATTATACAACAAGTAGTAAGTAAGATTCAAAAGCGATCTGACGTAGGTTTTAAAAAGTATGGTGTTACTCTTTTCGATGATGACCAACCACTAGATACTTGGCTCAATCATTTACAAGAAGAACTTATGGATGCCGTAAACTATATTGAAAAAGCTCGTATGTCATTACGTGAAGAGATTGAAGAGTGCTACATTAAAGACTGGGAAGTAGATGCTGAACTTGTTTCTGCATATCCAAATCCTGGACCACCCGATCAATTAGGCTACAATATAAATAAAACATGGACAACTAATCATACCAATGAGACGAAGGAAAAGTAAAAAGCGTGGACCTGTAACAGCAAAGAAAATTACATATGACGGTATTAACTTTGCCTCTGGCCTTGAGCGCTACACTTATATGGCTTTAAAGAAAGAAAAACTATTTGAATATTATGAAGGTGAAGTTTTCCAGCTTATCGAAAGTTTTAATTTTACAAATGAATCTTACGAAAAACAAGCAAACGGGAAAGGTGATTACACTAACCGAGGGAGCAAGAAAGTATTGGGCATTAAATATACACCTGACTTTACTGGAAAAGACTACATCATAGAATGCAAGGGGAGAGCTAATGAATCTTTCCCCTTACGTTGGAAACTTTTTAAATTATGGCTGACAAAAAACAATATTGGAAAGACACTTTACAAACCGCAAAATCAGAAGGAAGTAGACCGGACGATTCAGTTAATAAAAGAAAACAGAAAAAATTAGCGTCATTACATTATAAAAGACGAAAATTAGAAAAAGATATTAAAAAGTATGCAAAATACAGCAAGCAAATTAGCTCAAGAGCAATCGACGAAATCGCAGGACGACACGGATTTTACATTGAAGAATCATTATTTAGAGAGGATCGACCATCACATGAAAATGCTTAATTATTATTTGGATGAAACCGTGGGAGCTTAGTATAGGATTATATCCCGGTATAGTTATCGGAGCAAGGAGTTATATCAACAAAGGATATAACGAGCATGTAATATATTTACCTTTTGTAGAACTTTGTTTAACAGTATATGATGAATAATTGGCAAGAATACTTATTAAAAAAATATCCTAAAAGATTTAAAAACAAAAAAATTATTATAACAGAAAAGGAAACTCATTTTGAAATACAAACTAATAAAGATGAAAGTCCTTTAATATTAAGTAAAGACGCATTATGAGCACACCAACGAGAGCTGAGCTAGCTGGTAAAGTTAGCCAATTAAAAGCTGTATCAGAACAAATAATTATGGAAATGCGGATGCTTGATGAGCGCATATCTGGGCTATATGCTTTCATACAACAACTTCCTAATTATGATGAAATGGTTGAGCAATTAAAAGAAAAAGCAAAACAAAACAAAAACGATAAAAAACTAGAAATATAGATGGGGTTATTTGAACCGCGTATAGCATATAAACCTTTTGAATACCCTGATTATTATACTGAGGGTTGGTTAAAACAAGCACAGGCGTTTTGGTTACATACTGAAATACCTATGTCTGGCGATGTTAAAGACTGGAATGAAAAGTTAACTAAAGAAGAAAAAAACTTAGTTGGTAATATACTTTTAGGTTTCGCACAAACAGAGTGTGCGGTATCTGACTACTGGACACAAAAAGTTGTTGGTTGGTTTCCTAAACACGAAATACAACAAATGGCTATGATGTTTGGTAGTCAAGAAACAATACACGCTGTAGCATACAGTTATTTAAATGAAACATTAGGATTAGAAAACTTTGAAGCATTTTTACAAGATGAAGCGACGATGGAAAGATTTGACAACCTCGTCGCTTATAAAGGAACTGAGCTGGTTGGTATCGCAAAGTCCTTGGCTGTTTTTTCTGCTTTTGCTGAAGGAGTTAGTTTATATTCTGCTTTTGCTGTATTATATTCTTTTCAATTAAGAAATTTATTGAAGGGTATTGGGCAACAAATGAAGTGGTCTGTAAGAGACGAATCTCTACACAGTAAAATGGGGTGTAGGCTATTTAATCATATGTGTGAAGAAATACCTAACTTATTAGAAGAATGTAGAGATGATGTTATTACAGCAGCAACAGCAATGCTTAAAGCAGAAGAAAATTATATTGATAAAATGTTTGAACTCGGGGACATTGAAAACCTTAAAGCCTATGATCTTAAACAATTCATTAGAAAACGTCTCAACGAAAAGCTACAAGAACTTGGTTACTTCGACCTCGGGCAGTACTTTGCATTTGACGCAGAAGGAGCAGCAAATCTCGATTGGTTCTACCATCTTACTGGTGGGCATACTCATACTGATTTTTTCGCTGTTAGACCAACAGATTATTCTAAAGCAAACGAAGGAGAAGATTTTGAAGATATTTGGTAAATTATGAAGAAATTATTTTTTATTTTATTTAGTGCAATTTCATTTGCACAATCCCCGGAAATATATGGGTTATGGGGAAGCCAAGAGGGCGAGTTCGTAAAAATTGATTATGATAACACATTTGAAAGATTTAAAATTATCAGTGGCAGTAAAAAAAATAAAATATTGTCAAAAGGAATTGTTGAAATAATTGATAAAGAATTACATATTGTAAGAAAAGATACTATAGATGGATATAAGCTTTGTTATTACTTAGGCAATGAAACAATGGTTGTTTGCAAACCCAGATCAAATAAAGCTTGGTTATTCCAAAAAATAAGATGAAAATATGTAATAAATGTCTTAAGGACAAAAGTGAAGACAAATTTAGAAACACCAAAAAAACCTGTAAGCAATGCGAATGGCGCTTTGGCCAAAGGTGGTTAAGGGTATTAGTTAAAGAACGTAAGCTCAGTCCTTTAGAAAGAATAGCTAATAGGCTTGGATATATGGGTGCTGCTTTTATAATGATGTCGCCTTATTTACTTTCTTACGGGAAGATAGGTGCTATAACATATATATTTGGCGGCTTGCTGTGTACGCCTCAGGTTTGGGTTGCTAAGCAATGGAACTTAGTAATAGTTAATTTAAACGTAACGTTGGGTTACTTAATTTATTTATACAATTTATAATGTGGAATAATGAATGGAAAAAAGGTGAAGACTACCCAGCCTGGGGAGATACCGAAGTTTACAAAAAGACTATATCCGGGGGATATTTGGTTAACGGTGAATCCCCCAAGGATGCATACTGGAGAGTCTGCAACGCAGTCGCAAAACGATTATACAAGCCAGAACTAGCCGAAAAGTTTTTTGAGTATATATGGCAGGGCTGGTTGTGTTTAGCGTCTCCTGTGCTGTCTAATACAGGCACAGACCGAGGTTTACCTATTAGTTGCTTTGGTATAGACGTAGCAGATAGCATACAGGACATAGGTACTAAAAATTTAGAAATGATGTTACTAGCAAAACACGGTGGGGGTGTTGGTATCGGAATTAATATGATTCGTCCCGCCGGTGCTAAAATAACAGGTAATGGAACTTCAGACGGCGTTGTCCCTTTTTGCAAAATCTACGACTCAACTATACTCGCAACCAACCAAGGTAGCGTTAGAAGAGGAGCTGCATCAGTTAATATCAATATTGAACACGATGACTTCCTCGATTGGATTGAAATTAGGGAACCAAAAGGGGACATCAATAGACAATCTCTTAACCTACACCAGTGTGCTGTCGTTGGCGATAAGTTTATGCGAAGACTTGAAGCGGGAGATCAAGACGCTCGGCAAAGATGGGCAAAGCTACTCCAAAAGCGTAAAGCAACTGGTGAGCCATATATCCTTTTTAAAGGCAACACGAACAAGTCTAATCCAGAAGCGTATAAGAAAAACAGCTTAAAGGTACACATGACTAATATCTGTAGTGAGATAACACTACATACAGATGAATCACATAGTTTTGTTTGCTGCTTATCATCACTTAATTTAGAAAAATACGACGAATGGAAAAATACAAATCTAGTGTACGATGCTACTTGGTTCCTGGACGGTGTCCTGGAAGAATTCATACAGAGAGCAAAGAACATGCGGGGGTTCGAAAATTCTGTAAGGTCAGCTGTGAAGGGACGGGCTCTAGGGCTGGGAGTTCTGGGCTGGCATAGTTTACTACAAAGAAACGGTATTGCCTTCGAGGGTTTGTTAGCTCAATTTAAAACTCGCGAGATATTTAGCAAAATAAAAATTGAAACAGAAAGAGCTTCAAGAGCGTTGGCTGAAACATACGGTGAACCACTTTGGTGTGTCGGTACAGGCTTCCGCAATACGCATTTAAGAGCTGTTGCACCAACCGTATCGAACTCAAAACTTTCTGGTAATGTTTCGCCAGGAATTGAGCCTTGGGCTGCTAACGTGTTCACAGAACAATCCGCTAAAGGAACGTTTATTAGAAGAAATAAAGAACTAGAAAAAGCATTAAGAAAAGTTGGAATCAACAATAAAGAAACTTGGGACAAAATTTTGGAAGATGGTGGATCCGTTCAAGGAATTAAACAACTTGATGGATGGCATTACGATAACGGAGGAAGACTTAATCAAGAAGGAGAAGGAGAACCAGTAAAGAATGTATTTAAAACATTCAAAGAAATAAATCAACTGGAACTAGTTAAGCAAGCAGGCATAAGACAAGACTATATAGATCAGTCTGTAAGTTTAAACTTAGCATTTCCATCCGAAGCACCGCCTAGGTGGTTGAATCAGGTGCATATTGAAGCATGGAAACGTGGTATTAAAACTTTGTATTATACACGTACAGAATCTGTATTAAGAGGGGATATAGCAGCAGCGGCTATGGATCCTGATTGTTTAAGCTGCGATGGATAATTTAATATTACCATTTTAAATAATTAAAGGGGATGACGCCGTAATTGGTATCATCCCCTTTTTTTTGTTTAAGCATATAACTTTTTACGCTTAATCTCTTTGGTACTCGGTTCAGCATTATATGCTTTCTTTTCCCAAGGTAAACTAGGATGGCCTTCTATATAAGATTTCCCTTTATAAATAATCTTGCCATTCTTACGTTCATACTTACTGTCATTCCAATACACATAATTATCATCATAATTAAGCTTTCCAGCTTTCATATCTTTCATGTGTTGTTTTTCATGAGCAATAGTTTTTGCACGTTCAACAGGAGATAGGTTAGGG
>Ga0209666_1003765_pt1 | contig 10946 bp, 11 predicted proteins | sample SaaInlV_125m_DNA_FD_184679 | JGI IMG/M metagenome (GOLD analysis project Ga0209666, IMG submission 184679) | Marine microbial communities from expanding oxygen minimum zones in the Saanich Inlet - Saanich Inlet SI037_S3LV_10m_DNA (SPAdes)... | ecosystem: Environmental > Aquatic > Marine >...
ACCATTCCTTCACCTTTTCTTTCTTGTGCAGATAAAGTTTTTGAAATATTAGAGGCTCCATCAACTGATGTAGCGGTGCCTATAACAATTGCACCTTTATCAGATAGCTCAGTTGCAATTGCCATACCAATCCCTCTACTGGCACCTGTCACTAAAACGACTTTATTTTGAATATTCATTTTTTCCTAATCTCTTCTGTGTAATTAACTAATCTCTTTAAAATTTTCAATTGACTCCATTGAATCAATTGAAATATTCTTTGAATCTCTATTATTCCTCTTGCTGAGGCCTGTAAGTACTTTGCCAGGACCAATCTCTAGAAATATATTAAGTTTTTTTTCACTCATAAACTCCATAGATTGTGTCCATCTTACAGGATTGAATAACTGATGAAAAAGTCCATCTTTGATTTTTTGTTCATCATCATAGGGAATTGCCTCAAAATTTTGAACTACAGGAAATATTGGTTTTAAAAACCTAATAGTTGATAAAAATTCTTTGAATTCAATCGCTGCTTCTTTCATCAAACTGCAATGCGACGGTACACTAACCGGAAGAATAATCGCTCTTTTAGCGCCTGCTTCTTTAAAAATCTCAAGCGAGGTGTCAATTATTATTTTTTCTCCGGCCACTACAACTTGACCCGGAGAATTAAAATTAACTGCCTCTATAACTCCTTTTTCTTCTAAATTATTACAGATATTAATTACTTCACTATCTTTTAAACCTAAAATCGCGGCCATTGCACCCTCATCATTTGGTACAGCGTTTTGCATTAACTCGGCCCTTTTTTTAACAATATGCAGTCCATTCTCAAATGAAAATACTTTTGCTGCCACTAAGGCTGTGATCTCACCAAGGCTATGGCCTGCTGCAAAAGATGGATAGTTAATATTATTCTCCTCAAGCACTCGCCATGTTGCAATACCGGCAGCAAGCATCAAGGGCTGCGTATTGATTGTTTGATTGATATCCGTATTTTCAATATTTACCATATCCCAAAAATTGGTATTTAGGATGTCTGATGCTTCATCAAAGGTTTTTTTAATTAGGGGATTTGAAGTTAAATTTTGCATCATACCTATTGATTGTGAACCTTGTCCTGGAAATAAAGCTACAAAATCAGTCATATCAAATCCTTATTAGTGCTGAGCCCCAGGTAAAACCACCCCCAAATGCTTCCATTAAAATTAAATGTCCTGGTTTTATTTTTTTTTGTTTAATCCCAAAGTCAAGCGCCAAAGGAATTGACGCAGCTGAAGTATTACCTTGTTCATCAATAGTCACAATTAATTTATCCATACTCATATTTAATTTTTTTGCAGTGGCTTCAAGAATACGGATATTAGCCTGGTGAGGAACAACCCAATCAATATCTTCTTTTGCAAGATTATTAGCATTTAATGTTTCATCAACAATCATATCAAGCGTATTTACAGCCATCTTAAAAACCTGATTGCCTTTCATATCAATAGTATCTTTTAAACCCTGCTGCTCTTTTCTTGGAACATGAAGAAGCTCTTCATATTCTCCTTTTGCATGAATATGAGTAGAAAGAATTCCTTCTTCATTTGACTTTGAGAGGATAACCGCACCTGACCCGTCACCCCATAAAATTGCATTACTTCTATCTGAATAATCAGTAATTGTAGACATAGCGTCTGCCCCTACAACCAATACATTTTTTGCAGACCCTGTCTTGATAAATTTATCAGCCACCGAAAGCGCATAAATAAAACCACTACAGACAGCTTGGATATCGAATGCAGCACATTCATCAATGCCTAATTTTTTTTGTAAAATACAAGCTGTACTTGGAAAAATTTTATCGGGTGTGGTGGTAGCAACTACAATTAAATCAATTTCACTTGATTGTATGTTTGCATCACTAATTGCGATTTTAGCTGCCTCATATGCCAAATCACTTGTAAATTCGTCCTCAGCAACGATATGTCTTTTTTTGATTCCGGTTCTAGTGGTGATCCATTCGTCTGTTGTGTCAAGCGTTGACTCAAGCTCAGCATTAGTTAAAACCTTCTTAGGCAGGTAGCTTCCGCATCCTTTTATTTTTGAATAAATCATTAGATTATTTTATGTTATTGACTCAACTTTAAGTTGATCTTTAATTTTAGATATTACATCATTTTCTGATTCTGAAATCGTTGTTTCTAAAGCATGTATGAAGGCAAACTCATCTGCTCCCCCATGACTTTTTACCACAATCCCATTAAGTCCAAGGAATGAAGCTCCATTATATCGGCGAGGATCTAATCTTTTTTTAAACCGCTTCAAAACAGGAAGCGCAATTAGTGCTGAAATTTTTGTTAAAAAATTACGTTTAAATTCTAGCGTAAGAAAATTTGCCATCATCTGAGCAAGACCTTCAGTTGTCTTTAATGAAATATTTCCTGTGAAGCCATCACACACAACCACATCAGTAGTTCCCTTAAATATATCATCCCCCTAGACGTTTCCATGGAAGTTTAAATGGCTATTTCTAAATAACTCTGCAGATTTTTTAACCACCTCACTTCCTTTCATCGACTCACTTCCGTTACTTAACAATCCAATTGATGGATTATTTTTTTTATGCAAAACATTTGTCAAAATAGACCCCATAATGCCGAACTGAAGGAGCTGTTCGGGAGTGCAGTCTGCATTAGCTCCTAGATCCAGCATACATGTTGTACCGTTAGCATTAGGTAATTCACTTGATATGGCGGGTCTATCGATGCCCGGCAGCATTCTTAAAACAAAACGAGCAGTTGCCATAAGAGCGCCTGTATTACCTGCACTCACACAAGCATCAACAACACCTTCTTTGACTAAATTAATACTGACTCGCATTGATGAATCTTTCTTATTTTTTAATGCACTTTGAGGAAGCTCATCCATACCAACAATTTGAGTGGCGTTATGAATAGTAATTCTAGGATGGTTTAATGATTTTTTCTTCTTAAGAATTTTGGTAATTTCATCAGCAATACCCACTAAAACTATAGATATATTCTCATACTTTTTTAAAATCTTTAATGATGCTGGAATTGTGACAGAAGGACCAAAATCACCGCCCATCGCATCAACTGAAATTTTATGTTGCATCAGCTAATCGTAGACTGATGCCTACTCGCCTTTTGTCTCGATTACTTTTTTACCTTTATAAAAACCTGATGCGCTGACATGATGTCTTAGATGAGTTTCACCCGTTGTTTTTTCAATCGCTATTGCGGCATTTGATAAACCATCATGAGACCTTCTCATATTTCTTCTTGATGGTGATTTTTTACTTTTTTGAACAGCCATAAAGTACTCCTAATTAAAATAAGCTAATTTTCAAAGCTAAAAAAGTGTTAATAACTTTAAACAAAGCTTTTACTCATAATTAAGCCGAGATTTTATCATAAATTCTTTTTTTTTTGAATAATACCTATTCCCAATTTATTAAGAAAAGTAGCATTACTAAAGAAGCTTTTTAATCTATCGATCTTAACTCTTATATAAGAGATATATGAATTTTTATATAAATATAAGATCGATTAATGTAGAGTTGATAAAATATTATTTTCAACATGTTATAATCGGCGGCTAAGATTATGCTATTCAATATTCGAATTTCATAAATTTATTAAAAAATCTACCATCAAAGGACTTAATTTTTGATATCAAAAATCCTCATTGCTAACCGTGGCGAAATTGCTGTTCGAATCATTAGGGCTTGTAAAGAGATGGGTATCACAAGTGTAGCTATATACTCCAATGCGGATAGACATGCTTTGCATGTTAAGAAAGCTGATGAATCATATTTTATTGGATCTGACCCCTTATCTGGTTATTTAAATGCTCATTGGATCGCTAATGTTGCCGTTACTGCAGGGTGTGATGGGGTGCATCCTGGATATGGTTTTTTATCAGAGAATTCAAATTTTGCAGCTATTTGTAAAAAAAGAGGATTACATTTCATAGGTCCAAGCTCAGAAGTCATCCAAAAAATGGGAGACAAAATTGAAGCTAGAAAAGCAATGATTAAGGCTGGAGTCCCAGTGATTCCAGGTAGCGAAGGAAATGTAAAAGACCTTGACGAAGCTGTAAAGATTTCTAAAGATATTGGATTTCCTGTAATGATCAAGGCTACTAACGGTGGTGGTGGCAGAGGTATCCGCAGGTGTGATAATGAGAATGAAGTAGAGTCAAATTATGAGAGGGTCATATCAGAGGCTACAAAGGCATTTGGAAGCCCTGAGGTATTTATTGAGAAATGTGTACTAAACCCTAAACATATTGAGGTACAGATCTTAGCAGACCAGGATAACAATGCTATTCACCTATTTGAACGAGACTGTTCTATACAACGTAGAAATCAAAAATTAATTGAGATAGCTCCCTCACCCCAGCTTAATGAAGAACAAAGAACATACATTGGTGATCTTGCTGTTAAAGCATCCAAAGCTGTAAATTATCAAAATGCAGGTACTGTTGAATTTCTCCTTGATAGCGAAAATAATTTTTACTTTATGGAGATGAATACACGCTTGCAAGTTGAGCATACAATTACAGAAAATATTACTGGCGTTGATATTGTTCAAGAGCAAATTAGGATTGCAAGTGGATTAAGCCTCAGATACAAGCAAGAAGAAATACAACACAGGGGTTACTCTATTGAATTTAGAATTAATGCAGAAGATCCTAAGCAAGAATTCGTGCCATCTTTTGGTAAAATTACGAGATATTACGCTGCTGGTGGCCCTGGGGTAAGAACTGATGCATCAATTTATACAGGTTATATAATTCCACCCTACTATGATTCAATGTGCGCTAAACTCATCATCTGGGCTTTAAATTGGGATGATGCAGTTACAAGAGGTATTCGGGCGCTTGGAGATATTGGTGTATTTGGTGTAAAAACTACTATTCCATATTATGTTGAAATTCTTAAAAATGAAAAATTTATTGGGGCTGACTTCAACACTAGTTTTGTTGAATCAAATCCTGAACTAACTGACTATAATGAGGAGTTGCCCCCTACTGTGATTGCTGCAGCTATTGGGGCGGCAATTGCTGCTCATGAAGGGATTTAAAAAAATATGAAAAAAATAGATATAACAGAGCTTGTTCTCAGAGATGGTCATCAATGCCACATAGCAACAAGATTAAGAACTGAGGATATGCTGCCTATATGCCCACAACTTGATGCTTTGGATTTTTGGTCTATTGAAGCATGGGGTGGTGCAACCTTTGATGCGTGTGTCCGATATTTAAAAGAAGATCCATGGGAGAGATTGCAAAAACTAAGAAAAGCACTTCCCAATAGCCGTATCCAAATGTTACTAAGAGGCCAAAATCTGCTTGGATATAGACATTACTCAGATGATGTTGTTGATCTTTTTGTAAAAAAATCTGTTGAAAATGGTGTAGATGTATTTAGGATTTTTGATGCTATGAATGACATTAGAAATATTGAAACATCAATCAAAGCAGTTAAGAAGTATAAAAAACATGCTGAGGGAACTCTAAGTTATACAACATCGCCTGTTCATAACAATGAATACTTTTTGGAAATGGCAATAAAATTAGAATCTATGGGTAGCGACACCTTAGCAATAAAAGATATGGCGGGTCTACTCACACCTCAATCTACAAAAGAGCTTGTAACATTACTGACAAAAAACATTAGTATTCCAATTCATGTTCATAGTCATGCTACTGCCGGACTTGCAAGCCTAAACCTAATAGCCGCGGTCGAGGCTGGAGCTACAATTATTGATACTTGTAATTCAAGCTTCTCTGAGGGGGCTAGTCACCCGACGACAGAATCCATAATTGCCGCCCTTCAAAGTATGGGTTATGAGATTAATATTGATATTGCCGCAATAGAATCCATAAGCGAACATCTCAGAGAAGCGCGTAAAAAATATTGGCAATTTGAATCAGATTTTACAGGTGTTGATCCGAGAGTTTTATCAAATCAAGTTCCCGGTGGAATGATTTCTAACTTATCTAATCAATTAAAAGATCAAGACGCGCTCAATAAAATGGATGATGTTTTAAAAGAGATACCCGAGGTAAGGAAGGACTTAGGTTATCCTCCTCTAGTAACGCCAACATCGCAAATTGTTGGTACTCAAGCAGCTTTAAATATTATTACTGGTTCGAGGTACAAAACGGTTACCAATGAGGTTAAAAATTACTTTCTTGGACAATACGGAGCTGCACCAGGTAAGGTGAATGAAGAAATAAAATCTAAGGCTATTGGGGACCAAAAACCAATAACTTGCAGACCTGCAGACAAACTAAAGCCTGAAATTGAAAACCTTAGAGTCAAAGCGGATGAGATTATAAAAAATAATGAGGACCTCCTAACATATGCAATGTTTCCTGATTTAGCGACTTCATTCCTCAAAGAAAGAAACGCAGGCTCACTTGTTCCGGAAGAATTACTAATAAAAAGTGAGGCTAATGATGCGAGTAATCGCTATGCGCCATCTGAGTTTAATATTACGCTTCATGGCGAAACGTATCATATAAATCTAACGGGTTCTGGTAATTCAGGTGATACTGAAAGACCATTCTATGTCTCTGTTGATGGAATATCAGAAGAAGTACTCGTTGAAACTCTGGATCAAGTTATTGTGAGTGACAGCAATGCAAAAAATTCAGATAATAGTGAAAAAACAAACCAAGGGAAACCATCAAAACATGCACGACCAACGCATGATGGATGCGTCACTACCGCCATGCCCGGAACAATTATTGATATCAAAGTGAAAGTCGGTGACAGCGTAAATGCAGGTGATAGTGTAATTGTTATAGAGGCAATGAAAATGGAGAATGAGATACAGGCCTCAAAATCTGGAATTGTTGTTGCGATTCATGTTGCAAATGGTGACACTGTGTCTCCAAATGAAACACTTATCGAAATACAACCTCAATAACTAAAATGAAGTTTTTTCTTTATGTGTAAAATAATTCTTGCGTCTTCATCAATCTATCGTCAAGAACTACTTAAAAGGCTCCCTATAAAATTTTCATCAACTTCACCAAATATAAATGAGGCAAGAATAAATGACGAGAGTTTTGAAGATCAAGCAAGAAGGCTTTCAAACGAAAAGGCAGAGGCAATTGCAAAAAAAAATCCATCAGCATTTGTAATTGGTTCAGATCAAACAGCAGAATTTAATAATAAAGAGGTAAGAAAACCCCTAAGTATTGAAAAGGCTTTTATTCAATTAAACGAACTCAGTGGTCAAACAATAAATTTTTATTCAGGTGTATGCTTAAAAAATATGCAGAAAAATATTTCTACTGATGCGGTCGTTAAATTTTCAGTAACTTATAAAAAACTTTCTGAAGATCAGATTAAAAATTATCTTAAAATTGAGGATCCCACGCACTGTGTGGGAAGTATTAAATCTGAAGGTCTAGGAATTACCCTATTAGAAGAAATTCGATGTAATGATCCCACTGCTGTTATTGGACTTCCATTAATTGAGCTGTCACAGATGTTTGAAAAATATGGAGTTATTTAATTGGAAGAAGATACTTCAAATCAAGGAGAGTTATTTCTTATTCCCGTATCAATTGAACAAGAATTTAATAATGATTTTCTTTTAGAAGAAGACAAAAAAAAATTAAAGAAAGTTAAAAATTTTATTGTTGAAAATCCAAAGACTGCAAGAAAAGCACTTAAAAAACTCAATCTAAATCAAAGCCTCCAAGAGTTAAACATCGTTGAGCATAGCAAAAAATCCTCGTTAGAATCAATAGAAGATTACCTAAAACCAGTCTTTGCTGGCGAGAATCTAGGGTTATTATCAGATTCAGGAACCCCATGTATTGCAGATCCAGGAGCTTTGATAGTCTCTAAAGCTCATGAGCTCAATATTAAGGTAACTCCTTTAGTTGGTCCTTCATCCATTATTTTAAGCTTAATGGCATCAGGATTTAATGGGCAAAACTTCTGCTTTCACGGCTACGTTCCTATTGAAGAAAATGAAAAAGCAGATTTTTTTAAAGAAATTCAAAAAAATATAAAGGCAAAACAGGAAACACAAATTTTTATTGAAACGCCGTATCGAAATAACAAATTATTAACAGATATTTTGAAAATAGATAATGAATCTATAAAGCTTTGTGTAGCAAATAATTTAACTGATACTGACCAAGTAATAGTAAGTAAATCATTAAAGGAGTGGCGTCAGAATAAAACACCTGATCTTTCGAAGAAACTATGCATTTTTCTTTTAAATTAAATCTTTAACAGGCTTAAAAGTTTTTCTGTAAATCTTATTCACTCCAAATTTTTTAATTAAAGAAACATGTTTTTTTGTTGGGTACCCTTTATGAGAATTGAGCTCATATTGAGGAAATAATTCGTGCAAAGATTCCATATATTTATCTCTCTCGACCTTTGCGACAATTGAAGCTGCTGATATTGATGGAATTAATGAATCGCCTTTTATCATTGCAGTAAAATTGTATCCCTCTATTTTAGGTGTGTAAAGTCCATCAATATAGCATTCAACAGGCTTCATTTTTAACATAAGTATTGCCCTTTTCATTGCCAATAATGAAGCATTTAGAATATTTAATTCGTCAATTTCTTCAACACTTGCCGACGCAAAGGTATATTCAAAAGATTTTATTTTTATCTCCTCATATATTTCATCTCTTTTTTTTGGAGAAATTTTCTTTGAATCATCTAGGTTTTTTATTTTTAGATTATTGTCTAAAATGACTGCTGAAGCAAAAACCGGTCCGCATAAAGGGCCTCTTCCTGCTTCATCCACACCACAAATAAGAGTCATTTAAGGTAAGGCTTTATTATTTTAAAAATTAAAGATGAGGTGTTCTTTTTTAAATCTTTATGAAGCCTATTAAATTTAAACTCAATTTTTTTTAAGTATTTTTTATCATTAATAATTTTACATGCTTTTTCACTTAATAAATTTGGCGTTGCTCTATGTTGTAGCATTTCAGGTACAAAATTTTCATTTAGTAAAATATTTGGCAAGCTAACGTTTGGAATTAAACGTACCATTTTCCAAATAAAATATGAAATCCAAGAGCCCTTATAAATTATAATCATTGGTTTTTTATGTAGTGCAATTTGCAGGGATGCAGTTCCTGAAGCAGCTATAGCGATATTTGAGGAGCTCAGTATTTCGTCAACCTTCCCTTTAATCAGTTTAAGATTTTTAGTAGGGTTATTTCTTATCCGACCTTTTATAAAATGCACATTTTTATCATTGGTTGTAGGTATTAAAAATTTAGCATCTGGATGAACTTTTAATAAGTTTTGGGCTGTTTCAAGCAAGGTGTCAGTATGAGCCCTTAATTCACCCATTCTGCTTCCTGGTAAAAGTGCTATTACGAGTTCCTTGCGATCAAGCTTTAACATCTTACGGTATTTAAACTTATTTGATTTTAATGGTATTTTATTTGCTAAAGGGTGACCAACAAATGTTGTTTGTATTCCGACTTTCTCAAACAATGGTTTTTCATGAGGAAAAATAGAAAATATATGGTCAGTAGATTTTTTTATCTTATAAACTCTATTTGGCCTCCACGCCCAAACGGATGGAGCAACGTAATGAAAAGTTGGTATACCACTTTGTTTAAGTTTCTTTTCAACATAAAAATTGAAATCTGGAGCATCAACACCAATAAAAATATCTGGTTTCTCATTTTTTAAATAATTGATTAACTTATATCTTAAAAAAATTAACTTAGGGATATTTGGAATTACTTGAAAAACACCATACAAAGAGAGATTTGAATAATCGAAAAAGGACCTTAACCCTTGTTGTCTCATTAAAGGGCCGCCAACCCCAACAAACTCAATATTCTTTACTTTGGAGCCGACATAAGCCATAAGCTGCGAAGCTATCAGATCACCCGATGGCTCACCTGCTAATATGGCTATTTTAGCCACTTGATCTTATAAGACCTCTATTTGATCTTTCAATGAAATCTATGTACTTACCGACTTCCGGTGAAGTTAGTTCAAGCTTGGTAAGCTCTTTTTTTGCCTCATCTATTGAATTATTTCTCATGTATATAATCTTGTATCCATTCTTGATATTGCTGATTGCTTCAGAAGTAAAGCCTCTTCTCCTTAAGCCTAAAGAATTTATTCCATTTGGAGATGCCATTCCACCCTTACTCACAGCCCTCACGTATGGCGGGACGTCCTGAGAAAGTAAAGTACCTCCCATTGTAATTGCATGCTGACCAATTTTACAGAATTGATGAATAGCGGTGAATCCACCCAAGACAACATAATTATCAATCTCTACATGCCCAGCAAGGCTAGCGTTATTTACAATAACTATATTGTTTTTTACTATACAGTCATGAGCAATATGGACATAAGCCAAAATCCAATTATCATTGCCAATCAAAGTTTTTTTGTTTCCCTCGACTGTGCCAGTATTTATTGTACAAAACTCTCTAATGGTATTTCTGTCCCCGATTTCAAGGTAAGTTTCTTGATCTTTATACTTTATATCTTGAGGTTGTTCCCCAATTGATGAACTATGAAAGATCTTATTTAATTTGCCTATTTTGGTATGGCCAGTTATATTCACATGGTTACCAATTTCAGTCCCCTCACCAATCTCAACAAACTTCCCAATTACTGAGTAAGCTCCAATCTTTACTTTTTTATGTAATATTGCCTCTTGGTGAATAATGGCAGTAGGATGAATATCTTGCTCAAATTCCATTGAATAATCTTTCTTTTAAATTTCTTTTAATACACATGTTATTTCTGCTTGCGCTGCAACTTCATTACCAACAGTCGCAACCCCCTTGTACTTCCAAAATCCTTTAATTGTTCTTTCTATCGAAACATTCAAATGTAATTGATCCCCAGGAAGAACGGGCTTCTTGAACCGTGCATTATCTACTCCTGCAAAATAGTAAACTGAATGATCATTAGGTTTGTCATT
>Ga0209666_1003768_pt1 | contig 10939 bp, 9 predicted proteins | sample SaaInlV_125m_DNA_FD_184679 | JGI IMG/M metagenome (GOLD analysis project Ga0209666, IMG submission 184679) | Marine microbial communities from expanding oxygen minimum zones in the Saanich Inlet - Saanich Inlet SI037_S3LV_10m_DNA (SPAdes)... | ecosystem: Environmental > Aquatic > Marine >...
GTCTTTATTTCTTTTTTTTTGAATGCTCTTAAAACAGATGTTAAACCGTCTTCTCTAACCATCTTATTCTTAATAAAAACCCCAATCATCTTAAATAAAAAATAGGCTATTCGATGCCTGTGTAAATCATTAACAACGCCTCCAATGGTAGCTTTTTTTATAGCAGTCTTTAAAAATGATATGAGTTCATCATTCTTAAAATGATGCAAAAACAACGTACACAAAACCACATCATATCTTTGTTTTTTGAAATCTTCAGAAAAAATATCTATTGTTTCAAAACTTAATTCTGAATAATCTTTAGAAAGCTCTCTAGCATATTTTATAGCATCAGGATTTGCATCAACACCTAATAATTTGAATTTATACTTGTTTTTTCTACCAAACTTGGCAACATCTCTTAGGATGTCTCCATGACCGCAACCCAAATCTATAATTGTAATTGTCTTCGTTTTTGTTTGTGTGCATAATAATTTTTTAAGGCCTTTTATAGTTACTGAATTGCCACCTAATAACCTGTTAATAATCTCCAATTTGTTTAATGTATCTCTAAACTCAACCCCTTCAAGAGTAAAGTCATCCATCATCTCTGAAGCTGAAGAACGGTGAGAGGTATCAACTAAAAAACTCATAGTGGTGGTATCTGTTTTCCGTGAGTAACTTTTATTATTTTGGGCAACAATGATGGAATTATCTTTAAAATTGAATAGGCAATTTGAGAAAAAATATGATTTCTAAATAACCACGCAACAAAATGACCGGTTTTTAATCGCAATTTAAATTCTTTGTTCCAATCTCTAATATACTGTTTTTCTAAATCTTCTCTTGTTTTTATTTCGCCATTTAGAAACTGAAAAATTCTTCTGCTTGCCAACCTGGCACTAGAAATGGCCATTCCCATTCCGTTGCCACACAAAGGGTGTATCATTCCAGCAGTATCACCACACATAATAATGTGATTTTCTACTGGACTTTTTGTTTGAAAAGAAATTTGACTGATTGTAAGTGGCTTTTCAAAAAGGGAAGATGAAGTTGTAAATATTTGTTTAAGGTATTTGTTTTTGAAAACAACTTTTTCTTGAAAGTCTGAAATGTTTTTATACTTTTTAAATGATTTATATGCTGTTATATAACAAACATTAATAGCATCACTTTCTACTTTAGATACCCCGCAATACCCACCTTTAAAATTGTGTAAAGCGACTAAGTTCTCTGGAAATACCCCCTTCACATGCATTTTTACAGCCAGATAAGGTGATTTTTTTTGGATAAACCGCCTCTTCATTTTTTGATCTAGTGTAGATCTTTTCCCAAAAGCACCAATCGTTATTTTACTATTAAAAATTCCCTCATTTTTTGTTGAAACTGAAAAACAATCATCTTCATAATGAATAGATTCTACAATATCTTTTAAAATTATTACACCGTTAAACTGTGCTTTTCTGAATAATAAGTTATCTAGAAAATACCTGCTCATTCCAAAACCCCCTAAAGGTAATTCTCCTTCTATTAAATTACTTTTTGTGGTGCTTATCTGAACTTTTGAAACCTGTTTAGCACCATTTTTTATTGGATCTATACCTAGAGAATTTAAGTATAATAGAACTTCATTAGAGATGTATTCTCCACAAACTTTATGCTTTGGGTATGTGTTTTTTTCAATTAATAATACTTTTTTTTTAAGTTTAGATAAGTGTATTGCACTTGTTAAACCTGCTAATCCTCCTCCTACTATTATTACATCAAAAGTTGTTGTTCTATTCAATTTTATTTGGTTGCAGAATATTCTACTTGAATTTTTACATTATTAGACAATAGGATGCTTCTACCACCAACACTAAAATTTTTGCGGTTTACCATCATTGAGGCTTTTAATACTAACGTTGAGCTGTCTTCAAAAACTTCTAAAGGAATTTCCATCTCTTCAATAATACCTTTGACACTTAACTTTGCGAAAAGAGTAATGTTGCCATTTGTATCCTTTTTAAATTTAGATGATTTTAGTATAATTTTTTCATGATTTAAAGCATCAAAATAATCTGTCTCTAATAAGTGTTTGTCTCTTGCTTCTATGCCTGTAAAAATAGAATTCACAGTAATTGTCGCATTAATATAGCTATTAGATAAGTCTTTAGTGTCTAAATTTGTCTTTATATCTGTGGTTTTAAAACCACCATCTACTGTTATTCCAAAATTTCTAATTTGAAATAAAACACTGGTTTTGTTTTTATTTTGAATCCATTCTTGGGAAGATACCATTGATGTGGTTAGCAATAAAAGTACAAGTATTTTTTTTAACATTTTAAACTTATTTATTCAAGTAGGTCTGCCAATTCTTTCCCAACCAGCGAACCAAGAGCAACACCCATACCGCCAAGGCGTATGCCGCAATAACTATTTTCAGAAAGTTGTTTTACGATTGGCTTTTTCTGGCTTCCGACACCCATAATTCCGCTCCACCGGTGGGTGATTTCAAAATCTTTATTTGGCAAAATAGTAGTTTTTAAAAGATTTTCTAATTTATTTTGAATGAGTGTTGTTTCACCAAATTGAGTAGTTTCTTCTGTCTCAAAATCTAAATTTCTCCCACCTCCAAGTAAAATTCTATTATTTATATTTCTAAAATAATAATACCCTTCCTCTAAATGAAAAGTTCCTTTAATATGTAGGTTTTTAATTTGGCTTGTAATCAATACTTGAGCTCTTGCAGGTGAAATAGATTCTTTGAGAAGTTCTTTAGAAAAACCATTGGTAGCAAAAAATAATTTAGAGGCTAAAACCTCTCCCTGAGTTGTGTTAATCTTTACTTGATTTGTACCCTCTGAAAAACCTAGGACAGAAATGTTGTTTAAAACTTTTACTCCTTTCTCTTGTGCTTTTTTTAGCAATTGTGAAACCATTTTTCCTGTATCTATCTGAGCTTCAAATTTATTTACCAAATAAGTTGGAACTATATTTTCGAAATTAAACTTATTGTTAGCTACAGAAAAAACACTTTCTTTGAAAAGAGGAAATAATAACTTGTTTAATTCCTCGGTCTTATTTTTACACTTTTCAAAAAAAACTTCATCAGAAAATAATTCATATCCATAATTGTGTTGATAATCAATATTTTTATCTCCTAGTAAATCTCTTAAAAGCTGAAGCCCCTCCCATCTCTTCTTTACGAGCTGAAACACCTCTTCCTTTGAATGGTTTTTAAGATCACTTAATAATTCTGAAGTGCTTCCAAAACAGGCAAAACCTGCATTTTTTGTGCTTGCTCCTTGCGGAAGCAATCCTTTTTCTAAAACAATAACTTTTGATTTTGGAAAGCGGTCTTTTAAGTTAATTGCACAGTTTAAACCAACAATTCCACTACCAACAACAACAAAATCATTGTTAGTAAACCATTCTTTATATTCCCAATAACTGTAATTCATTACACTAATTATTAAAAACAACTGCTATTGTTTTTTTGGTTATACAGACCAAAATTTAGAGTCCTTGTATATCTGAGGTTTTCATAAAAATTACTTCCACATAACTATTCCTTGTTTATAAAATACAAAAACAATGTTAGGTTTTAAAAATCTAACTTTAACTGAACCCAAACAGGATCTTTTTTTTCTGTGTCTAAGTTAGAAAAAGATATTCCCAATAACCTTACAGAATTTTTAAATTTTTCTTGGTATACTAATTCTTTTACAATATGCATGATTTCGTCTTTTGTTTGCATAAAGTTTTGAATAGTTTTGCTCCTTGTTTGTTGGGTAAAATCACTATACTTTATTTTTAATGTGATTGTTTTCCCTTTTGTTTTTGATTTCATCATCCGCTTTTCTAATTCTTCTGCTATCTTATCTAACCTCTCTAACATAAATACTTCTGAAGAAATATTTTTGGAAAAGGTTCTTTCTGCGGCAATTGACTTTCTAACTCTGTTTGGTTTTACAAGACTATTGTGAACACCTCTCACAATATTGTAATAGAATTTTCCTGATTTTCCAAATAGCCTTGTTAATTCCTCTAATGATTTGTTCTTTAAATCTAGTCCTTTAAAGATACCTATATTATTCATTTTTGCAGCAGTAACCTTCCCTACTCCGTAAAATTTATTAACTGATAGCTCTTCTAAAAAAAGAATTACCTCTTCAGGATTAATTGTTTTTTGTCCGTTTGGTTTGTTAATATCTGAAGCTACTTTAGCAATAAATTTATTGATAGATATTCCTGCAGAAGCTCTTAAGTTTAGTTCATTGAAGATGCGGTCTCTAATTTCTTGAGCAATCAAACTTGCTGATGGATTGCCTTTTTTATTTTCAGTAACATCTAAGTAGGCTTCGTCTAGTGATAGCGGTTCAACTAAATCTGTATAGTCGTTAAAGATTTGTCTAATTTTTTCAGAAATTTCTTTGTATCTAGAAAATCTTGGTTTTACAAATATGAGATGGGGGCATTTCTTTTTTGCTAAAACACCACTCATTGCAGACTTAACACCATATTTTCTTGCCTCATAGCTAGCCGCAGCAACAACCCCTCTTTCACTGCTACCTCCAACCGCAACAGGTTTTCCAACAAGTTCTTTGTTGTCTAGTTGTTCAACTGATGCGTAAAAAGCATCCATATCTACATGAATTATTTTTTTATATGCAGGTGTTAGTTCCACTTTATAAAGTTATAAAAATTTGATTTTCTAAAGAATACGTTTTTTACATAAGATTCTAATCGTTAAACAAATTGGTGTTTGTTTTTTTATAACTAAAAGAAGTTTCTATAAATATAAAAAGCGCCTCAAAAGGCGCTTTCTTAACTATTTATTTCTAGTTATTTTTATACTATTCCTTGAGCTAACATAGCGTCTGCAACCTTAACAAAACCAGCAATATTTGCTCCTTTTATATAATCAACGGTTCCGTCTTCGTTTTTACCATAAACAACACACGATTCATGAATCTCTTTCATGATCTGCTTTAATTTTTCATCCACCTCTTCTCTAGTCCAACTTAAACGTAAAGAGTTTTGACTCATCTCTAACCCAGATGTAGCAACGCCTCCAGCATTTGAAGCTTTTCCGGGAGCAAATAATATTTGTGCTTTTTGAAATTCATAAATTGCCTCTGGTGTAGAAGGCATGTTAGCCCCTTCTGCCACACAAATACATCCATTTTCTACTAATTGTTTTGCGTGTTCGCCATTTAATTCATTTTGTGTTGCGCAGGGAAGAGCAACATCACATGAAACAGACCATGGCTTTTCTCCTTTGAAAAAAACTGCATTAGGATACTTATTTACATATTCACTAATTCTTCCTCTTTTCACATTTTTTAAGTCCATTACATACGCTAATTTATCTGCGTTTATACCGTCTTTATCTAAAATATACCCTGATGAATCAGAAAGAGTTACCACTTTTGCTCCTAACTGAGTTGCTTTTTCTGTAGCATATTGCGCAACATTTCCAGAACCCGAAACTACCACCGTTTTCCCTTTAAAAGAATCTCCGTTTGTTTGTAACATGTTTTCTGCAAAGTACACGTCTCCATACCCAGTAGCTTCTGGTCTAATCAAAGAACCACCCCAAGATGCACCTTTACCCGTTAAAACACCAGTAAAAGAATTTTTAAGTTTTTTATACATTCCAAACATAAAACCAATCTCTCTTCCTCCTACTCCAATATCACCTGCGGGAACATCTGTATTATGACCAATATGCCTAAATAGCTCACTCATAAAGGCATGACAAAATCGCATAATTTCGTTATCTGATTTTCCTTTTGGATCAAAATCTGAACCTCCTTTTCCTCCACCCATAGGAAGCGTTGTTAAAGAGTTTTTAAATACTTGCTCAAAGGCTAAAAACTTTAAAATACTAGCATTAACTGTCGGGTGAAACCTAAGACCTCCTTTGAAAGGCCCTATCGCTGAGTTCATTTGAACTCGGTACCCTCTATTAACCTGAATCTCTCCAGTATCGTCTACCCATGAAACCCTAAAGGATATTAACCTTTCTGGTTCTACCATTCTAAGTAAAATATTCTTTCCGTGATATATGTCGTTTTTAACTATATAAGGAATAACTGTTTCAGCAACCTCTTGAACTGCCTGTAAGAATTCTGGTTCATGATGATTTCTCTGTTTCACCAAGTCCATAAAAGCATTTATTTTTGCTTCCATATGTTTGTTTTTGATTTGTGGTTTACTTGTTCAATTTTGCGACAAAGATATATATTTTAAGACATCTTAATCATACTTTTTACGTTTTGTTTCGGTCTGAAACATCAGTATTCAATCGTTTTCGTTTGGATTTTAGTTTTCAAAAGGAAAATGAATCGCTTTCCTTATAAAAAATGTAAATTTGCACAATATTTATTTCATTGCAAAACATGTTAGACAAGGTTAAAGAACTCATAGAAGAAGTTCATTTATTTAAAGCAACTTCTAAAACAGATATAGAAACTTTTAGAATTAAATTCTTAGGAAGTAAAGGAATATTAAAAGGGTTGTTTTCTGAATTTAAAAATGTTGATGCTGAATTACGTAAAGAATTTGGTCAAGCTTTAAACACTCTAAAAAAAGCAGCAGAGGATAAAGTAACTTTATTAAATACTTCTATAAAAAATTCCGAGGATGACAAGAAGTTTTATGGTGATTTAACAAGGCCTTCTGAACCAACACAGCTAGGTTCTAGGCACCCTATTTCTTTGGTTAAAAATCAAATCATTGAGGTTTTTAATCGCATTGGTTTTACTGTGTCTGAGGGTCCGGAAATAGAAGACGACTGGCATAACTTTTCCGCTCTAAATTTACCTGAATATCACCCTGCTAGAGATATGCAGGATACTTTTTTTATTGATAAAAAACCAGACACCCTGTTAAGAACACACACATCTTCTGTTCAGGTACGTTACATGGAAAATAACAAACCTCCTATTAGAACTATTTCACCGGGTAGAGTTTTTAGAAATGAAGATATTTCAGCAAGAGCTCATTGTATATTTCACCAAGTAGAAGGCTTATATATAGACACAGATGTTTCTTTTGCCGATTTAAAACAAACCTTATTGTACTTTACAAAAGAAATGTTTGGAAAGTCTAAGATTCGTCTTCGCCCATCTTATTTTCCTTTCACTGAACCTAGCGCAGAGGTTGACATTTATTGGGGTTTAGAAACTGAAACAGACTATAGAATAACTAAAGGTACAGGTTGGTTAGAAATTATGGGGTGTGGTATGGTAGACCCTAACGTGCTTAAAAATTGTAATATAGATCCTTCTGTATACAGCGGGTATGCTTTTGGTATGGGAATTGAAAGAATAGCGATGTTGTTATATCAAATTCCAGATATTAGAATGTTTTACGAGAATGATGTTCGCTTTTTAGAGCAGTTTAAATCTGTGATGTAAGTTTGTATATCAATTCATTAAAATAATAACCAGCAACCCTTTTACTTCAGTGAAAAAAGACATTCAAATTCCGATAATAACTGGTATTGAGATGGCTGTTGTTTTTGAATACAATGATATTTACAAGACAGATGATTGGAATGTATACGTTATCAACCAGAAAGATATTCATGTAGAGATGGTTGTGATTGTATCTAAAGGGTTTAGTAAAAAAAAGCAAACCTCAATAATGCGAAAAAAAATTGATGTTTTATCTGCAAACTCCTTTGCAAAAGTTGAGTGGATGCAGCCAGAACTATTTAAACTTACCAATCAATTTCAAGTTACTTTTTTTGCTAATAATACATTATACGACAAGACATTTACTTTTAAAAAAAATACCATACGAGAAAATGATTTAAAGCTAATTCCAGAGATTAACAAAAGAGGAATTCTCGCAAAATAAATTCATACCTTGTAGAACCTTTTGTTATGAAAATAATAGGTAACAAAAAAATATCTTTCATTGGTCTATCCGAATAAACCTTTTGAAATTTAAACTCAATAAAATTTGCTTTGTAATTACTAGAATTTATGAATAGCTTTTCTTTCTTTGACAGAGAAAACACCTTCAAGGAATTAACTTCAAAAGAATTTGATGTGTTAATTGTAGGGGGAGGGATTACGGGTGCAGGAATTGCTTTAGATGCTGCTTCTAGGGGAATGTCTGTTGCATTGGTAGAAAAAAATGATTTTGCTTCAGGAACAAGCAGTAAATCTACAAAGCTCATTCATGGCGGTTTAAGATATTTGAAGCAATTTGATTTTTGGTTAGTAAAAGAGGTTGGAACAGAGCGTGCTATTGTTCATGGTCTAGCGCCTCATCTAGTTATTCCAGAAAAAATGATTTTACCATTGGTTGAAGGCGGAACTTATGGTTCATGGCTAACTTCCATTGGGCTTAAAGTCTATGACGTTTTAGCAGCTGTTGAGGGAGACGATAAGCGAAAGATGTTAAGTAAAAAAGAAGCATTAAAGATAGAACCCTTACTTCCTGAAAATATTTTAAAAGGAGCTGGATACTATGCTGAATATAGAACCGACGACGCTCGTCTAACGCTAGAGCTTATAAAAACATCTTTACGTTATAGAGCAAAACCAATTAATTATGTAGAAGTTACAGATTTCTTGTACGAAGACAGTAGGGTTTCGGGCGCTAAAGTGAAAGATGCGTTAACTAATAAAGTATTTGATATTAAATCTAAATACGTTGTAAATGCTACCGGTCCATGGGTAGACGGTTTGCGACAAAAAAACCAATCTAACACTAACAAAAAACTACGTTTATCTAAAGGGGTTCATTTAGTGGTAAATCACGATAGATTTCCTATTAATCAATCTGTATATTTTGATATTCCTGACGGCAGGATGATGTTTGCTATACCAAGAGGAAATAGTACTTATTTTGGGACTACAGATACCAATTATCAAGACAATAAAAACGACGTAAGAACAAGCTTAGTAGACGCTCTGTATCTTATATCTGCTGTAAATAACATGTTTAATGATGTTTCTATTTCAATTGATGATGTAAAATCTTCTTGGGCCGGTTTACGCCCTCTTATTCATGAGGAAGGAAAACCAGCCTCGGAATTGTCAAGAAAGGATGAAATATATGTATCCAATACTGAATTAATTTCAATTGCCGGAGGAAAATTAACTGGATATCGAAAAATGGCAGAACGAATTGTAGATTTAATCAATAAGAAATATTTACGTCGTTTTGATAAAGTGTTTCATGAAGTTAAAACAGAAAAAATTGTTCTTTCAGGGGGCTCATTTACAAACCACAAAGAAGTTTTGAATTATATAAAAACGATTCAGGAAAAGATATCAAAATTAGGTTTAAATAAAAAGGATGCTGCATATTTTGTGTACAATTATGGAAAACAAACGGATGTTATTTTAACGAAATTCGATGAATTGACGGATGTAGACATAGAACAAAGAATGATAAAAGCTGAAGTTTGGTTTAGCATTTTGTACGAGTCTGCTTGTTCTCCTGTTGATTTTTTTATGCGGAGAACCGGAAGAGCTTACTTTAACATAGACAGCGTTTATAAGCATTTGAACCTTGTCTTAACAGAATTCTCGACGCATTTTTCTTGGAATAATGAAATCCTTAATAAAAAGAAGGAGGAATTGAATAAAGAACTAAAATCAATTACTTCATTTACCTAATTTACTAACTTTTTTCGTGCTCTTCTAAATCTTTTGTAAGATCTAGATTTCTTAACGTTGGGTTTACAGCCCCTGTAACCAAAACTGTTATTAATGTCATGGTGCCGCCAAAAACTACCGCGGTAACGGTACCCATTAGTTTTGCTGTTAATCCACTCTCAAAAGCACCTAGCTCATTTGAAGACCCTACAAACATTGAGTTAACAGAGGAAACTCTTCCTCGCATTTCATCAGGTGTTTTTAACTGAAGAATTGTTTGTCTTATAACCATAGAAACCCCATCTGTGACACCACTAAAAAATAAGGCAAGTACAGATATCCAGAAAACAGAAGAGAGGCCAAAAACAATTATACAAACACCAAAGCCAAAAATGGCTGCTAATAATTTCTTTCCTGCGTCTTTACTAATTGGAATATATGCTGTGACTAACATTGTTAAAAAAGAACCAATAGAGGGTGCTGCCACTAAAATACCAAAACCTTGTGGCCCTACTTTTAAAATATCTTCAGCAAAAACTGCTAGTAATGCAATTGCTCCGCCAAATAAGACAGAAAACATGTCTAAGGTAAGCGCTCCTAGAATTGCTTTAGTTTTAAACACAAAGCGAACGCCCTCTTTTAGACTTTGTAAAACAGGCTCCCCTATCTTGGGATTTAAAACCGGCTTTCTTTTTATTTTGAATAATATAAAAAAAGAAAAAGTCACCAGGAAGAAAATGACACTTAAAGACCAATGAACGCCAATCCAATTAATAGAAAAACCAGCAAAAGAAACTCCTAAGACTCGAGCCATTTGCCATAAAGAGCTATTCCATGTTGCTGCATTTGGGTATATTTTTTTGGGAACTATTAGGGCAACTAGAGAGAAAATAATAGGCCCAAAAAACGCCCTCAGAAAACCACCAAAAAAAACAAATGCGTAAATTATGTATAAAATTGTTTGTGTAGAAAGTGTGTTGCTTATTGCTTCTGATGTAACCCAAAAAAGACCAAAGCTTATCAAAGAAAAAGCAGCAATACAGAGTGCTAGTAGGTTTCTTTTCTCTTTTTGATCAACAATATGGCCAGCAAACAAAGCCGTTGATAAAGCAGGAATTATTTCCATTAACCCAATAAGCCCAAGGTATAAAGGATCTCCTGTAAGTTCATACACTTTCCACTCTATAACAATAAACTGCATAGACCATCCAAAAACCAAAGCAAATCGAACTAATAAAAAAAGATTAAACTCTTTTATTCTAAGTGCTGCATATGGGTCTTTTTTTTTCATCTGCCTCGATATAAACTAGTCTACTACCTTTTTAAATCCATTAATATTGCAAAGGCGTTATTGA
>Ga0209666_1003769_pt1 | contig 10939 bp, 20 predicted proteins | sample SaaInlV_125m_DNA_FD_184679 | JGI IMG/M metagenome (GOLD analysis project Ga0209666, IMG submission 184679) | Marine microbial communities from expanding oxygen minimum zones in the Saanich Inlet - Saanich Inlet SI037_S3LV_10m_DNA (SPAdes)... | ecosystem: Environmental > Aquatic > Marine >...
AGAAGAGGTTCAGAAAGGAATCAAACTTGGTACAATGTTAGGTAAGAAACTTCAAGTGAGAGGTGAAGATAGAACAACAGTTTTCAACAGACAGAAAGTTGGTAGAATTGATAAGAGAATGATTTCATCTCTAGGATTTGGTAATGAGAATGTATTCCAATTTACAGAAATAGATTCTTACAAAAAAGCTAACTTACATATCTCAATAGATGCCAGTTCATCTATGAATGGTGATAAGTGGAAAAATACTCTGATTAATGTAGTTGCAATGTGTAAAGCAGTTGATATGATTCCTAACTTACAAGTTCAAGTAACTTTCAGATGTACACAAGGTGAAAAACCATATATCGTTATGGCATATGATTCAATCACAGAAAAGTTTTCTAAAGTAAAACAAATGTTCGGTGGGTTGAGAGCAAATGGTACAACACCAGAAGGATTATGTTTTGAAGCAATTATGAAATCTTTTATTCCAATTAATAATGATATGGATTCTTACTTCTTAAATCTTTCAGATGGACAACCTTACTTCGGTGGGAGAGGGTTTTACTACTCTGGTGATGATGCTGAAAGACACACCGCTAAAATGATGAAAATGATTGAGAGTATGGGAATCAAAACTCTATCATACTTTATTGGTGAAAAGTACGATTATGGAAGTTACATGGAAAGAAGCTTCAAAACAATGTATGGTAAAGGAGCTAAGTTTGTTGATGTAACAAATGTTAATCAAATCACCAAAACAATGAACCAATTATTTTTACAAAAATAAATGAAAATAAATACGAAAAGACTTGTATAATCCAAATAAATTTCGTATATTTACATAGTAAATGAGTGGGGGATTAACCCCAAGATAAATTAAATTATAAACCTTAAAACAAATAAATTATGAGTAACAAAGAATTTACAATCGGATTAGTTCCAAATGAAGTTTACAAAGTTGAAGCATTTGGTAACTCCTTTAAATTGATTGATTCACAAGGTACTAAAGTTGGTACTATGGGTATCACGACCGGTACTAGAAAAAAAGCATACCAAAATGGTGAAGCTGTTCAAGCTTTCATCAATAAGAATGGTAAGAAAACATACCGAAGAGTTGATATGAATGTTTACAACTCCTTGGTTATCCCAATGAATACCCAAGAAGGTGGTGTTCAGTTCGAAGATAAAAGTGACCACACTGCAATTAAAGATTTTATCCACAAAGGTTCTGTATCTCTAAAACCAACTGAGTTGGTTATGGAAGAACTTAAATGGAAATATCTTATCAGAAGTGCTGTGAGAGCAAAAAATATTATGATGACTGGTCCAAGTGGATGTGGTAAAACAATGGCTTCAAAAGCTCTAGTAACTGCGTTAGATAGACCAGATTTCTATTTCAACCTTGGGGCAACTCAAGACCCGAGAGCTACCTTAATCGGTAATACTCACTTTGATAAACAAAAAGGTACATTCTTTTCAGAATCAGCTTTTGTTACTGCACTTAAAACACCAAATGCTGTAATTCTATTAGATGAGTTATCGAGAGCTCACCCAGATGCGTGGAACATCTTAATGACTGTTCTTGACCAAGGACAGAGATACTTGAGATTAGATGAAGCTGAAGGTTCACCAATTGTGAATGTTGCTGAGGGAGTTACCTTCATCGCAACTGCTAACATTGGTAATGAATATACTTCAACGAGAGTTATGGATAGAGCAATCTTAGATAGATTTGTTACTATCGAAATGGATGTTCTTGATGATGTTAAAGAATTTGGATTATTAAAGTTCATGTTCCCTGAAGTTAAGGAATATGATTTGAAAGCAATTGCTGAGATAGCTCACCACACTAGAACTCAATCAATGAGTGAGAATGGTAAGTTAACTTCAATGGTTTCTACCAGAGCATCTGTTGAGATGGCTGGGTTAATCTACGATGGTTTCGAACTTAACGAAGCAGCTGAGATTTCAATCTATCCTTTCTTCTCACAAGATGGTGGTGTTGATTCGGAAAGAACTTACATCAAACAATTGGTTCAGAAATACCAACAAGATGAAAATGGTGAACCTCTATTCAAAGAAGTAGATGACACCGAAAGTAATGAGGATGATATCCCTCAGTTTTAAGGTTATCAATTATTTACAAATGAATAGGGGGAATTAATTTTCCCCTTTATTCTTAAATAAAACAGATGAGTTATTATAAAAGATATAGGATAGTAGAAACAACGGTACGAGATAAACGTAACTATGTGATTCAATGGAATGATAGATGGTTATTTGGTTTAATTGGTATTTGGCATGATAAATTTATTTGTGAAGATTTAGATGAATGTAAAAAAGTAATAGATAGATTGGTTCAAAAAAAAGAGGGTGAAAGAAAAAATATATAAATTTGAAGACTACCAATACAAATATCTTGAGAAACTTATAAAGTGGTATGCCTCGGAATCTCCAATTCATAAAATCAAGGTATCTTGGTTATCGGGTATGATGAAGGAGCAGTTTTATGATGACCACCAAAGAAAAATGTTAAACAGGATGGTAAAAAAATATAATGATAGAAATCGTTAGACACATATTTGGAATCTGTGGTGAACATTTTCATCCAAACATTTGGAACACAATGGCATCGTTACCAATCATAGCAACAACTGTACATTATATCAAATGTAAATGTGGAGGTTGGTTCAAACATAAAAAAGAATGTGAAAATAATTTGGATAATTCAAAATAATTTCGTATATTAGAGTAAATATAAAACCTAAGTTATGAGTGATAGAGAAATAATGAATGCAAAGAGTGGAGTACCAATGTGGTGGAAACCAGGTATTGCCTTCTTAAAACAAGATTGGATAAATCATCCACATCTAAAACATTTCAGAAACAAGAAATCAACCGATTCAAAATGTGATTGTAGTTCACCAAAATTAGTTGAACTATGGGAACATGATTCTTGTGTAAGAGGTAGAATCGATACAACAGTTTGTGTTAAGTGCAATGAGGTTGAATCTTTAAGTATAGTAAGATAATGGAAGGTAGTGTAGATGCATCTTGGACCTGTGGATGTGGTTCACTAAATGCAGGATGGAGAACCACCTGTGGAGGATGTGAAGAAAAAGAAATTATGGCAAATAAAACACCTAAAACGGATTTACTTAAAATCCTAAACACGATTAGAGAAGATTTTGAGATGTTACAAGATGGTTCTTGGGATTTAAGATATTCAGATGGTACAGAAATTGAAGCATCATTGGATAACGTAGATAAAGCAATTCAAATAGTAAATAAAGAATTACATGGCAAATAAAAAAGAAGATTGGTTGGAAACATTAGTAAAGAAATACTCCATTCCTACCGAAGAAAAAACAGATAAAAGGGGTATATTAAATGAATCTCAATTAAAAAATTTAAAAAATGGGAAGAGTTAAAGAACAATTAATAAATGATATGGATATTTCTCATTCAACAAAACTAATGGAGGATGCAGATTATTCATATCAAGAGTGGATGAAATCACCAGAATTTATGGAATATGTAAATGCTGAATTGGATTCTACAAGACCAAGATATTCGGAACATGATATTTCAAGTGCAACTAGATACGCATCCGAACATATTACAATACCACCAAGTGAGGTTGGTAAAGAAGTATATGATATGTTATTTTCAGAAAAAATAGAAGAATATCTAACCTGTGTATCTTATTCATGAGTTACTATAAAGAACACATTGGAAAGATAGAAAACTTTCCAATCGAAGGTATTACTTATAGAGATATCCAACCATTACTTGCAAATCATACTGTGTTTATGGATGCAATCAAAGATATGGGTAATCTCATAGAAACCAAACCTGATTATTGGATAGCATTAGAATCACGAGGATTCTTATTTGCATCTGCACTTTCAATGTTATTTGGTGGTGGAGTTAGATTGATTAGAAAAAAAGGTAAGTTAGGAAACGATAAGTTGTTATCGGTTGATTATGGATTAGAATATGGAAAAGATTCTTTTGAAATGGCATATATTCCTCAAGATTTAAATTGGAGTGGACCAGACCCTAAAGTTGTAATCGTAGATGATGTATATGCAACTGGTGGTACTATGAAAGCAGCAGAAGGATTATGTGAAAAAATTGGTTATGATGTAACTAATAAACTATGTTTGATGGATATCGGTATTGTAAAAGACCACGATGTAAAGTGTTTAATAACTTATTAAAATGACTATTGAAGAAAAGTGGAAAGAAATCGATACTAAACTTGGTATCGTTTACAGTAACTTAGGAATATGTTGTCAAGATTATTGTGATGCATCAGATGCAATACATAATTTAGAAGAAGTAATGGAATTATTAGTTGATATAAGAACAAATAAAGGATTACACAAAGTTTAGTATGTAGTATAGTGGATATTAAAGTACATTTCGATATATATGCAAAATTCATTTCAGATGAGATGGGTTATGGAGTTTTCTCAAATGAGTATATTCCAAAAAATTCTATAATAGAAACTATATATTGTGTACCTATGAATCCGAATGAAGAATGGAAAGATTATAAATTTTCAGTTAGTAAATTTAACGTATTCATGCCTCTTGGATTTGGTGTTATATACAACCATAGTGATTCCAATAATATTAAATGGAAAGTAATCGATGATAGGTTGATACAATTTTATTCAATTAAAGATATAAGACCTAGAGAAGAATTATGTCATAATTATGGAGAAAATTATTGGAAATCTATTCATAAGAAAAAATCAAAGAAAAAACTTATATAATAAACAAAAAATGAATAAAATAATATTAGTATCAGCTACACCTTTAGAACATGGTGGATTGAAAGAACTACATGGATTACCCATATTCCAAATTGGAATAGGTAAAACAAATGCTGCATCAAATCTAACAGAAATACTTTGGAACGAAGAACCTGATGTTGTCATTAACTTTGGTAGTTGTGGTAATCTTAAAGATTTTAAAGTGGGTGAAGTTATTGAAGTAGGAACTACCTACAATAATATAGATGTAAGACCCTTTGCAGAATATGGATGTACCCCTGAAAATAATGAATGTGAAATAAAACTATCCAATAGTGGAGTGAAGTGTTTTTCAACAGACCAGATTTACGATAATTCTCGTACCGATTATGCAAACAAATATTTAGAAATGATTAATACTTGTGATATTGTTGATATGGAATGTTATTCACTTGCATATGTTTGTAAACAAAGAGATATAATGTTCAAATCATTTAAATGGGTAAGTGATGATGGGGATATAGATAAGTGGGAACAGAACGCTGCAATCGGATTTGAAAACTTCTCAAATAAATTAATTAATTTACTAAAAAAATAAAATGAAAACATTTATAATTAGAATAAGTAGTAACAAAGATTCAGTTAGGTCTGCAGAACAAACACTACAAACTGCAAAAGATGTAGGATACACCGAACCAATTGAAAAATTTGAAGCAATATTACCAAATGATTGGAAACAAATTTTACCATATCCAAATACTTTTAACAATTATGCAAGACCAGATAATGTAGGAGCTTGTTTTGCATCTCACTATCTATTATGGAAAAAGTGTGTAGAACTAGATGAACCAATATTGATTTTAGAACATGATGCAATATTTAAACAGAATATTCCAGATATCGAATTTGATATGTGTGTTAACTTTGGTAGACCAAGTTATATCAGACCTAATGAAATGGTTTATGATGAACCAAAAGATGGATTAGATATTGTTAACCAAGTTAACTATTTAGGTCATCATGCATATGCAATTAAACCAAATGCAGCTAAAATATTCTGTGAAGATGTAAAGAAAAGAACTTTATCTGCAAATGATGTATGGATGGATAAAGCAACCTATCCTTGGTTAGAAGAATATAGACCCTTTCCAATTATTGCTGATACAGACTTCTCTACTGTACAACTGATGTTACCGGATGAAAACCCACTAAAACAAAAATATGATGAAGTTACTGATGTTAATAGTCCTCATTACGATTATTTAATGAAACATTTTTCTCATCTTCTAAAAGCACCACAATCAGAAAGGCATATAGATGTGTAAACAGATAATGTTATCAACATAATATTTATCTACTGAAACTATACTATATGAGCGGATATTTAATTAATGCAGAGGAAGTAAATATGACAATTGAGGTCTTCAAACAAATGGAAACGGATGATGAAAGTACAACCAAAACCATCAATAGATTACCAGATGACCCTTCTTTTGTATATGATATTTTTATACCACGAGAGTACACTATAAATCCATTTCCATTAAGATGGCCAGTAAGTAAGAATACTAGAATTATGGTGGGAGCGATTGATTCTCCTTTTTATGATAAATTCAGAGAAAAATCAGAAGTGATTTGTTTTGATACTTTTTGGTTATTTGAATCTGCTAGAGAATTGGTAGTTGATGAATATGTTGGAGGTAATGATGACTTAAAGTTTTTATTTACAACTATGATTAATAGGAGTAAATTTCATAGGAGAATACTGATGAAAGAACTTGATGATTTTGGGTTACTTAATGATAATATATCAAGATATTCTTTTTTAAATCCTTGCACCTCAATTAATACCGATGTAATATGGAATGGGGAAACAGAACAGAAATTTTTACCATCACAAGAATGGATATCCGATGGATATAATCATGAACAACCATATTTTGAATGGAACGTACCAATTGAGTTAAAACAAAGTGTATTTCAGATTATAGCAGAAACTGGATATGAAGAAGCGGATGGTTCACGAACACCTACGTTTGTAACTGAAAAAACATGGACTGCATTATTATTAGGAATCCCATTTGTAGTAGTAGGAAATGTGGGGTTTCATAAAGATTTATATGATAGATTTGGAATTGAAATGTATGATGAAATTATAGATTATGAGTTCGATTCAATAACTTTAACGAGTTTGAGAATCCATACACTTGTAAGACAGGTACATAGATTAAAAAATCAGAATTTGAAAGAACTTCGTAATAAGGTAGCTAAAAAAGCTAAGAAAAATCAAATAATAGTTCATAAATTAATTTCATCTGGTGATGGAATTCCAAATATTGAAACAGAAATGGGAACTTCTAATTGGGATTTTGTTGTAGAAGGAGGACAGGATAGAATTAAAAAGGGTGGTTTTTTACCACAAAATAAAATGGAGTTTCTACCAAAATCTCTTTGGTATAGGGATACTCCCACGAAACCAAAGAAGAAGGCGGGAATTGTGAAAAACAGAAATGGAAAAAAAATATAGTATAATATTTGGTAATATGAAATATTTTTCGTATATTTGTATAAACATTAAAACTTAAAACTATGGCTTATAATCCGTTTCGATGGTTTACCGAAGGTAAGTACCGAACCAAACCACTAAAGAAAGCATCACCACTTCTCTTAAAAATTAGAAATGGAGATTTTGAATATTCACCTTTTTTCTTAGAAGCAGATGATAATGAAAAAATATATAGTAATATGTTCGAACAATTTATGGAAACTTCTCTTATTAGAGATTTAAATGATAGGAGAGTAGAAGCACATGAATATGCCAGAATGAAACGAATCAAAGCACAGAAGTTGATGGAGAAGGGTGTGGAGGAAGAACAAGTTCGATTAAATGAACTTAAAACTGAATTGAGTTTAGAATTTGGTAAAGATTTGTGGGAAAAGTGTTTGGAAAAACAAAGAGGAAAGGGTACTACCGAAGATATGTATTGGTGGTATAAGAAACAATGTAAGATGGGACAAACCCCATCAGAAATGGCAATTGCGTTGGGAAGAAAAACAACAAAAGGTTTAAGATAGATATTTATTATTATGGATAATAGGGTATTAAGAAAAGTTTGCAACGTTATAAACTCATGTGAAAACGAACATCATTTAATTGGTGCAAGAAAATATATAGAATTATATTATAAAATATACAGTAAACAAAACGAATGGGTAATCGAATCCCATTGGAAAAATAAAAGAAAAACAATTTAAAGGTAGATGTAAATGGAAATTGTGAAAAACAGATACGGAAATGAACGTGTCATCGAAAAGATTTCACCAACGAAATTAAGAATTACAGGTGAATCTCTATTCAGTAGAGGTTCTGAAGATGAACAAGGAAATCATTCAATGTATGATTTTGAAGGCGGACCTTGTTTAACTCTTGGAGGTAAGATTAAATATTTAGGTACAAATTGGGAAATCACAAAAATTACACCAGAACTAACTGGTAAGGAAAATCTTGCAATGGTGGTAGTGGAAGTAAAATTATGACAAAAGAAACAGTAAAGAAGATTTACATAGGAAATACCGATATCTTTGAATGGACTCAAGGTGTTGGTAAAGAAATGTTAATGCCAATACTGTTGGAAGGTTGTGAAAGGTTGATAGATGAGGATATAGATGAACTTCCATGTGCAATTATAAATGCTCTTGTAAATAAGAAAGCAAAGGATTTTGAATTCTCTGTTCAGAAAAATAACATAGGTGATACTATCTCAAAGATACTAGAATGGTCTCTTCAAAACGAGGAGTACGAAATGTGTCAAAGAGTAAAAGAACTTGAAGAGAGGTTAAATCGATTCTAATGACACCCGAAGAATATTACTATCAAAACAAGTTAAAAAAATATACTCAAAATACTCTTTTTGAGATGAGAGTTAAATCACTTGATTGGATGTTGGGTTGCTTTAAAAAAGGAACTATTAGAAGAACTACAATCATAAATTTAATTCCATTGGGAAATCTATATGAATTACTTCAGCATATGGAGGTAGAAGAGAGATATGAAGATTGTCAGATAATAAAAGAAGTAATAGATACTATATACGAACACGATAAAAAATCAAACATGAGCTCAAAAAGAAAAAAGGAAATTATTAGATTATTGGAAAACACAATAAGAACCGAATCCGAAAAAAAGGGTGGTGGTAACAAAGAATTAATCGCAAAACTTGAAATACGATTGGAAGATGTGAGAGAATTCAAATCTAAGAAATCAGTATAACTATTCTATGAAAGGGATAATATCGGTAGGTTGTTCAATTTCCAAAGGATGGGGATTGTGGTTTTATAATCCAAATCTTGATAAAACCGTATCTACTTTAGCTAAATTACATTATGGTTCTCATTTGAGATACACCTCTTTAGTTGCAAAATATTTTAATACATTCTCTATAATGGATGATTTGTATTATGATTCCGGTGATGATTGGTCTTCAATCAATTTTGTAAAAAACATTTTCTCAGGTGGAGAATACTCCAATAAAGATTTCTCTATATTATTATTTCAATTATCTTGGCCAACACGAAACTATTTATATCACAATGGGGAAAAGTTGGGACCATATAAGGATGATATTAATCCTACCAAATTAACAGAAAGTGGTCTAACTCCAATTCATTATTATGATTTACTCAGAATACAGATTTTGGATGAGGTTGAGGATTTATTTAAAAAATGTGAATCCCTCGGTATTACTCCTATTTTAATTAATGGTTCAAGTGAGTATGAGGATATAATGAATGATTACCTTAAAGATAGACTACTTCATATAAAGGTAGAGGAGAACCAAACAAAGAATCATAGTATAGATTACTTACTTACCAATGGATATGAAGGAAAACAAATGCATATTCAAACACCCAATGGAAATGATTCACACCCTTCAGCGGAATTCCATCAAATGATAGCAAATAACATAATAACACGAATCGAACCCCCTTTGAACGTTTAGGGAACTAATCAATACAATATATGAATATAAAGAAAGAATGGATGTGGATGTATTTTAACGATGAATGGAATCAACCCGATGATGAGGATGATGATGAAACCACATATGTAGATGGAGTTGATGAAAGACCTATTAATAACGAAGTAGAATATAATGATGATGATTATGACTATTAATCCCTTATATCTCAACTAATCCCTTTTGTTCTTTTGTCGTGGGGGTTCGAAGAGTCGCAAAGAAAATTTTTTCCCCTATTTTTTTATTGATAGTAATACTTAATAATATGAGAAATACACTTAAATTTATAATACCACTCCTTATATGGTTTGGAATGCTTGTGATAATTGGTTTATCCATTGATATGAGATGGGGTTCTCCATATGGACAATTTATACCTCTTTTACTTTTACTCCTATCTTTTAGAGAAATACTCAAAGCGCAAAAAGTCATTGTCGGTAAAGATGAAGATAAAGATAAAGTAGCACACCCTCCTACTAATGAAGAAGAAATAGATAGTATAGTAGAGAGAGGGAGAGATTAACGTAATACTACACCAATACACTCACAACTTCAATGTTAAAAACTCCATACTCTCCCAAGTAGACGGGTAAAACCCTTCCAATACCCCAATATCCCCAAATTCCCTTAATTTCAGTACGAGGTTGATACCGTTGATTTAAGAACTCTGAGATTGTATCCGTATCGAGATATTACACCCTATGAGATATAACCTTAGAAACCACCCAGTTAAGTGACGCAACCTCCCCCAAGACTACATAGTCAGTTAATGGGTATATTTTCACACCCTATATCATAATGTGATATACCACTCTTCCCACTTTTTACCACCAGTTAACACTCTATCAATATATCCAGGAGTGTCATAGGGATGTGTCCTTAGACCAAATTTTTTTTCATACCTAATATGACAGGTTGTCATGTTCACACATTACCCCCATTTTTGGAGATGAGGATTTGATTGCATAGCGCGGATGACACAATGTCATGTTGATAACTTTTGAAGATGTTGATAAGTGTGTTCATAAGTTTTCACCCTCGAATGACACATTGTCATGTAAAAGACTTGTATAATCCAAAAAAATGTTGTATCTTTAGGGTGGTGAGGGTGGGAGTGTAAGTGTTCAGCTGAAAATAAATGAAAATAAGTCCTTAAAAGTTTGGTGGTCTCGT
>Ga0209666_1003771_pt1 | contig 10936 bp, 7 predicted proteins | sample SaaInlV_125m_DNA_FD_184679 | JGI IMG/M metagenome (GOLD analysis project Ga0209666, IMG submission 184679) | Marine microbial communities from expanding oxygen minimum zones in the Saanich Inlet - Saanich Inlet SI037_S3LV_10m_DNA (SPAdes)... | ecosystem: Environmental > Aquatic > Marine >...
CGCCGCGCAACACAGGCAATCGTTCTCGGGCTTATTGGCGTCAACGTCCGTCGTCGCGGCTCCGTCGTCGTAGCACGGCTCGCACGTCGCCTCCACACGCATGCCCCCGCAGGTTCGCGCGGGGCAGCACGCGTCGCTCGCGCCGACGCCTCGCGGCGCGAACCAGACTCTATTCGAGCCGGGCGTCAGCGCGTGCGACGTGGAGCCGGAGAGCAAATTTGCGCCGGGCGAGACGCCGTCCGCCGCGACTAAACGCCACTCGCTCGCTTCGTTCGTTTCGCCTCCTTGGTTCGAATCCCGTCCGTTCGCGAAGAGCCTCGTGCCCAGCACGGGCGCCTTCCCGGGGAGCGCGCTGGTTATTTCGATAAACACTTGGTCCCCGTCCTGGTCCGACGCGAGCAACTCTAACGGTAGAACGCCGTCGAAGTCGGAGTCGACGAAAACCCGCCGCGGCGCCGACGGGACGACGGGCTTCGCGTTGACGCGCACCGCCGCGACGGCGGTTTCCGATCGCCGATCTTCTGCCGAGGCGTAATACAGCGACCCGGAAAGCGTCAACGCGTTGTCTACGACGACGAACGATACGGTGGCGTACGCCGCACCGGAAGGGCCGCTCGGATCGCGACCGCCGGGCTCGGGCGCGAACCAGACGCGTTTTTTAGCGTCGCGAACGGCGCACGCCGAGTCGGCGCCGGCGCTCGGCGAAGCGCACGACGCGAGCGGAATCTCCTCGCCCTTCTCCCCGTCCGGCGTAACCTGGAACAACGAGCCGCACGTCACGAACGGGTTCGCGGGCGTTGCCGGTTCGCCGCAGAGTAAGGGCGCGGTGAGGACCGCGACGAGCCGCGTCGCGGCGAGCGCGCCGGTGGGGTCGGCGACGGATGCGTCCAGCGCGCCTTCCAAGGAAAACACGATCCCGCGAGTCACGTCCGCGTCCTCCCTGGCGAGCCGGATCGAGGGAGGCGTCGCGACCGGCCGACCGGCGCTCTGGAGCAAACCCCGTCGCGCGGTTTTAGACGCGACGTTCGCCGGCGAGTCGGTCGCGTCCGCCAAAGCGGCTCCTTCCGACGTCGAACGCGCGCCGGGCTCGACATCCGTTGTTGGCGCCGAGGCGCGCCGCGCGGAGGTCTCCTCCGGAGCCGCCGCGGGCGTCGCGAGCGCGGTCAGGAGGAGAACCGCGGCGAGCGCGGCGCCCAGCCCGGCGCGACCCGAGCGACGCATCTCCGCGAGCGGAACGGGGCCGCACCAGGCGGCGCGCTCCCCGTCTGCTTCGTCCGAAGAAGGACCGGGTGCCTAAGTTGCGTTCGAAAAAGCGAACATCGTCGAAGGCGAAGGCCGAAAAGCATCGTACCAATGGTACCGCACACGCGGGGTGCGTCGACAACGGCACCGTCAACGCGTTCCAGTCTGCGATTTCTGCGGATAGAATCGTGCGTTCTCCGCCACGAGAAGCCTTCGGTGGCCGTAGTCAATCGCCTCCGCTGTCGACACGCGTGCCGCGCCACAACCCCGCGCGCGTGGTGTGACCTCCCGCGTCGACCACTCCTCCTCCACCCGAACGATGGCGCACGCCGTCGCGTCCCTCTCCTCCGTCGCCGCGCGCGTCTCCGCCAAGTCCTCCGCCCTCCGCGGCAAGACCCTCCGCGTTTCCTCCGCGGCGAGGCCCGCGCGCCGCGTCGCCATGTCCGCGCGCGCGGAGATCACGCCGCTGGGCGACGGCGACAAGAAGGGCCTGGTGGATTCCGTGGAGACGTTCATCTTCGACTGCGACGGTGTCATCTGGAAGGGCGACTCCCTCATCGAGGGCGTCCCCGAGACCATCGCCATGTTGCGCGCCATGGGCAAGAGGCTCATCTTCGTCACCAACAACTCCACCAAGTCTCGCGCCGGGTACCTCAAGAAGTTCCTCGGGTTGGGGCTGGAGATCACCGCTGAGGAGGTCTTCTCCTCCTCCTTCGCCGCCGCGGCGTACCTCGACTCCAAAAACTTCCCCAAGGACAAGAAGGTGTACGTGATCGGCGAGACGGGCATCCTCGAGGAGCTCGACGGGGTCGGCATCAAACACCTCGGCGGCGAAGCGGACGCCGGTAAGACGGTGACTTTGGCGTCTGGTCAGTTGATGGAGCACGATCCGGACGTCGCCGCCGTCGTGGTGGGCTTCGATCGCAACGTGAACTACTACAAAATCCAGTACGCCACGCTGTGCATCCGCGAGAACCCGGGGTGCGAGTTCATCGCCACCAACATGGACGCCGTCACGCACCTCACGGACGCGCAGGAGTGGGCGGGCAACGGAAGCATGGTGGGCGCCATCAAAGGGTCCACGAAGCGCGAACCGACTGTCGTGGGTAAGCCCGCGCCGTTTATGCTGGACTACATCGCGAACAAGTTCGACATCCGCAAGGACCAGATCTGCATGGTGGGCGACCGCCTGGACACCGACATCCTGTTCGGGAAGGACGGCGGGCTCAGGACGCTGCTGGTGCTCTCGGGCGTGACCACGGAGGAGACGCTCAAGTCGCCCGAAAACACCATCCACCCCGACTTCTACACCTCCAAGCTCGGGGACCTGCTCACGCTGAACAAAGTCGAGGCGTGAAGAAAAAGACTTTAAGACTTTACGACGGGTAGGAGGTAGTCGAGTGACGATATGCGTCCCTATACTAAGACTAAAACGACTACGTACATAAGAAAAACACCCTAAAGACGTTACGTGCCTTCACTTTTTTGCGCGTGTACGTCTTCGTACGCCGCGCGCGGTCCCCCCGGCGGGCACATTTCGTACAGCGCCAAGATCGACTCGCACATCGCGTTTAACTCCTCGTCGTCGACGCCGAACAGAGACCACCAGTTGTCACCCACTGTTTCTTCATTCGTTTCTTTCTCGGGGAGAGGCGGGTGAAGCGGTTCGGGTGACGTGCGTGTCGCCAGGTGCACGCACGCGGCGGCGATCTCGTCCGCCCGGAATCGAACGCACAGGTTGGTGCGCATCGAGTCGTTGGCGTACGCCCACGCGCGTTTGACTAAATGCGCATCGTCGCCGTGCTCGAACATCCTCAAGTAATTGAGCACGAACTTGTGCGGGTGCTCCACCTGGACGCAAAACCCGAACTCGCGCAGCGCGTGCCGCTCGGTGCGAATCAAGTCCCGCTTCAACGCGTCGTACGTCTCACCGAGGGGGTTCAGGGGTTCCAAATCCGCCGCGCGCGGCTCGGCGGCGGACGCATCCGCGCGCCTGCGCACGCTCCCCCGTTGAAACACGTTGATGACGTCCCGAACCTTACGCGGCTGCTCCTCCAACTTGCACGCGAGGAACGCGCAAGTCGCCGCGACGCGCTCGACGTCAAACTTCTTCAGCGACCGCTTCGCGTAGAAGCGGTGCAGCAGGGTCTGGCCGGTACACGCCACCGCCTGGTTGACCCGGAGCAAAATCGCGCTCTCCTGCACCAGCTCGCACCCGTACGCCTTGAGTCGGAACTCCGTGGTCTCGCTCACGCCGTCTCGGCGGCTGGGGGAGTCGGCGATCTGGGCGTCCGAGAAGTAAAAGTTGTCGTGGTGTACGGTCAAGCCCATGGTCGTCGCCGGGGACCCGGATGCCTCTCGCCGGCCGCGCGGCCGAGAGTGGGAATCGAGTCGCGAGAGCGCCCTTTTGGTTTTTTCGGCTGCAGCCGACTGCAGACTGCACGCGATGCCCGGTTCCTTGACGGACGATTCACGATCTGTGATTGGCGGACGCCTCGGCGGACGCTGCTGCACAGCTCAGCAGCCGAAGGGTTGCCGACGGCCATTCGCGAACCGCACGGCGCACACCGTCGGTCGTCATGCAGGCTCTTGGAGCCCGCACCGCCATCGTGCCCCCCGCGGCCAAGCTCAACGCCCGCCCCACCACGCGCAAGGTACGCGCGATCCCCGAGCGCGAACCGCCGAAGTCCGCGTCTCGCGACCCTTCTCATCGTCCCGAAACGCGCTGATGACGTGCTGACGCGTTTGTCTATCCGTCTCGTCCCCGTCGCCCGCCTCGCGCCCCCGATCTCGCCGATCGCACGCGACAGTCCGCCGTCCGCGCGGCCGCGGCCACCGCCGGCATCCCCATTCACATCGAGTACTGCGAGAAGTGAAACTACATGCCCCGCGTCAAGATGCTCATCATGAAAGCTGACGCGGCGCATCCCGGCAAGTTCGACTGGACGTACAACGTGACGGACGTGTTGAAGGCGACCGTGCCCGCGGGCAAGGGCTGGTACGCGGAGAACCAGGCGGAGAAGCCCATCGAGGGCGGCGAAAACGCGCTCTGGCGCAAGGGCGCGTTCGAGGTGCTCCGCCTGGACACCAACGAGCTGCTCTACAGCAAGATGGCCACCGGCGAGCACCTCGTGGACGGGAAGGGCGGCCCGGAGGGCAAGCTCGGACAGTTTGTCGACGAGGTCCTCGCCAGGGCGTAAACGTCGCAAACCGAAGGCTTTTTTTTCGCGCGGGGCGGCGCCGCACGCGGCGCGACGGAAGAAAGTCACCGACTCGAAAACGCGGAGACGCGCGTTTAGAAGTGCGACACGCTCTCGTACCGCCCTCTCGTCGACGCGAGAGACCGGTCCGCGGGTGTTTCGTTTTGTCTCGTCTCGTCGCCGTCGAGCGCGCGAAAAAAAAAAGTACTCGACCGAAGCGCTTCGGTCCGGAGCCATCCCTTCGCGTTCTTAAAGATCGCGCGCGAGCCGCGTGAATCGAGACGCAGCAAAGCCCTTCCGCTGAAGGGTGTGCGCCTCGACGATTACGCTCGCGCCGCGGAGGGACACACATCGGCTCCAGGACGACGCTATTGGTCACGACATCACTTTTGATTCAAAAAAGCAAACCTTTTTTTCGTCGCGTCTCTGGCGGCGTCGTCGTCTCTCCGCCGACTCTCGGCGTTTTTTTTGGCGCAGAGCGCCTCCGTCGCGCGGATCGCGTCCGTCTTCGCCCCAAAAAAAATCTCGTCTCTCGCTCCCTCCTCACTCGTCCGACGCCTGGAACCCCACGGTTTCGTCGACGCGTTCCCTGCACGCGCGTTCGTCCAGCGCGCCGCGCGCCAGGCCTATGTCCGCCATGATCCGCGCCACCAAAGCCGAAAGCCCGTCGAAGCGCATCTCCGGCCTCAAAAAACCCAACACGACAACCTCCATGTTTTCGCCGTAAAAGTCGCGGCCGAAATCGCGCAGCGCGTGCACTTCGACCGTGACCCCCTCGCCGTCCGCGAACGTCGGCCGCGCGCCCACGTTCACCACGCACTTGCACCACTTGCCGTGCTTCGCGTCCTCGGGAAGGCGCGCGTACCCAAAGTACACGCCGCGCCGCATCCCGGCGAGCTCGTCTTCCAAAACCGCGGGGTCTAAATTGGCGGTGGGCACGCCCATCAAACGCGACCCGCGCCCGAACCCCTCCACCACCGGCGCGTTTAGTACGACGCGGTCGCGCAGTTTGAACAGAGGGGGAACCTCGTACGTGTGCGTGACAGACCCGCAGCGGTGGTCCAAGTACGTCTCCGACGTACGCGTTGGAAGTCTCTCCGTGAAAGACGGAGATGTTTCGTGGATCTCAGAAGAGGAGTCATCGTCGCGCGTCATTCTCATCATCGTCTTGCCGCGTTTTGGGTCGTCGAAAATCGACTGCAGCGGCAAATCCTCGACGAGCGCGTCGACGTCGAACGCGTTTTCTGTTTCCTCAGTGCTCTCTTCCGACACTCTCTCCGACACGACCACTCGCGCTCCCGGCCTGGTCAACAGAACGGCTCTTCTGAGCGCCTCCACAGGGTCCGCCTGGTGGCGGAGCGAGTCGTTGAACACCACTACATCGAAGGGGCCTTGGTACGCCGGCACGTCGCACACGTCGGCGCGCGCGAACCGCGCGCCCGTCTCGTTCCCGACGACTCCCGGGGTTTCCGACCCGTCGAACTGTTCCGCGGCTCGGTCGAGCATCAGCCGCGAGTGGTCCAACACCAACACGTGCGTCGCGCCGTGCTCCAGAAGCGCCTTAGAGAGTTTGCCCGTCTCGGCGCCGACGACGAGCGCGCGAAGGGCCATCTTCGAACAACCGTCGTCGCGCTCGGACGCGTCTTTCGCGATGGCGCTCAAACGAGTGTGGTCCGCCAAAGCCGCGTTCGCCAGAGCGGAAGCGCGCTCGGACTCGAACGGCATCGTGCATTCGGTGCATCCGGAAACCATCTCGTCGCGCAGAGCAGACTGCTCGTCGTTGTGCGCCGCCTTGTCCACGACCGCGTCCGCAGCGGCGCGCGCGGCGCGAAGCGCGGGACGCGACGAAACGCGAACCGGGCGGATCGACCGAGCGACGAGCGGCCGAGGGCCGAGCGGCGAGCGGCCGAGCGCGCGCGCGTGCGTCGCGGGAAACGCGAACGCGGAGGACATCGCGAAGACGAGTCCTTCGTCCGGGCCGCACGGAGCCGCGCGTGCGTGAGTGCGAGGCAGAGCAGGGATAGGGTTGATTTCGGAGTTGACGAGATCGAGTCTCGTCGTCGCCCTCGGACTACTCGACGCCTTTTCACGAGAAAGTCGTCATCACCTCAGTCACACCTCCGCGCAACATGACACGCGTCTCGAGCGCGCTCCGCGCGGCCGTCTCGGTCGCGCGTCACATCAAAACACGCGGCGCACGCGGGTGGCGCGCCGCGTCCCCGGCGGTCGCCGGGATCGCGCTCGGGGACGTTTCGTCCCCGGGGACGCTGATGACGTCGCTCGGTTCCGCTCGGCACCCGCGCGGTCGCGGGTTCGCGTCCGACGCGGCTGGGGACGCGCCGTCCCCGTCGTGGCGCCCCGGGCCTGGGCCCGAGGGCTTCGACCCCGACGACCTGCTCGCGCCCCTGCGCGCGAAGGTGGAGAAACAGATGGCCGGCTTGACCGAGAAGACCCCGCAGCAGGTGGCGCTGGACAACGCGCTCGGCGAGGAATCTGAGCACGAAGCGAACGAGAAAACGGGGGAGTGGAACGGGCCGCGCGGGCCGGAACCGACGCGGTTCGGGGACTGGGAACGGGGAGGGCGGTGTTCGGACTTCTAGGCGCGCGGTGCGCGATTCGTAGATAGACGCGAAATGCGATGACGACGCATCAGAGTATAGTCTGCCGTCTCGTTCGTTCCCGCGTCGCGGCGCATCCTCGCCCTCGCGAAAGATTCCTCTTCTTCAGGGGCTGCCGACTTTCGTCGGTGTTCTTTTCGGCCGAGAATTGCCATCGGAGCAGGACTTCACACCGCGCCTCCTCCTCGACCCACGCGTCCCCGCGATGTCCGAGGAAGGCACCACGGACGCGACCGCTCGCGTGGCCGATCCGCACGGCGCGACCGACCCCGGGGTCGGGGTCGAGACCGTGCCCCCGGTCACGAAGCTAGAATCTTCCGAGGATGTCCCGGCCGAGAAACGCGCGCGGCGGCCGGAGGAGGCGACGGGTTCGGGGAAGACCATCGTCCAGCCGCCGGAAGAGGTCAAGGCGCGTCTCGCCGAGCGCCAGAAGAAGCAGCGCGAGCGCGCGGAGGCGGCGCGCGCGGAAGCCGCGAGGCGCCAGGCGGAGGAGCAGGCTGCGGCGAAGGCTGCCGCGTCCAGAGAGCGCTCGGACGAGAAGAAAGCGCCCGCCGAAAGCTCGAAAGCGCCCGCCGACGCCGTCTCCGAGAAGGATCGCCGCCTCGCGCGCCAGAAGGAGCTCGCCGCGCGCAGGGAGCACAGAGACAAGCACGCGCCCAAGGGCTCGCCGCAGACGTCTGCTCTGGACGCGAACGCGAGGTTCCTCGCCGCCGCCGCCGCGCGCGCCGCCGCGCGCGCGGCGAACGGCGAGGCGGCGCTCTCGCCGACGTTCGCGTCTTCGGCTGTCGGGTCGGCGTCCGCGGCGGACACCCCACCGGCCTTCACCGGCGCGCCGCGTCAGCCTCGACCGTCGGTTCAACCGTCGGTGCGTTCGTTCGAGGAGGTGATAGCGGAGAAGAAGAAAAGAGAGGCGGACGTCACGGACGAGGCGCGCGCGGCGGCGGCGGCGGCGGAGGCGGCGCTCGTCACCAAGACCATCGCGGTGCGGACCGAGGACGACCAGACCGTGGAGATCACCATGAAGGTGCACGTCCCGCGGGAGCGCCTCGCGCAGCTCGAGGCGAGGCGCGCGGCGAAGGAAGCCGCGAAGAGGGAACGCGTGGCGAAGGAGGAGCGGGCCAGGCGGGACAGGGCGGCGATGAAGGCGGAGGAGACGAAGGCGGAGGAGAAGGAGGAGGAGGAGAGACGGGAACCGGCGGACGTCGCGAACGTCGCGGCGGAGACGGCGGACCCGGTCCCGCCGGATCCGGAGGAAAAGACGCCCGTCCCGGCGGAGCGCGCGGTGCTTACGCCTGAGAAACCCGAGAGAGAGGAAACGCCCAAGCCGGCGCCCAAGCGAGCCCGCGCGAAAACGAGCGACGCGACGGCGGCGGCGGCGGCGCCGGCGGCCCCCAAACGCGCGAGAAGGTCGACGAGGAAATGAAAACCACTAGTCTCTTCTGCCGACCGGTTCTCTCCGACAAAAGAATTGCGCCTTTTCGCGTGAGTTCGCAATCGGACGCCCCGCCTTCTGCGACCTTTCGTATCGAAAAGGCCACCGAAAAGGCGTTTTCTCGGCCTCGGGATTCACGTCGCATTGCACCGCACGCCGGACCCCGCATCCAGACCGTACACGTCGACCCTCGAGTCGCGATGAAGACCCCGCCCCATCCCCTCGATGACCTCACCGCCGCCGAGATAACGGCCGCCGCATCCACGGTGAAATCGGCGCTGCTCTCTGCCGAAGACGCGGGCGAATCCGAGGAGATTCGCTTCTCTTACGTCACTTTGGCGGAACCCGCCAAGCTCGCGATGGCCGCCTACCTCGCCGGCGAAGGACCAGTCCCTGCCCGCCAGGCAGAGGTCATCGCGACGATCGTATCGAAGATGGACGCGTACGTTTTCGTGGTCAACCTCGGCGATGCGCCCTCGGTGGCGTCCAAGGATCCCGTCCCGGAGGGTTGCCAGCCCCTGTTCTCGCCCGACGACTGCTTCCTCGCCGAGGAGATTGTCAAGGCGGACGAGGCCGTCTGCGCCGAGATCGCCGAGCGCTACGGCGTGGACCCGGCCGATTTCGGCACGAGCCTGATCTGTGACCCGTGGAGCGTGCACGTCGCCACGCCGGACTTCGAGCCCCTCAGGTGGAGGTCCGACGGAAGAGCCGCGCGGCTCATCCAGTGCTTCCTCTACTGGCGAAACGACGAAGCCGATAACCAGTACGCCAAGCCCCTCGACGTGTTACCGGTGGTGGACCTTCACGCCAGGAAGGTGATCCACTGCTCCAGGCAACCCGGCGCGACGCCCCCGAAGATTGGTTTCAAGACGAACGTCAACTACCACCGCGCGTCGTTGCAGACCAACTCTTACCTGCCCACCGAGCACCGGCCGCCGATGAAACCGCTCGACGTCGTACAACCCGACGGCGCCAACTTTGCGGTGACCGAGGGACGATTCGTGCGGTGGGACAAGTGGTGCGTGCGCCTGGGTTTCAACTACCGCGAGGGCCTCGTTATTCACGACGCGACGTTCGAGGGCCGATCCGTCATGAAACGGGCGAGTCTGGTGGAGATGGCCGTGCCGTACGCGGACCCTAACCCTCCCTTCGAGCGCAAGTGCGCCTTCGACGTGGGCGATTACGGGTTGGGATACTGCGCAGACTCGTTGGAGCTGGGGTGCGATTGCCTCGGCCGCGTTCGTTACTTCGACGCGACGCTTTGCGACTCGAAGGGCGAGCCGTACGTCATCAAGAAGGCGATTTGCATGCACGAGGAGGACATGGGGGTGCTGTGGAAACACGTGGAGTACCGCAACGGGCATAACGAGGCTCGCCGAGCCCGCAGGCTCGTGGTCTCCTTCGTCGCCACGGTGGTGAACTACGAGTACCTCTTCTACTGGTACTTCAACCAGGACGGCAGCATGGAATACGAGATCAAGCTCTCCGGGATGCTTTCCACCAACCTTCTCTCCGCCGGCGAGAGGGTCGACGGCGAGGGCGGCGACTGCGACGGAGATCCCAAGCATGGCGTGCTGGTCGCGCCGGGGGTAAACGCACAGGTGCACCAGCACATGTTCTGCGCCCGGCTCGACGTCGCGGTGGACGGCGGAAACAACGTCGTGGAAGAGGTGGACCTCGTCACCGGGTGCGTCGGAAAGGCGGCGGGCATCGGCGATCCGTTTGCCAACGCCTTCGGTCCCGTGAAGACCCGACTCGCCACCGAGGGCGGCGCGATCCGCGTCTGCGACCAGACCAAGGCGAGAACATGGAGAGTCTCCAACCCGTCCGTCATCAACCCCATCACGACCGAATCGGTCGGGTATAAGCTCGTGCCGTTCACGCGCGGCGCGGCGCAGCCCGTGCTGCTCACCGGCCCCGAGTGCGCGGTGACAACCAAGGGCGCGTTTGCCACCAAGAACCTTTGGGTGACGCCCCACTCCGACACGGAGCGCTTCCCCGCCGGTGAGTTCACCCCCCAGGGCGCCGCGGGTCAGGGTCTTCCCACATGGACCAAGGGTGATCGATCGCTGGGCGGGGAGGAAGGTGGGGACGTCGTGCTGTGGCACGCCTTCGGGGTGGCTCACGTCCCCCGCCCCGAGGACTTTCCGTGCATGAACGTGGAGCACGTGGGTTTCTCTTTCAAGCCCGACGGGTTCTTCCAGGGAAACCCCGGGATCGATCTACCGCCCCCGGACGTCGCTGGGAGCAAGGAGGACGTCGCGAGCGCGTGCTGCGCCACGAACGGTCACGCGAACGGACACTGAGAGCGATACGAAGACGAGGGGAGTAGTCAGCTACTTTCGAAAGTACTAGCTAGTGTACATTTGTGATAAAGGCGTTTTTTTTGCCTACTACGTACTACCTTCGAAGGTAGTACTCGTCGCGCGGTCATCACGTCAGCA
>Ga0209666_1003773_pt1 | contig 10934 bp, 10 predicted proteins | sample SaaInlV_125m_DNA_FD_184679 | JGI IMG/M metagenome (GOLD analysis project Ga0209666, IMG submission 184679) | Marine microbial communities from expanding oxygen minimum zones in the Saanich Inlet - Saanich Inlet SI037_S3LV_10m_DNA (SPAdes)... | ecosystem: Environmental > Aquatic > Marine >...
ATTGGCGCAGCTACAGAGGATTTAGAAGTTCCGCCAGATGAAATGAATGTTCAAGGACGAGATTTGTTGACTGGTAAACCAAAACAGGTTCAGATTACACACCGCGAAATTTCAAAAGCGTTAGATAAATCGATTCTAAGAATTGAAGACTCTGTGATGGAAACACTTTCACAAACGCCTCCAGAACTCGCCGCTGATATTTATAATACTGGGATCTATCTTGCGGGTGGTGGATCAATGTTAAGAGGCTTAGACAAACGGTTGTCACAAAAGACAGACTTACCAGTATATATTGCTGAAGATCCGTTAAGAGCCGTTGTGAGGGGAACTGGAATTGTTCTAAAAAATATTACAAAATATAAAAGTGTCTTGATAAAATAGCTCTTAAGTAATGCAACAACTTTTTAATTTCTTCATTAAAAACAAAACATTTGTCTTGTTTTTGTTGTTGTTTTCTTACGCATTATCACTCACCATTCAATCGCATGAGTACCATCGCAGTAAATTCCTGAACTCCTCCAATCAAATAACCGGCAGTGTCTATGGCACTTTTCATAGCATCACTCAATATTTTAATTTAAAACAGGAAAACCGATTACTTTTAGAAGAAAACAATCGCTTGAAAACCAAGGTCTTTAATCAAAAAGACTCCATCCCAGTTGATTCTGTTTTGGAATACAAATACGACTTGTTCCCAAGTTTAGTTTATAAAAACAGTTATGCGCTTCCTAATAATTATTTAACCCTTAACAAGGGGAAAAACGATAGTATTAAAGAAGATTACGGCGTAATCACTTCCAAAGGCATTGTGGGGATTATTGATGCAACTTCAAAAAACTACTCGAGAGTATTGTCTGTTTTAAACACAAACAGTCGGGTTAATGTTAAATTAAAAAAAACTAATTATTTTGGGACTTTGAGTTGGGATGGCAAATCCCCTGAAATTACTCAATTAAAAGACATACAGGATCTTGTGAAGTTGTCAGTCGGAGATACTGTTGTTACTAGTGGATACTCTTCCACCTTTCCTCCTAATATCCCAGTTGGAAGTGTTGAATCTTTCGATCTCAACGATACTAAAGACCTATATATTATTGATGTTAAATTGTTCAATAATATGAAAAATCTAGAGCATGTTTACATCATTAAAAACACAGATATTAACGAGCTTAAAACCTTAATTATTTCCAATGAATAATATTGTATTAAGAACTATTTTGAGCTTTATAGGGCTTGTTTTACTTCAAGTTCTCGTTTGCAGCAATGTTAATTTTCTAGGAGAAATAAACCCTTATATTTATGTCGTTTTTATACTATTATACCCCGTTATTAACAACCGATTGTTGTTTCTTTTTCTTAGTTTTTTATTAGGTTACACAATCGATATATTTTTAGATTCTGGTGGAGTCCATGCAGCAGCAAGTGTTGCAATTGCATATATCCGACCACTTTTTTTGAAATTTTCATTTGGAGCTGCATTTGACTATCAGTCTATAAAATTTAGCAATACAGATTTCTCTAGGCGTTTGATTTACTTTTTATTGCTCATCGGCATTCATCACTTAATTTTGTTTTCACTTGTAATTTTTGATGAAACCAAAACCGTTCTGATCCTCCGACAAACTGTATATTCTAGTATTTTTACACTGATACTTTCTTTACTACTTAGTTCATTATTTAGCAAAAAAGAGACATGAGAAAAATTCTTCTTTTTGGAATGGTCATTCTAACTGGTATTTGCTTTACTGGACGCTTATATTATCTACAAATTCATACTGCAAATACTTTTGATATTGATGATGACAATGCCATTCGAAAAGTATTTCATTATCCAAAACGCGGCTATATTTACGATCGAAATGACAGTCTTTTAGTCGCTAATCAACCGAGCTATGATGTCATGGTAATTCCAAGAGAAGTTGAGCCTTTAGACACCATACTGTTTTGTGATTTATTAAAAATTGATAAGGCTACTTTTAATAAATCTTACAATCGAGCCAAGAAGTATTCTCCACGGCTTCCATCCCCTTTTTTACGCCACCTCTCAAAAGAAGATTATGCTTTTCTTTCAGAAAAAATGAGGAAATTCAAAGGGTTTTATATTCAAAAACGCTCATTGAGAGATTATCAAACTTCCATTGGTGCCAATGTATTAGGGTATATCGCTGAGGCAAACAACAAAGAAATTGCTAAAGATTCTTACTACCGTATTGGTGATTTGATAGGAAAACAAGGAGTTGAAATTTCGTATGAAAAAAAACTCAGAGGAGTTAAGGGGGTGAAATACATCCAAAAAGATATTTACAACAGAGATATAGGAGCTTATAAACAAGGGGCGTTTGATACGCTTCCTGTACCTGGAAAAGATATAGAAATCAGTATTGACTCCGAACTTCAAGCCTATGGAGAATTGTTGATGCAAAATAAGATTGGTGGGATTGTTGCTATCGAGCCAAGTACGGGTGAAATTCTAAGTCTAGTTTCTGCACCTTCATACAACCCAAACTTATTAGTTGGGCGCAAACGTTCCAAAAACTACACAAAACTATACTTAGACACCATTCATAGACCATTAATCGACAAGGGGCTTACAAGAATGCATGTTCCAGGATCTCCATTTAAATTATTAGTCGCTTTAACAGCTTTACAAGAAAAAGTTATCACTTCCAAAACAAATATAATTTGTACGGAAAGATATATCTATGGGAAAAACAAACGCATCATGCAGTGTCACTGTGGTGGAGGCTACAGAAATTTAGACTCTGCGATTAGTTATTCGTGTAACTCCTATTTTGCAATGGCGTTTCGAACGACTGTTGAAAAATATCCTAATACATCTCATTCGATGAATGTTTGGAGTGATCACATCAAAAGTTTTGGGCTAGGTAATTTCTTAGGAAATGATTTGTCAGTTGGAAAAAAAGGAAACATTCCAGATGGAAATTATTATGACAAATGGTATCCAGATTTTCAATGGGGTGCAACTACTATCATTTCAAATGCCATTGGCCAGGGAGAGATTTTAGTGACACCCATTCAATTGGCAAATATGACTGCAGCAATTGCAAACAAGGGACACTATTACACCCCTCATATCATTAAATCAATTGAAGGTGAAGAAATGGACCCTAACTTTACGACTCCAAAATACACATCTGTTGACCCCAAATATTATGATGCTATCATTGAAGGAATGCATAATGTATACAATAAAGGAACGGCTAGTTTTCTAAAAGTTCCTGGGATAGAGATTTGTGGAAAAACAGGGACTGCCGAAAATTTTACTAAAATTGATGGCGTAAGACAACAGCTCACAGACCACTCCATATTTGTAGCTTTTGCGCCAAAAGATGATCCTAAAATCGCGATTGCTATACTAGTTGAGAACGGATACTACGGCTCACGATGGGCTGGACGTATAGCAAGTTTAATGATTGAAAAATACATAAAAGGTGACGTCACTCTAAAGCGTATGGAAAAGTTAGTGATCGAAAAAAGCTTAGAAGATGAATACCTCAAGCCTTATAGTGGTAAACCTTTTAAAATCAATGACAAATGAACCTGAATCGAACCAATAGTTTTCAATTAGATTGGGTCGCTGTAATTGTGTTTACAGCGTTAGTGGTTTTTGGATATTTCAATATTTTATCAGCCTCTTTAGCTGGAGAGTTTACTTCCTATTTAGACATTTCCAAGCCATATGGTAAGCAGCTTTTTTTTATAATAAGTTCCGTGGTATTAATCATTCTCATATTATCTCTTGAAGCTAAATTCTATGAACGTTTTGCAAGTATCATATACCTAGGATCGATCCTATCACTATTAGGTTTGTTTGTTTTTGGAAAGCAAATAAACGGAGCCATCTCGTGGTATGATTTTGGAGGGATGACTTTACAGCCAAGTGAATTTGCTAAATTTGCTACAGCTTTGGCACTCGCTAAATACATCAGCGATCTACAAACTAATATTAGAGAGCAAAAAGATCAGATAAGAGCTGCTCTGTTAGTGGGTATTCCTGCGGGGCTGATTTTATTACAAAATGATGCAGGAAGCACCCTCGTTTTTGGAAGTTTATTTTTTGTATTTTACAGAGAAGGCATCCCTCAATATTATCTTTTATTTGCAGTATTTGTAGCATTTTTAGGAATTGCGACTTTAAAGTTTTCTGCTTTGTACGTATGTGTTTCAGTTGCAGTAATACTGTTTATTTATCAACTTTTTTTTAAGAGAAAAAAGAAAAAAATAAGAGGTATTTTGGGACTGCTAATATGTAGTATTGGTTTGAGTTTGGGGGTACAATGGGCTTATAATAATGTCCTTCAAAAACACCAACAAAACCGTATTGGACTTTGGCTTCGATTAGAAAAAGACCCCGTAAAACTAGAAGCCATGAAACGGAATATTTCTTATAATCTCAATGAGTCTGAGAAAGCCATTCGATCTGGAGGCACTTTTGGGAAAGGGTTTATGGATGGCACACGCACCAAAGGAAATTTTGTGCCAGAACAACACACAGACTACATCTTTAGCACTGTAGGAGAAGAATGGGGGTTCTTTGGAAGCAGTGTAGTGGTTCTGCTCTTTGTAATGTTAATCTTACGAATCGTATATCTTTCAGAACAACAAAAATCACAATTCAGTAGGGTTTACGGCTACAGTGTAGCTAGCATTCTGTTTGCTCACTTTCTAATTAATATCGGAATGGTGATGGGTTTGATTCCAACCATTGGAATTCCTTTACCTTTTTTTAGCTACGGAGGCTCTGGACTTTGGGGCTTTACAATTTTGGTTTTTATCTTTTTAAAATTAGACTCAAACCGATTAAATGAGTGGTAAATTATTTCTTTACAAGCTCTAATTTTTCAGCAAAATAATCACAAAAATCTTTCATTGTCGCAGTCATTTTTTCATCTTGAGTAGCGCGTAAATATGTATCGCTCATCGTGACTAATGTTTGATGAAAAAATAATTTCATTTCATCCACAGGCATGTCTTTAGTCCACAAATCAATACGAAGTGTTTCTTGCTTATTTTGATCCCATACGGAGAGCATCATTGCTTTAGCTTCTTCTTGGGTAACACCACCGTCTTGAGCCGTCCAAAATAATTTTTCTGGTACGCGATTTTCATCTAGTTCTACAGTCATCTCAATTTTTGAAGTATGAGTCTTTGCCATTATTTTTTTGGTTTAAATTTTGCGTTCTTAAAAATATCAGTAGCCTCCATTTGAAGCATTTTAACTAAAGGTGTTGTGTTGTTTTCCATATAGGACTTAACAATTTTCCAGCCTATATATTGACCGAGACGTCCAGGTGACTCGCTGTCTAACTCTAAATTAAATCTAGAAAAAGGAGCTGGAATAATAAATCGAGTTAGTAATTTTCGATCGGTTTCGTACAGCAATTCATTTTCAACAAAGTACTGCCATATGTAAAACTCATTGTCTTGAGCCCACTCATATTGCTCAGGTAAATAGCCTATCTTCTCATAGTCTTCTTTAAAAGGAATCAAAAGATCTTTAAAATATAATTGCTTTCCAAAATAGATCATCTCTTCCAAAAAAGTAGATCTTTTGGGTTGATAAATTAAGCGTTCTGCATAAGCAGTTGCCAAGTCTGAAACAATTTGGTCCTTATTTAAATTTTGTTTGATATAGTCATAAAAACTAGCATAAAATTCGTGGTCGACTCCAAGATAGGTGTCTAGTGCAATAAGGACAATAGAATCTGTTACGACCACTTTATTACGATAATCAACGTCCGATAGAACCGTGATAAGCCGAGGGGTTTTGAGGCCTTTATAGTAATATTTAAGATGCTGATAAAAATCAAATATTTCGGATTCGGTCCTTGAAAAATTTTGAAAAACACTGTCCACAGCTTTGTTTTGAAGTTGCTGAATCGGATCACTCATGCGGTTGATCCATACGGAGTCTGCATATCTTTTGGAGAACAAAAATGGATAGTCACGTTTTAATGCTGGAAGTTCAGAAGATCCTGAGCTGGCAAACATTTGATCAAATCGTTCAATAGTTAAATCCAGATTGATTTCAGATATTTCTCTCTCTATTTTTGATGAATTCTGACAAGAAAACACACAAATAATCATCAAAAAAACAATGGTTTTTAAAATATGTGATAACTGAAACGGAGTAAACTTTACTTTCAAAATATAATTTTAAAATCATTCGAATTACAAAAGTAATTAATCTATATTTTAAAATTGAGTTCTATCGTAAAAATTAAAATTAGCTAAAAACTTTATTCAGAATAGATTACTTTTGTATAGCTATCAAAAATGAAATCAATGAAAACGAAAATAGTAATAACTCATATTGTAGATTGGCTTAAAACTTATGGCGGAAACGCAAAAGTAAATGGGTTTGTTGTAGGGGTTTCGGGCGGAGTAGATTCTGCAGTCACTTCTACACTATGCGCTATGACAGGGTTGGAAGTAATGTGTTTGGAAATGCCAATTCACCAAGCTGAGAGTCATGTTTCAAGAGCCCAAGAACATATTGAACAACTAAAGAAAAGGTTTTCAAATGTACAATCTACTCGAGTTGATTTAAACCCTGTTTTTGAGAGTTTTAAATCTGAAATTAATTTAGAAGGTAGTACATCTACCGTGGATATGGCATTGGCAAATTCGAGAGCGCGTTTGCGAATGACGACACTTTATTACTATGCTGGACTTTTGGGAAAACTAGTCGCTGGAACTGGAAACAAGGTTGAAGATTTTGGCGTTGGATTTTACACAAAATATGGCGACGGAGGTGTGGATCTCAGCCCAATTGCAGATCTATTGAAATCGGAAGTATATGAATTAGGAAGGGCTTTAGAAATCCCTCAAAGTATCTTAACCGCAGCGCCAAGTGACGGTTTGTTTGGAGATGCTCGAAGCGACGAAGACCAAATTGGAGCTTCGTATCCCGAATTAGAATGGGCCATGAATGCGGTTGAAAATGGGAAAACAATTAACGATTTCAAAGGCAGAGAACGCAGGGTTTTTGAGATTTACTCACGTTACAATGCGGCGAATAAACACAAAATGAATCCCATCCCTGTTTGTGAGATTCCAAAAAGCTTAAAACACTAATTTATAATGATACGAGTTCTCGTTGCAGATCATCAACCTATTGTAAGTTATGGGATACGTATGTTGTTTGAAAATTCAAAAGACATTAAGATCGTAAACACTGCAAACTCAGCAAAACAACTTTTAGACTACCTAAAAAAATCCAATACAGATATCGTTCTTATGACGATGGATCTTCCTGATGTGAATGGAATCACAGTACTTCGCACTATAAAAAAAGAATTTAATGATGTCAGTGTGATTATCTTTAGCACACACCCCGAAGATATTTATGCAATTAGTGCCATCAAAGCTGGAGCTTCGGGATATTTATCCAAAACAGTCTCCACCTCCACTATTAAAAGTGCCTTATTAAAAGTTTTTAAGGGTGGAATTTATGTAAGTAAGGAACTTGCAGAGAGCCTTACCTTTGAAAAAAACAACCTAGGAACAATGGACTTGTATAAGAAACTTTCGACACGTGAAGTGGAAGTTTTAAAGCTGATTTCTTCGGGGAAAAGAAATAAAGATATCGCCGATCAATTGAATATCAATGAAAAAACAGTAAGCACCTATAAATTGCGTTTGATGAAAAAATTAAATGTCTCAAACCTTGTAGAACTGATTGATCACGGACGTCAGAAAAAATAATATTTAGAGCACTCGGCTCAGCTTTCTGGACAGCAACATTTTTAAATTGGAGTAATTCAACACATCTTCTAAAAGAGCTCGGTGGTCAACTTCGTCTTGTGTGTCTTGTTTGATTTCATTTACTTTTCGATCAATCAAAAAACAACGAAGTGTCAAAATTGTTTCACTTACCAATTGTGCAATACTGACCTCTTTTTGTTTTGGAAAAATATTATTTTTCTCCCAATTATGAAGATTATACCGTTCCTCATTCATCAAAATATTGGTTACATCCGAAGCTAAAGCTGGGTCTAAATGGTTCACAAAAGTTTCGATGATAAAATCATCTGTCTGGTTTAAACGATCAATAATCGTATAGTAAAGGGTTTTGAAGTTTTCATTGGTAAACTGCATTTCATCTTCTTGTAAATCCAGAAATATTTTTTCAAAAACTTTGACTTCGTGAATCACAGGTTCAAGTGCAAGAGCTCCTTTGTCATTTTCTTTCAAAATTAAATCTTCAAAAGCCTCTTTTCGGTTTCCGTAAAGTAGTAATATTTCAATAATTTTTTGCTCTAGTTCATATTGAATATCAACTTTTATGGGGGCCGCAGTAGACTTAACAACCTCAAACGCTTTTTGTTTTTGATTGTAAGACTTATTGGCGTCATTTTGCGCTTTTTTACCCATCTGAGCTAGGGTACTAAAAAGAACCTCTTCGCTAATATCCATAATACGTGAACATTCTCGTACATATATTTCACGTTGAATATTATCTGTTACTTTAGAAATACTCGTTACCATATCCCTGATCAAATTAGCTTTTGCCACCGGATCATTTTGGGCTTCCTCCATAAGTAAAGACGCCTTATAAGCAATAAAATCCTTAGCATTTTCTTTGAGGTAGGTTTGTAATTCTTCGAGCGTATTTTGTTTTGCAAAACTATCGGGATCTTCACCTTCTGGAAAAGTACAAATTTTCACATTCATACCTTGCTCCAAAATCAAATCGATTCCTCGCAACGCAGCTCTGATCCCAGCGGGATCGCCGTCAAACAGCACCGTAATATTTTTAGTTAAACGATTGATCAATCGAATCTGATCGGGCGTTAAAGCGGTTCCCGAAGAAGATACCACGTTTTTAACTCCCTTTTGGTAAAACTGAATCACATCGGTATAGCCTTCTACTAAATAACAATTGTCTTCTTTAGCTATGGTTTGTTTGGCGTAGTAAATACCATACAAAACTTTACTTTTATGATAAATATCGCTCTCTGGCGAATTGAGGTATTTAGCAGCTTTTTCGTTCTTCGCTAAAATTCTTCCCCCAAAACCAAGAACCCGTCCCGACATGCTATGGATGGGAAACATCACGCGCCCTTTGAAACGGTCAAACTGTTTGGTTTCTTTGACAATCGAAAGACCTGTACTTTCTAAATATTTTAACTTATATCCTTTTTTTAGGGCGGTATCCGTCAATCCACTCCATGCATCTGTGGAATACCCCAACTGAAATTCTTTAATCGTCTCATCTGTAAATCCTCGTTCCTTAAAATAGCTCAAACCAATCGCTTTTCCAGCATCGGTTTTAAGCAGTGTGTTTTGATAATATGTACGGGCATATTCACTTACGAGGTACATGCTTTCTCGTTCCCCAGCAGCTTCTTTATCGGAATCCGATTGAACGGTTTCCTCAACTTCAATATTATACTTTCGGGCTAAATATTTGATGGCTTCTGGATAGGTGAAATGTTCGTGTTCCATTAGAAACGAAACCGAAGTCCCACCCTTTCCTGTTGAAAAATCTTTCCAGATTTGTTTTACAGGTGACACCATAAAACTCGGGGTGCGTTCTTCACTAAACGGACTTAAACCCTTAAAGTTACTCCCCGATTTTTTTAATTGCACAAAATCGCCAATCACCTCCTCTACACGGGCAGTGTCAAATACTTGATCTATGGTGGATTTTGATATCAAAATGAAAAATTAAATGGATACTGTAAATGTACTAAAAAGTAATTCTTTTTAGTTATTTATTTCTTTCAATTACATAATTCACCATCAAAATCAATGATTCTTTGTAGGGCGATTCTGGAAAGGGTTCGAGCAATTGTAACGCCTGTTCTTGAAATGTTTTCATCTTTGACACCGCATACTCCAAACCGCCATTGTCTTTTACAAAAGAAATCACTTCCTTAACACGTTTGGAATCTTTGTTGTACTTTTTAATGGAATTAATCAACCAACTTTTTTCTTTTTTAGAACAGTGATTTAGCACATAGATAAGTGGAAGCGTCATTTTCTGTTCTTTGATGTCAATTCCGGTAGGTTTACCAATTTGTTGGGTACCATAATCAAACAAGTCATCTTTAATTTGAAATGCCATCCCAATAAGCTCTCCAAATTGACGCATCGTTTCCACCTCTTCAGACAGGGGTTTCACAGAAGCAGCTCCTAAACTGCAACAGGCGGCGATAAGCGTGGCTGTTTTTTGACGAATGATTTCGTAATAGATGGCTTCTGTAATATCTAAATTTCTGGCTTTTTCTATTTGCAACAACTCCCCTTCGCTCATTTCACGAACGGCTACTGAGATTATTTTTAAGAGATCAAAGTCGTTATTATCAATGCACAGCAAAAGCCCTTTTGACAATAAAAAATCGCCCACCAAAACTGCAATCTTATTTTTCCAAAGCGCATTTATAGAGAAAAAACCACGACGACGGTCGCTCTCATCCACCACATCATCATGTACCAAAGTCGCAGTATGGATCAATTCAAGGACAGATGCCCCTCTGTATGTGCGCTCACTAACCTCCCCATTAGAAATCATCTTGGCAGTCAGAAACACAAACATCGGACGCATTTGTTTACCCTTCCGATTGACGATATAATGCGTAATACGGTTCAGAAGCGCCACCCGACTGGACATGGACAATCGAAATTTCTTTTCGAAAAGTTCCATCTCATAAGTGATTGGTTTTTTTATACTTTCTATTTTCTTCAAACAGTCCTCATTGAAATCCAAAATTAAACATATAAAACCTATTGTTTCTTAGAAATACGTTAAATAATTGAATCGGCTATGTTCTGAATATTGAATCCTTAAAATTGTTTTATGAAAATTAATTTATTGAGACATATAACCATTTAATCTCATAAAACTCTCAAAATGATACAGTAACGGTTTGTTCTATTTGTTTATTTAAAAATTTTGTTTAGTTTTA
>Ga0209666_1003775_pt1 | contig 10924 bp, 6 predicted proteins | sample SaaInlV_125m_DNA_FD_184679 | JGI IMG/M metagenome (GOLD analysis project Ga0209666, IMG submission 184679) | Marine microbial communities from expanding oxygen minimum zones in the Saanich Inlet - Saanich Inlet SI037_S3LV_10m_DNA (SPAdes)... | ecosystem: Environmental > Aquatic > Marine >...
GGCGGGGGGGGGTCCACCGGGCGGGATATGCCGGCGGGGACGACGCCGCCATCGCCGACGACGCCGTTTTTGGTTTTTTTGACGGCGGAGCTTTCCGCCCCCGCGCGTTCCGCGGGGTCGTGGTCGCCGCCGCTGCGGCGCAGGCACCGCTCTGTGAGCTGCACGTCGTGGAACAGCTCCCAGTGCCTTTTGGAAAGGCCCGCGGCGCCGTCGCCCGCCTCGCCCTTGGCGAGCTCGCCGAAGGACGCCAGCGCGTCGAGGTCGGGGGACACCGCGCCGTTTGCGGGGACCCACCGCGCGCGCACCGACTCGAGGAGCCAGGAGAGCACTTCTCTGACGCGCGCCGGGCCCGAGGGGCCCGCCACGGCGAGGAGCGCCTCGGCGAGCGCACCGCGCTCGCCACCGCTCAAACGGCCGCTCGAACGCAGACTCTCCACCTGGTTCGCGAAACCCTGGAGGTGCGCGTTGAACACCTGAAGACGAGAGTTAAAAAAGGGTACGGTAATTTTTAGTTTCCGTGGCCTCGAACGAACGCGAATCGAAAACGATAAATCCGACTTTCCGAGTTGGCGCCGCGCGGTTCCGAAGAATTCCGAAAAACCGCCGTCCCCTTCGGCGAACCGCCGGCCGACGAATGAACGTCGGCCGGCTCGGCGAGGCGGCGGCGCGCGGCAAGAGACATCTCGCGCGGCAGCATACGTCGCACCGAGTGGAAACATCGGACGGCGATCTAAGCCGCGCGGGGTTTAAAAAAAAAAAGGGGGGACGGATGGAAACCGGGAAAAAACAATCATACGGGATCGCCGAAGTCTCACCTGCGGAGCCGCCGTGCACACGCCCAGCACGGCGGCGCAGACGCGCTGCCTGGCCGCCTGCGCGGTTCTCCCCGCCATGAGCGCCGCCTTGGCCCGCGCGGGCGGCGCCGCCGCATCGTCCGAGGGCAGGTGCCCGAGGATCTCGAAGAGCCGGTTCAGGATCGCCGCGCCCGCCTCCGGCCTCGCCAGCGCCGCGCGCCCGAGCGCCTCCAGGAGTCGCGACATCTGCGAGACGCCCACGGGCGACGCGAGCGTCACCGCCAGCGCGTTGGAGAGCATGGCGTCCAGCGCGGGCGCGATCGCAGCGATGACCTGAGTGTTCGCCGTTCCTGAAGCCGTTAAATTCGAGCCGTCGGCGGCGTCCCCGAACGGCAGAGCCTGCATCACCGGCTCGACGAAACTCGTCGCGCCCTCAAACGCCGCGCCCGCCGCGTCGTCCAACGCCGAGCGACCGGAGGCGTCGACGGAAGGCGTTTGGGACGCCTTCGTTTGATCCAGCGCGCCTCCCGCCTGTACGAGCGCGCACGTCTGCGCGACGCGCGTCGCGGCGGCGTTGGCGGCGGCGACGGGCACTAAACACGTGCACAGCTTGGTGATCTCCATCAGACGCGCGCGGTGTTGCACCCACACCTCTCTTAGCTCGTCGCGAGTCTCGTACTCCTGCTCCCACTCGTCACCCGCGGATTCGGGACACAGAGACGCGCTCAGCCCGGCGGCGACACCGCCGCCGCGCGTCAGCCAGTGCCTCGCGGTCTCGAGCAGCGCCACCACCGCGCCCTCCGGTAAAGTCAGTCGCTCTTTCGGGTCGTTCAATATCTTCTCCTCGGGCCTGACGAAGCCGTTCGGAAGCTCGGCGCCCGCGGCGCGCAAGATGCCCGGCCACGCCGCCACCGCCGCGCCCAGCGTGTCGAGCGTGGGGTACTTGGTGAGGCCGAGCAGAGCCTCCAGGAACGCCACGCGCAGCTGCGCGTCGGGGAGCACGTGAAGGTGGTTGGACGCGATAGCGGCCGCGGTCTCCGTGAGCCGAACGACGTAATCGCGGTGCTCGTCGCCGGGATCCGCCGGCGGCGCCGCCAGCGCCGCCGCCGCCGCCGCGCCCAGCGAGCGGCACGCCGCCGCGAACCCGACCACAACCGTCTCCGCGTCCGCGGCAGCCTCTTTCTGCGCCGCTAGGTCCGCTTCGCTCGACGCGTTGGTTTCTTTGCTCTTACCGCTCGTGTTCAGCACGCTGTTCACCACGTCGCCGCGCCTCCTGTGCGCGACGTGCCTCAAAACCTCGCACGCCGGCGCGCGGAACTCCGCCGCGCTCAGAAAGTGGCCGCACGCGTCCAGGAGACCGGAGCGAAACAGCGGCGCCAGCGGCGCCCACTCGGCGTACGTCGCGGCGGCGCCCAGCGCCGCGGAGACCGCGGCGGAGTGCGCCTTGCCGCCCGCGACGTTGCCGGCCTCGGCGCAGCGCATGGCCGCGGCGAAGTGGATCTGTGGTCGTCGGGAAAAACGCGTCAGTCGTCGGAACGCGACATCCCGAGTCGGATTGGAAAAAAACAACCGAGTGAGGTTGGAAAAAAAAAAAACATCCAGAGCGGAGCGGAGCGTCGCCGACAAACTGACTCGTCCGCTTTCGCGTCCGCGCGCGCGCGTTGCCTCGGCAAGAGAGTTAAAAAGTAAACCACATGATGGATGTTCGGATGGTTGATCCTTGAAGGTTGTTTCGTCATAGGCAACGCGCGGGCGCGCGGTTAAACGCGAGCGAACCGAAAAAAAAAAAGTCGGTGTGCGAAAAAAAAAGCCGCGACAATGATTGTCGCATCCGCACCTCGAGCGATCTGTACAGCGCCGGCAGCGTCTGCGGCAGCGTGCTTGTGAGTCCGAACAGCAGTTCCTTCATCCTGCCCCCGATGATGTCCTCGTTGTGCACGGCGACGTCCTCCGCGACGTAGCGCGTGGTCAGGCAGCTCACCTCGGCGAGCGCGGGGTTCTCGGACGCGGCGCCGAGCGCGAGATCCGGCACGAGCGCGATCCAGACATCCGCGCCCTGTTGTCTCACCACCTGCGCCATAAGAGACGCCACCTTGGACTTCAGTACGAAGGGCTCCGCCGTTTGTGGTAATCCAGGCGTTCCATCGTCCGAAGAAGAAGAAATCTCCGAAAGTTTCTCGTAGCACATCTTCGCCAGCTGCGTCTTCTCGTCGCTTGAAAACTCCCTCCACCGTTTGGCGACGACGTGCTGCAACACGCCGTACCCGAAATGGCGCGCCTCGAGCGGTTTTGAACGCGCGACGAGTTCCATGCTCACCGCGACGGCGTTGCGAGGACACCCGCTCTTGAGCTAAGGTTTGATGCATTAAAGAGTGTGGCGTGTGTGAGGTATAAAGAGAAGACATATCCGCGACGGTTAGCGTTCGAACGGTGCGGTAGTGACGCGTCGCGCGATAGAACTTGGACGCGTTCCGGAAAACCGAAACGCAGACTGGCGAGGCACTAACAACGCAAGCTTGCGTTCGCGCGCGCATCGGAAGAGATGCGAAAAACTAGGGATCGACCGATCGACGCGTCTTGGAGGCGGTCGAAACGGAGCGGTCGCGGCAACACGAATCGAGCGCGTGACGATGTGCCCCGACGCGGAGCGATCGCGCGGGAGACGTACCTCGATCTGCATCTGCGCCGCTAAACGCTGCGCCTCGGCGTTTTGCGCCGACTGCGCCCCCGCCAACACCGTCAGGTATTGCTCCACGCTCGCCATGGCGCCCGCGCGCGCGCCCCGCCGCCGGTGCGCAACGCCGCGCCACGAGTCGCGCGCGAGTCTCGACGCCGCTGCTCGGAAGGCCGGCGCTCGCCTCGCGCCGCTCCGCCGTGACTCCGCCTGCCGCGCGGGTCCAGAATAGCGGGCGGTGGCGAGGGCGGCGGCTCTGTTTCACGCTGACGAGAAAGCTCTTCAACTGCCGAGCGCCGACGCCGGGCAGTCCTCATCAATCGGCGCTTCGCCCACGGGACGAGCAAAAAGCCAACTTGGCGGCAAATTCGCCACGGGGCGCCAAGAATTTGGAGGGAAAACTGTCTATGGATCGTTTAAACCGTGTTTCTTGAGTCGTGGGCCCGGAAAAAGCGGTCGTTCGCTTTTTATAAAAGTTCGAACATCATCGCTCGCGAAGATCTGGACTAACGACCGAGAGCCCGCACTTCTCCGCGCGCGCGCGTAGTCCCGGTGTTCGGCGGCGCAGCCCCGCTCTTCGTCCGCACGCACGCGTGCATTTGCCTCTCGCTGGGAAGGCCGCGACCGCGACCCTCTCGTCTCCGCCTCATCGCCCGATCCGCCTCGATGGCATCATCCTTCGCGATCATCGCGCCGTTGCGCGTCAGCGCCGGTTTTCGGTTGGACGACGGCCTCGGCCGCGACCGCAAGGCGCGCGCGAACAGGCGCAGGGCGGTGTTCGGGGACGACGTGACGCACAGGGTGAACCCGCGGCGCGACGATTTGCTGGACGGGCCCTCCCGGCGCGTCGGCCGGGGACGCGCCTCCGTGTCCCCCTCGCACGAGGCGAGCCGCGCGCGCACGGCGCATCTGCGCGACGCTAAGTCCCCCACGCTCGGTCTGCTGGACGAGCTGGGCGAGCGCGCCGCGCGCTCGGGACCTGCTCGCCTCGCGGCCGGGCCGAAAGGCGCCAACACGAAACCCCCGGAATCGCGCGCGAAAGATTCGCGAGCGGATGTGCCGTACTCGGTCTCATCCTTCGCCGCCGCCGCGCGGTGGCGTCGATTCGCGGGAACCGACTTTGACGTGTTCGACGTCCCCGGCGGACGCGCGCGGCGGGGCGAGACGTCTTCTTCTTCGCGAAACAGAAGACGCGCGTCCGTCCGCGCCGCGTTCGCCGCCAACTCAGATCGCGCGAATTCCAACTCGAGCTCCGAAGACAAGGCTCGTCTCTTTGAGAGAACGCCGCCCCGGCACCAGAGAAGCGTGCTCGGCATCCTGACGGCGCCCTCGGCGCGCGTCGGGCGCGCGGCGCGGCGCGGCGCCGCCGGCGGGGACGGAACCCGCGACCGGAAGGAGCGCGGGCGCGAACCCTACCGCGCGGGCGCGAACGCCGCGGAGCCTCTGCTCGGCATCCTCTCGGGTCCGGGGAAGCGCGTAGGCAGGAAGCACAAGTGAGGCGAGTGAGGGGACGAGGGAACGAACGGAAAGCGACTTATTGCGCGCGCGACGCGTGCGAAGCGTTTGTCAGCGAGACAAGAAAAGTCCAGTCTCTTCGTTTCCCGCGCGCGGGAGGAATCAGAAATCGTGCCAAGACGACTGCGCACGCCAAGCTGCCAACTCGACCTGCACTTTTTCACGATGGGTTTCTTCGTGTCATTCGCGGACGCGCGCGGGCGCGCTCCCGGGGCGAGACATGACCGCCCCTCCCGAGGATGTCGTGGCGTTCACGAGGGCGCACTCGCGGAGCTACACCGCGCTCGCGGCGATGCACCGGCTGGGCCTGCGCCCGCGGTGTCCAGGCGTGCTCCGCCTGCTCTGCCTCGGCGCCGACCGCCGCGAGGGCACGTCCCCCGAGGCGACCGCCGCGGTGTTCGGCGCGCTCCGGGGCGACGCGCGTCTCCTCGGCGCTTTCCCCGGGTGCGAGCGGACGCAGGGCTGGACGTACGACGAGGTCATGCGCGGCGTCGAGCGCATCGAAATCGCGCTGGTCGGACCGAACGTCACGCTCGACGCGCGCGTCGCGCCGGACGTGTTCCACGACGTGCGCGACGACGATGGGCGTCGTTTCCCGACGCGAGTCGCGTACGCCCGAGGCTTGTACCACGAGCTGGAACGAGACGGCGGCGTTTCTTTCCCGCGCACGGAACTGTCGACGACCGTAAAAGAAGAAGAAGAAGGAACGACGCGTGAGTCACGCGTTTGGGTTCCCGACCTCGCGTTGGCGTACAACGCCGGCGTCTGGGGCTACGCCCAAGCCGAGTGGGCGCCGACGTTTTTCGCGCTGACGCGTGACGCGCCAGTCGTGTGCACGGGCTACTCCGCGCGCGAGCTCGAGGGAGACGAGGAGTGCCTGGAGGCGATGCGAGACGAAAGCACGACCTGCGACGAAGGCGTGGAGGAGACGGAAACAGAAAAACGCATCTTAGAGTTCGCGTGGGGGTGCGAGCCCAACCCGTTCGCGTCGCTCGAGCCGCGCGCGTTACAGTTTTCGAGAGACGCGTACGACGGCGGCGATGATAATAGCGGCGACGAGCGCGACGTTCCCGTGATGCGCGAAAACGAAGCGTGGCTCTGCGTCGCGCGTGAGCGTGCATGAGTGAACGACCATTCGTATCACACGACGACACGAATGAATGATTCACGCGCGATGTGATGTGTGTCACACCAGATACGTTCGCGTCCTTCTCGGAAGAGACGTACCGGAGACGATTCGCGCGCGTAGGTACGTGATTAATTAAAACGCGAAAAACGTTTCAACGCGGTCGACGAAAAGAACGAAACACGCGAAAAACCTTCGTTCGTCATCACGCGGGCTCGGCGGCGGGCTCGGCGCCTTCCGCGGCTCCTTCTTCGCCGTCGGCGCCCTCCTCTCCCTCCGGGAACACCTCCGGCGGCTCAACTTCCGGCGGGAACCCCGCGGCCGCCTGCTCCTGCAGCGCGCGCACCTGCAACTCAAGCTCCCGGATCTCCTCCAGGTACTTCTTCTTCCCGCGCAAAGTGTTGAGCTTGTCCGCGAGCTCGGGGGGAACCGGGAGCTCCGCCGGCTCCTCCGCCGCAGCGGGCTCCTCCGGCGCCTTTTCCGAGGCGGGCTTCTCCGGCGCGTCCGGCTCGCCCTCCTCGCCCTCTTCGCCCCCCTCGCCTTCCTGCTCCTCCTTGCCCTCCGCGGCGAGCACGGCGTTGGCGATGGCGAGCGCCTCCTCCTCCTCGGTCGCCTTGCCGTCCATCTCGCGCATGAAGTTCTGCAGCGACGTGAGGTTGGCGCCCAGGCTCGCCATCGTGTCCCACTCGCCCTTGGGCTTGAGCCCCTCGATCATGCCCACCGCCTCCTCCAGCTGCTCGGTGGTGGGCGTGCTGGTCATCAGGCTCATCAGCTTCTGCTGCAGCGTCTGCTTGGTCTCCCCCTGCAGGTCCTCGTTCGTGTCCGCGGGGTCCGCCAGCGGGTCGATTGACGGGTCGTTCAGAGCCATCTCCTCCGCGGTTTCCTGCTCCAAGTGATCGACGAGCTTCAACACCACGTGGTCCAGCGCGTCGCCAGACTTCTTCACCATCTCGAGCGAAGCCGCGATGAGGTTGGCGAGCTGCGTGACGCGCGTCATCTTGGCGTCGCGCACAGCCTGCTCCGCCACCTTCTCCGCGAGGATCTCGCGCTTGTGCTGCGCGATGGCAGCCTCCGCCATCTGCTTGTCCAGCTCATCCAGCTTGGACAGGTACTCCTCCTTGAGGTGATCCTTGTGGCTGTGCATGCGCGCGAGTTTCGAGTTGATGTCCTGGTTGCGACCGACATCCGAGTTGATCGCGCCCGTGCCGGGCGGGACATCGGACACCGCGTCGGACGCCCCACCTCCGTTCGCGTCCACAGTGCCGTTCTCCTTGCCGTCCGCGTTGCGGGCTCTCGTCGGCGTCGGCGGCGCATTCTCGGCGCGGTTCTCGTCGCGCACGCTCGGCGCGCGCACGTACGGCGGTTTTTCTTCGCGCCGATCGTAGTTGCCGACGTTCATCTCGCTCGACATCGCCAGCCTCTTGTTGCCGTTGTGCGAGTCCCTCGCCGGGGGGATGGAAACACCCATCTCCGAGCTCACGCGCAGGTCCGGCCGGGGAACCTCCGGCTCGGGAGGCGGCGGCGGCGGCGCGGGCGGGGGAGGGGGCGGATTCAGCCTCCGCTCGCGTTCCGCCAGCTCGAGCTCGCGCTCCTTGATGGCGAGCGCGCGCTCCGCCTGCGCGGTGGCGATCTTCTCGCGCCGCTCCGCCAGGTCGAGCTCCATCATCGCGAGCTTGAGCTGCTCGCGCTTCATGTTGAGCTCCGCGGTGGCCTGCTCGGTGAGCGAGCCGATGGCATCCGGGGGGGCGGTGCTCGCCAGGGACCGAGGCGCCGCGGCGGGCGGGCTCGGGGGAGGCATCATGTGCGCGACGCCGGCGTCCATCGCGGACGCGCGAGGAGACTACGAGAGAGCCTGGACGCGGAAGCGCGGGAGGGTGACGGTCGCCGCGGAGCGAGCGAGCGTACCCGGGACGCGGCGCGTGCGCGGAGGGCGCGCGCGTGAATGGCGCGCCACGCGAGCAAGTGTCGCACTTCGTGTCGCGAAGGATGTCGAAAAGAGGGGGAACACCGAAAACGTCTTGTTCCGACATTTTTCCCAAAAAAGAGGTTTTTCGTATGTGATTATTCAGTCACGACTTCTGTGAAATGCATAGTCACATTTTTCGTGACTGAAAATCTCTCGAAAGTTTCGCGTCGTCATAAGCCGCGGATGCGTTATTAGCGTTGACTTTCCAAACATGCCAAAAGCGCGTGAAGGGAGAAAACACCGGCGCGCGCGAATCGTTTGTTCAAAACGACGACGACGACGATGCCGACGACGACTCGTCATCCCTAAACTCCTCTCCGCTCGTCTCCCTAACCTCTCTCACGCCTCGTTCGAGACCGCGCACGATTCCGGGACGCCCGCGATGGCGTTCATGGCACGCGCGTGTTTTTCCACGACTCGAAACGCGTCGTCGTTGGAGCGCACGCCGTACTTCCCCGGCCCGACGCCGCGATCGTAAAAGTGCCAAAACAGCGTCCCCGATACATCGCCTTCGCGCGCCGCGGCTTCGGAGACGGCGTAGGCGGACTCGAAGTACTCCACGCGCGTGGGCGTCGTGCGTCCGTCCTCGGCGTTCAAGACGTTTTCGTTTGAATCGCCCGCGCGCACGGTCTTGCCGAACTCCTCGAGCACGAAGGGTTTCGGCCCGCCCGGCATCGAGTCGCGCGTCGCCGCGATTCGTTGTTCGATGAACCTTCGCTGAAACGCGGTTCCGGGGAAGTTCCAGTCGTCCGGCCAGACGTGCACGCCCACGTAGTCGACACACTTTGTGGCGGCGTTGCGCAGGAAATCCTGGCCCTCCCTGGAGGCCCAGTCGCTTCCGCCGAGCCCCGGGTTGGAATCCATAAACCCGCTGGCTTTTCCGTAAAACCCCTCGGTGCCGATCCCCACGAGGTGGTTCGGCGCGTGTTCCTTGAACGCCGCGCACGTTCGCTCGATCCAGGCCTGCATCACGGAAGGGTCGCACCCCTGGCACCTAGGCTCGTTCGCGAGGTTCCACGCCATGATCGTGGGGTCGTCCTTGTACCGCACGCCCGTGTAAGAGTTGACGCGGTTCGCCATCGTTTTGTGCGTGGCCAAAAAAAGCGAAATCGAAGTTTCGTCGGTGAAGAAGTCGGCGTGGCGCGTCGCGGTCGGCGAGTGCTTCACGAACCAATCAACGCCCCCGACGGGGTACCAGTTGTCCGCCATCGCGAGTATGAGCTTTAGGCCTCTTTTACGAGCCTCGTGAAGCACGAAATCCAACCCCAAAAAGATTTCCTCGTCGAACTCGCCCGGTTTCGTCTGCAGCGCGTGGCCCTCCGTGATCGTGTGCGCCCACATCCGCATAACCTTGAGCCCGGCGCTCACCGCTTCGTTCATCTGCCGCACGATGTGCTCGCGACCGGGCAGAGGCAGGTGCCTGAACGGCGGCGGCGCGTTCGAGGCAGCCTCGAGCACTTCCCACTGGTTCCAACCGGCGAATATCCACGGCTCGCCGCGCAGCTCGAAAGTCTTCCCGTCGCCGGCGACGCGAACGAACGCGTCGGAGGGGAGGCACGTCGTCGAACGAACCTGGTCGGACACGTCCCGGCCCGGGTCGAGCGCGTTGTGCGCGCCGCCGTGCATCTGCGCGCGGAACCAAGACGCATCGTGGTCCAGGAGCTGTCGCGCGGGAGGCCGGGAGGTGTGCGAGGCGTGCGAGGAAGCCGCGCCCAGCGCGGCGGCGGGGAAGGGGAGGGCGAGCGCCACCGCGCAGAGCGCGAGGACCGCGCGGAGAGAGTCGCGGAGCGAGGCGTCGCGTGCGCGTGGGGTCATGGTCTTCGGCGGTCGAACGCGAGGGTCGAGGGAGGGTGCGTCGATGGCGGTTGCGTCGATGTCGCGGGCGTGCGTCCGCGCGCGTCTTATGCGCTTCGCGCGAGCGCACGGCGCGGAAACGCGACGCGGGGCAGCGGAAGCGCCGAGCCTCGGACGAGGGTCCTCTTCCCACGAACGAGGTTCGTCGAGTTCCGGGAAAAACGAGAGGTCAAAAGTCGAACGCTAGTACGAAGTCTAAAAAAGCTATACTCGGTCGCCACCTACACGAACTCGTCGCTCCCGCCGGTGGCCGCGGTCCCGTCGTCCCTGGTCCACCCCCCCTCGCCCTCGACGTCACCCATGTACACGTAGGTCTCGGAGTCGTCCAGCACCTCCAGCGCCGCGCGCCGCGAATCCTGCGCCGCGAACGTGCCGAAACCGACGAGCCGGCTTCCGGCGACGTCGGTCGACGGGCCTTTGCCGTCGCGTGAAGGCGAAGGCTCTTCCCTCGACGCGCCCTCGAGAGCGATAGAGCGGGCGCGCCCGACCGTCTCCGGGTCGAGCCCCTCCTCCGCCTCGGCGCGCGCCTCGGGCGCCATCGCGGCGAGGACCGCCGCCGCATCCGCCGGCGCGAGCATGCGCAGCGCCACCACGCGCGCCTTGAGGCTCGTCTCAGTCAGCGCCGCCGCCGCGTCCGCGGGCGACGACCGGGCGAGGTTCCCCAGGTCCCGCACGCGCATCTGCGCCGAGAGAGACACCGCGTGCGCGCGTCCGAGCGCGCGCGGACCGCCGGGTCGTCTCGGAGCGCCGGAGCGCTCCTCGCCGTCCAGGCGGAAAAACACCGTCGCCGTGTTGTCCGCCACGTCGGCGGCGGCGGGCTTGTCGTCGCGGCCGCCGACGCGCGTGATGGCGTTCCGTCGGCGCTCGGCGGCGTCCATCAGGATCTCGCGAGTGGACGCGCGCGACCCCATAGAGACGCCGGAGACGCGGAACGCGCCGCTGTCCCGCGCGGCGCGCAGACTCGCGCGCGCCGCGTGAAACGCCGCGTTCGCCGA
>Ga0209666_1003779_pt1 | contig 10919 bp, 8 predicted proteins | sample SaaInlV_125m_DNA_FD_184679 | JGI IMG/M metagenome (GOLD analysis project Ga0209666, IMG submission 184679) | Marine microbial communities from expanding oxygen minimum zones in the Saanich Inlet - Saanich Inlet SI037_S3LV_10m_DNA (SPAdes)... | ecosystem: Environmental > Aquatic > Marine >...
GGCGAGCGCGACGAGGGCGTCGCCGCAGTCCGGCGGCGGGCGACGGCGCGACGCGACGGCGTCGACGACGAGCGGCATCGCGTCGCGCTGTGGCGTCGGGGTGAAATATCTTTCGTCACACTGTTTGCGCATACGAGGTGGTTTGGTACGTGTCGTCACACTGTTTGCGCATACGAGGCGGTTTGGTACGTGTCGTCACACTGTTTGCGCATACGAGGTGGTTTGAAACGGACGCGCGATCGACGTCGCGGCGGCACAGCGCGCGCGCGACGCGGAGGACGACGCGCGACGCCGAGGATACGCGCGCGATAAATCGCGCGCGCGTCGAGCGTCGACGCGCGATCGTCGCGGCGTCCGCGGCGAGAGGAATCGCGCTTCGAAGGATTGATTTAATTAATTCAAACGAAGAAACGGTTCGAACGACGCGACGACGCGCGAGGACGCGACGACGCGACGACGCGCGAACGCGAGGACGCGAGGACGCGAGGACGACGACGACGCGGATGTCGACGCGCGCGCGCGCGGCGGGACGAGCGAGCGCGGCGCGGCGGGACGACGCGGGGACGACGCGCGCGGCGACGACGCTCGCGCGCTTCGTCGTTCGCGACGACGGCGCGCGGCGCGCGGAGGAGGAACGCGCGCGGAAACGGGCGGAGATGGTGCGGTATAGACGCGCGCTGGACGCGCAGATGGCGGAGATGGCGCGAGGACGGGCGCGGGAGGCGGCGCGGGAGGCGAGCGAGCGGGACGCGCGGCGGCGGCGAGACGGCGGCGAGACGGCGAACCGGGAGACGGCGGAGGAGCTGGCGCGGCGGCGGGACGAGTACGTCGCCGCGCTGGATAGACAGGTGGCGGAGCGGCGCGAACGCGAGAGGAAAAGGCGCGAGGAGGAGGAGAGACGGGACAGAGAGGAAAACGAGCGCATTCGGCGACACGTCGAAGAGGAGCGAGCGATTTTACGCGAGAAACGCGCGATGATGGCCGCGCGGGCGGCCGCGCTCGGTGACGATGAGGGCGATGACGACGATAAGACGCGAAGAAGACGAGCGAATAGGATCACGCACTCGCCGCCGGCGTCGCCGCGACCGGCTTCGACTTCGGCGTCTCCGCGCGCGCCGCCGTCCTTCGTCGCGCCGCGCGCGGCCAGCGTCGACGCCGACGCTGGATACGTCCCGATTCCCGAATTTCCCGAGTTTCCCGAGTTTTCGCAACCGGCGACGACGACGACGGCGTCGTCGAACGAGCGAACACCGCTGACCGACGCCGCGGTGGCGGATTTGACCAACGTCATTCGCGAGCTCGTCGTCGAGCAGCGCGAACTGAAATCTCGCCTCGCGCGCGCCGAAGCCGCGCTGCGCGCGCGAATCGAGTGACCGACTCGAGCGAGCGGTGAGTAATACCGAAGCATTTCTCGCTCGAATTCGCGACATTAAACTCGCCGTCTCGCGTCGCCCGCGCGTCACACCTCGCCTCGGCGGAACGTCCACACCGCGCGCGCGCGTCGGGCCCGATCCCGCGCGCGCGCGGTCGACGATGTCCCGTCGAACGCCCGCACACTATTACGAGAGCATAGACTACGAACTCCCCGCGAACGCGGTCGAAACGCGGAGGATTCGGAATCAGAATGCGCGCGACAATCCAACCACCGGGACACAAAATCAGCCACCGTCGCGCCGCGCGCGCGATAATCCCTACGCGCACGTGGTGTTCTCGAAGTACGCGTTGACGCTCGTCATCGGCGCCGCGGTCGGGGTGACGGCGTGGGCGATCGAGGGAACGACGGGGGAAATCATCTCGATGCAGGCGGCGCTCGTGAGTCGATACTACGGCGACGCGCCGCGGACGACGATGTCGCTGTTTATGATCACGGCGGCGGTGTTGGGGACGCTCGGGGGATGGGTCGCGACGTATTACGCGCCGTTAGCGAGCGGAGGGGGCGTGACGCAGGTGATGGCGAGTTTAAACGGCGCAAACGTGCCGGGATTATTGAGCGGGCGGACGCTCGCGGCGAAAATCGTGGGCACGTGCGGCGGCGTGGGGAGCGCGTTGGCGGTCGGACCCGAAGGGCCGATGGTGCACATCGGCGCTGGGATCGCCAGTGTGTGCGCGTTGTATTGGCCCAGGAAGTTCTTGTGTGGAGATGGATTCTTGGGGGCGAGAGAGGGCGAGGCGGACGCGTCGGCGGCGAGCGAGGACGAGGATTCCGAAGACGAGGATTCCGAGCGATATTCTACGGATGGCGAAGATTCAGACGGTAGTGAATTGCAGTCGACGTTACGGCGGCGAAGGCGGCGACGTCGTCGTGCGTTCGTGCGGTTCGGCGAGTCGGCGAAATTAGACGCCGTGCTGCTCGAGTTGGCGTCGCCGTCGACGCATAGAGAATTCGTCTCCGCTGGCGCCGCCGCCGGATTAGCCGCGGCTTTCGGTGCACCCATCGGAGGAGTTTTGTTTTCTTTTGAAGAAGCGAGCACGTTTTGGAGTCAACGCACGATGTGGCGGTGCTTGATGTGCGCTGCCATCGCGTCCTTCGTGCTCGCGTTGCTCGATTTGCGAGGCAACCCAGGCATGGTGTTCATCACCGGTGACTCGCTTCGACCGACTACGCCGAGGGACTATTTCCACCAACTACCATTCTTTGTTTTAGTAGCTGCCATAGCGGGACTCATGGGGGTGTTGTTCAACCAAATTCAGGCGTGGACGTCGAGGTTTCGTCCGTCTGCGAAGAATAAAGTCGCACGAATGTTTGAGTGCGCCGTCGTCGTTCTCGCCACGGTGGCGCTTCGGTTCGCGGCGGCGGAGTTCGCGGGACACTGCATGGTGCCTCCCGATACCTGGGTGAAAGACGATTTCGGTGTACGATTCAACTGCGCCGAGGGAGAAATTAACGACATCGCTACTGTATTTTTCATTTATCCAGGCCGTTCAATCGGCTGGATGTTCGGCATGGCTGAGCACGTGTGGGGCGAGGCGTACGGGTTCACGGCGCAAGGTTTAGCCATATCCGCGGTGTGTTATCTCGTTATGATGGCGCTAGCGTTCGGCATCGCCGTTCCTGGTGGCTTATTTATGCCGTCGTTGTTCATGGGCGCGTGCACGGGAGGATGCGCGGGGTTAATGCTCAAGGCGTCGTTGCCCGAAGCGTGGGACATCCAACCAGGGCTCTACGCGCTCATCGGTGCCACCTCCGCGCTCGGTGGCGTTTTCCGTTCCTCCGTGTCTCTGGTCGTTATCATGGTCGAGAGCACCAACGGACAGGCTTTCGTGTTCGCCATCATCGTCGCCGTCATCGTGAGTAACGTGGTAGGAAATTACTTCGCGCACGGCATTTACCACGCCGAGTTATCGCGAAGTAAAACTGTGGCCTACCTACCTCGAGATCCTTCGAGAACGCTCGAGGGGAAGACTGCGCGCGATATCATGGCGGTTCCACCCGCGTTTTTACCCGAAGTTGCTTTTAGAGACGACGTCAAGTCGTTGCTCGAGCACACGACTCACAACGGATTCCCAGTCGTCGACGACCGCGGGAAACTCGCCGGTCTCATCTTGCGTTCGCAGCTCGACGTTCTTCTCGCGGCGCCGCCCGAGGAAGCCGCGCCCGGTGCTGACGCTACCAAGCAGGCAAAATTGGACCTTAAAATGCGCACTGCGCATATTCAGCGCGTCACCAAGGGCGCGACGCCCGGCGTCGCCGCTGGACTTCTCGACGAAACCGTCGACGCCATCGAAGTCGAGCGCTTAATGCGCGCCAACGCCACGCCGCGCCGCGGCGCGCTGACAGACCCCGAAAACGATTCCAACGACATCGCGAGCGCATTCGCATCGCCGCAGATCGACATCAAGACGTACATGAACCCGTCGCCGCTCGCCGTGCCTTTGGATTTCCCCGCCGCGCGCGCGCACGGCGTCTTTCTCTCACTCGCGTTGCGCCACCTCATCGTCGTCGACGACGACTACGCCGTGCGCGGCGTCATCACTCGCAAAGATCTAATCGGTTTAAACGCTTGATGGACTAAATTTGTAATTTTAACGCGTTGCCGCGACGTCGCCGCCGCAGTCGCCGCCTCGCGCTCAACCGCCGTTCGGCATGCCGCCGCGACCGGCGTGGACCGACCCCGACGAACGCCCCCAGGACGACGTCTCCGACTCGGACAAACCATCGACGTCGATACACGACGCGCCGAGCGCTCCGGAACCGATCGCGCGCGACGTAAACGACGCGTTTACCACGACAAAAAGTGCAAAGCAAAAGCGTCCCAATTCGGAAGAGAAACCGACGCCGCACGCGCGCCGTAAACGCCGCAAGGGCCGGCGAGCGACGGATGGGCGAGAAAAGTCGTATAGATACGGTAACTACGATCGATACTACGGCTACCGCGTCGGGGAGACGATGGAGGATCACAGGCTGGAGGCGCTCCGGGACGAGTGGTTTCGAGGGAAGCGCGCGTGCGACGTCGGATGCAACGATGGATTGTTCTCCCTGTCCCTCGTCGGCGCGTTCGCCCCGGCGTCGTGCGTGTGCTTAGACATAGATGGTGATCTCGTGCGAGCGGCGCAGCGGAAACTGGAGGCGTTGCGGAGACACAGCGCGGCGCAGGCGGGCGCGGCGGAGCGCGGCGAAGGCGAAGGCGCGTTGGCGGACGCGGGTCAAGCGTTCGGTGGGGTCGAATTCCGACGAGCGAACGCCGTGGAGTTTGATTTCGGAAACGAAAAGTTCGACGTCATTCTCTTGCTCAGCGTCACGAAGTGGATTCACTTGAATTTCGGCGACGACGGCGTGAAAACCGTCCTTCGCAAGTGTCGCGACGCCCTCGTCCCCGGCGGTTCCCTCATCATCGAACCGCAACCGTGGAAATCGTACAAATCCACGCTGCGCAAAAAGATCAACGGCGTTCCGGTGCTTCCGGACGAGTGCAAGGCGAACTTAGCCGCGATCGAGTTCCGCCCCGACGCGTTCGAGGCGCACCTCCTCGGCCGCGACGGCGGTTTCGCCTCCGCCGAGCGCCTTCGCCCCGCGGGCACCGCCGCGTTCGACCGCGAGATCTTCCGATTCATCAAGCACCACCATTAATCGCGCGCAATTGTCGATCGCATCGCTCCTTCGCTCCTTCGCTCCTTCGCTTCTCGAGCGCGTCCCTCCGCGTCCCTCGCGCGCCCCGTCCCCGTCCCGCCTCGCGTCCGCACTCCGCGCCTCGGTCTCGTCCGAGTCGCCATGTCCGCCATGTCCGCCGCCGAGTACGACGCGCTCATCTATCCCGGCTTCCTCCGTCGCAACGTCGCGCGCTGGAACGACGACGGCAGCGCCGCGCCGCTCAGCCGCAGCAAGGGCCCGCGCAACGAAACCTTCGTCCTGCAGCTGCGCAGCGGCGAGATCGATCAGGACGTCAGCGCGATCGAGGGCGAGGTGCGTCGACGCGATCGTCCGCGACCGCGCGCGACGACGACGACGCGACGCGACGCGACGCGAAAGGTTCTCGGCGCGCGCTCGACGAAGACACTGACCGGGACGCGCGTCCCTCGCGAGCGTCGACGCGCAGCTCGGATTAGCGCTCAAAGGGTTGAAGGGCGCGCGCAAGGGACGCGCGAGCGTGAACGCGGAGTGATGGCGCGCGCGACGTCGGCTTCGGCGCGCGAACGGACGACGCGCGAAGCCGCGAGACGCGCGAAGACGTTTGAGTTTGAGATCGCGCGCCGACGCCGGAGATTCGAGGACGCGCGCGACGATCGACGCGACGAAATCGCGCGTTCCGTGGATTTTGTAAATTATTTTAGAGGTTTTGAGACGTGCGGCGCGCGCGCGCGGCGCGCGGCGTCGAGCGGGCCGCGGCGGCGCGGGTCCGCGCGGCGTCAGAGCGCGCCTCGGCGGCATGCTCCCGCTCGTCGCGCGTCACGCGCGCGTCGCGCGTTCGCTCGAGTCCGACGCGGCCTCGGCGTCGTCGGTCGACGACGACGGCGCGCTCGAGCGCTCGATCGCGCGGAATCGTCGCGAGAGACGCTCGAGGCGGTTGGATGCGGCGATTCGACCGACGTTTTTTGAGCTCATCGCCGCCGAACGGCTCGCTCCGAGCCTCAAGGGCGCGCTGGCGTACGCGTTGGGCACGCTGGCGAACGCCGGCGCGCCCGGGTTCGCGCACTACGCGCTCGACCGCGGCGATGAGGTGTTCGCGGCGTTGACGTTTTTGGCCGAGCTCAAGTCGTTCGCGAGCGGCGACGGGTCGCTCGCGGAGAGCGTGTACGGACTGCAGCGCGTGCCGAGAACGCTGACGGATGCGAGGGTGAGACGCGATGGAAGGTATAGGATCGATGCGTGGCAGCGAATCATGAGCGCGGCGTTGCTGGCGCTCGGGCCGTACGCGCGGAGCAAGGCGGCGGCGCTGCACGAAACGCTCGCGCCCGAGTGTTACTTGGACGCGCGACGACGCGCGCCGCGAGTGTTTGACTCGAATGCGGACGATATGGGGGTGCGTGAGGGCGCGGAGGCGAACGCGGCCGCGGTGGTGGCGGCGAGAAACGCGGAGGGAGGCGCGCGGGGCGTCGCGAAGCGGGCGTTCGTCGCGGCGTATCCGGTGGCGAACGCGTTGGTGGAGGCGGCGACGTTCGTGACTTGGACGGGGTACTTACTCGGACGATGGAACATAAACGATCCAACGTTGATGCTCGTCGATTGTTACGTCGTACGGGCGTTGCCCTCGGAGCTGGAGGCCAACGCGCGAGAACTCGAGGGGAGTCGACAGCGACAACTCGCCGGCGCGCACGCGTCGAAGAACGCCGCGACGCGCGCGTTGAGCGTCGGCGCGCTCAAGACGAAGAACTTCGTCATGGACTACGCACAATCAGCGCTCATCGCAGCCGTGATCGGGTTTAAACTCACCGAATGGTGGTACGGCGCGGCGGAGGAGCGCGTAGTCAACGCGACAACGCTTCCGGTGCCGCCGCCGCCGCCGCGACCGCCACCGCACCCGAACGGCATTGCACTGCCCGAAAACACCGATTTGTGTCCGCTGTGTCGGAAAGTCATTCGTAATCCGGCGGTATTGACGTCTTCTGGATACGTGTTCTGCTACGCCTGTCTCTACGCGCACGTCGATAGATACGGCGACTGCCCTGTGTCGTGTCATCGCGCCTTCAACGGCGTCGACGACATTCGCCGCATTTACGTGGGCAATTAATATCGCACGCACGTCGTCGCGCCTTAGCACTAGATGTAAAAACGAAACCGAGCGACGTCGAAGACGAAAACGACTCAACCGCGCGCGCGGATAAACGTGAAATCCAACCGCAAACCACACGCTCACATTGAAACCAAAGTTCTTCTCGCCATTAAAACACGCTATTCATCGTTCCTCTCTTCTGCGTCGCTTCGCTACGCGAGAGGATCGACTCTACTATACACATCGTCGTCGCGACTGCCCGACGCCCCCTTACTTCTTGTTCTTCTTCGCCAGCGCGGCGTAGTACTCCTGCTGCGCGCTTCGATGCTGCCAGTGATTCCACTTCCAGCCCGCCCCCGCGATTAATCCGAGCGTCATCCCGATCGCGACTTCCTTGTTGAAGTAAATGCGTTGCGCTGCGATGAGGAAAGGTCGATCGCGTTCGTCAGTCTCTGTGTTTGGATCGTTTAGGTTTGATCGACGGTCGCGCGAGGTTCACGACGCGCGTACGCCGCCGCGACGCGTCTCGCGGGCGTCAGACGACGATGCGATGTCGCGGTGATCGTTTCGAGACGTACCGATGCCGTGATAGACCGTGTGTGCCATCGTGTGCGCGTCGAGATGTGAGGCTGGCTCGGCGGGTGGCCGGCGGACGCGGCGCTCGCGACAAAGTCGAAGTCAATTTTGTACAACTAAATCATCTCTACACGCGCCAGACGCTCGAAGCGCGTGATTTATAGCATGCGCAACTTCTTCAGCTTCGCTCGCTCCTTGGCTGACTTCTTGGCGATCGTCTTCGGGTTGGTTATCTCGCTCACGATGCCGACGCCCGTGCGTCGCGTATTCTCCTCCTTTAATAATTTCTTCGCCTCCCGTCGCTCGCGTTCGGCGCGAATCTTCGCCCCTCGCGCCGCCTTCGCGTTCGATTTCGCCTCCTGGAACCGCTTTTTCTCCTCCTTCTCTCGCATGCGGTCGTCCCAGGTTTTCGTCGACGGCGCCGCGCCAAGCGCCGACGCTCGCTTCGCCGGTTGTTTCCACATTCGTCCCGATTTCCGTCCAGCGATCGAGTCGTACGTCGCTTTCGGCGCCTTGTAGTTTCGATACAGTTCTCCGTCGACCATCTCTTCGTCCTCGCCGCCCTCGTTCGTCGCGGCGGCGTCGCTTTCGCGTTTTCTTTTCCCGTGTTTGACCGTCTTCGTGATGCCGCGATGGTCGACGCCGCTGCGGAAGACTTCCTGCGCGGGGACGTTCGCGCTCGCGTCCGCGTCGCCATCGGCGCGTTTTCTCGCGTCCGCGAGCTCGACGTCGACGACGACGCGACGCGCGCGTCGGGCGCCGGCCATCGCGTCTGGATGTGCGGCGGCGGCTGCGAGTGTTTTACACTTTCACACTGTTTACACATGTGGATCCATTCGACGCTAGCAATCGACGTTAAACGCGACGGAGACGCGCAGGACGGCGTCCGACGGGTGCTCGTCCGCGTCGTTCGACGGTTTCCTCGCGCCGTCGGGGCGAGGAAACGCGCTCACGGCGTGAAGCGCGGCGCCGGAAAATAGAACGAGGTCGCCGACGCGCGGCGAGTGCGCAAAGTATCGCGACGGAGACGGCGACGAAGACGACGCCGACGCGCGGACGCCGAGACATCCCGCGTCGATGGGGACATCGGTGGTGTTGGATAGATCGGGCACGGCGAGGTAAAGCACGCCGCTCCAACGATCGGCGCTGTCGTGCGCGTGGAGTTTGTTGAAGTCGCCCGGCGCGTTGACGTTGAGCCAACCGTACACGTCTCGCGAACACACGTCCTCGCGTTGCGCGCTCGTGCGCACGCGTGCGTACGCTTCGAGCGCGATGGCAGTAACGCTCGCCCACGTGGTGGGTCGCAGACGCGCGCGCGTCGGCGCGCCGGCGGCGGTATCGCTCGCGCCGGCGGCGGAACGGGAAGCGCCGGCGTCGTCGCCGCCACCGCCGCCAGCCGCGTCGTCGTTCTCTGAATCTGAATCTGAATCTAATAAATCCGCGTAGCTCTGATAGCCCCCACGGTTCGAGCGCACGACGGACACGTCGCTCCCCGGGCCCGGCACCGGGTCGCCGAGCGACCGCGCGGCGTCCTCGCGTCCGCGACGAAACTTGCGCAGCCCGAGCGGCACCAGATCACGCACCAACGCCTCGCGCGCGTCGTTCGTCAGCGTGAATACGTGCACGACGTCTGCGTCGGCCGCCGGGCTCGACGTCGACGCCTCGGCGATGTCGTAGGCGTCGTGCGTTTGGAAAAAGCTGTCCCGGTCGAACGCTTTTTGGCCGTCGTTGAGCGGCCGTGGACGCGCCGTGGATGCGTCGATGCGCGCGAGGGTGGCGATGTCGACCGCGTGTACGCCGTCGGCGGCCGCTATCAGCGTCGGGAGGTTCATGACGCGCGCGCGAGACGACGACGACGACTGCAGCGCTCGAGCTTTCGTTGTTGGTTATTAAAGTCGCGACTTACGACGACGGTAATTTTAGCCTTGGAACCCGACCAAACCTCGACCCTCGACCGAGGGCGTGTACGCTTGACCACCCTTACTTTTGTTTTTGGCGACTTTGCCCACGAGCTGACGAACGCGACGCTGGTCGGCGGTTTGCGTGCGAGCTTTGATTTCGCTCGGGTCGATTTCGAGACGCGGCTGCTTGACGTACTGCGTCGACGAACGCTCGGGAACCATGGCGTGGTGGCGGTAACCGCGCTCACCATACTTTGGTTCGTCGCTCGCCGCGTCCGCGTTCGTACCGACGTCGGCGGAATGGTCGACAGCGCTCGTCTTGCTCTTTTTCGGGCGACGTTCGTCCGTATCGACGGTTTCCCGGCCGACGTGAATATCGCCGTAGTGCGACGAAAGTTCGTACACCGGACGCGACCACTTCTCCACGAGCTTCTTGCACACAGTTCTGTTTTTTGGCGTCTCTTCCTCGAGCGTGGACAGGAATAGGATGTTTCTACCCAGTCCCGATCGCTTGAGCTCATCCTTGCGTTCGTGCGAATCCGTCGACACGGGTAACTGCTCGATGAGCTTGATTAAGCTCGTACGTATGGTCAAGTTGGGCAAGTTTCCATCGGGCAACAAGTCTAACCACGCTCGAAGGACGCTCAAGAGCCCGTGGCGCAAAAATGCTTCGTGCAATTCCACCATTTTCAACTTGCGTTCCACCTCCGGCAAGAGCTTCAACTTCTTCACCGCCGGCTTCCCCGCGGCGTACGCCCGCGCGTCTTCCTCCACCGCGATCTCCATCTTGGACAAAAAGTCTAACACCTCCATTCTCGCCGTCTCATCGCTCTTCTTTCTGCGCTTCCCCTTCCCGCCCGGCGCGAACAACTTTTCCAATTCGTCGTCGCTCTCCTCCGCCTCGCTCGCGTACCCAACCTTCCCATCCTCATCGTCCGACATATTCGCCCATTTATCCTTATCCGCCACTCCATCGTCATCGATGAACGCGTCGTCCTCCGCCGTTCGCGGCGCGACGTACTCCTCGTTCTGTATGGCGTCGAAATCGACGCCGCCGTCGTCCCGTCCCCGGCTCTTACCCTCGCGTCCCCCCTTTCCTCGTTCCTTCTCTTTCCGCCCTCGCTGTTTCTTCGCCTTCAACCGTCGCAGCGCCGCGTCGTCCTCGTCATCGTCGTCCTCGTCGTCCGCGACGCGTCCGCGCGCCTTCCCCGCGTCGTTCGCGTCGTCATCGTCTTCGTCGTCCGATCCAAACAGATTCGCCAGCACCTCCTTCTTCGCGTCCTCGCTCGCGCGT
>Ga0209666_1003780_pt1 | contig 10917 bp, 10 predicted proteins | sample SaaInlV_125m_DNA_FD_184679 | JGI IMG/M metagenome (GOLD analysis project Ga0209666, IMG submission 184679) | Marine microbial communities from expanding oxygen minimum zones in the Saanich Inlet - Saanich Inlet SI037_S3LV_10m_DNA (SPAdes)... | ecosystem: Environmental > Aquatic > Marine >...
GCATGGTATTATTTTTACCAGCTTTTTTCCAACGTTTTTTCTGATATTCATAGCGAGGAAATTCTATATTGAGCATCCCGAGTCTCCACATTTTTAGTGCACCCATTCCCATGCGACTGCCAATTAAGATATAAAGGATACTAATTGTAGCAATACGGATACTGTCACCATCACCATACACCCAAGCGATAATTCCAATAAGAGTAACGCCCCATGGCCAACCAATATCAACATAAGACATACGTCCAGTACGCCATGTCGGTAAACATACTACCAATGCAAATAATAGTAGTTGTAGTGCACCATTAGTAAAACTAATTAAGCTTAGATTTTTGGTAAAGATTAAAAGTCCCCAGCCTAAAATAAATGGGACTAAAGGATAAAAATATTTCATTCAGATGAGCTGTATTTGTTAGAGTCCAAATCCACCACCATGGCACATTAAAATTTGTCCTGTGACATAGTTGGATTCGGGAATACAAAACATGTAAATAGCACCAGCTGCTTCTACGGGAGTTCCAGGTCTTCCAAGTGGAATCATAGTCTTAGCTGATTGAAATACAGCAGAATTAACCCCCACTTTGATTTTGTTTCCTTCAATATCAATCAATGATTCTTCTTTTTCTGCATCAGCATCGGTTAATCGTGTTTTGATCAGACCAAATCCTACTGCGTTTACATTCACATTGTAACGACCCCATTCTTTTGCCATCGTTTTTGCCATTCCTACTACACCAGCTTTTGCTGTTGCGTAGTTGACTTGCCCAGCATTCCCATTCATGCCTGATGTGGATGAGATATTGACCACTTTCCTAAAATTTGTAATCCCTTTTTCTTTTTCTTCTAGAAATAATCGTTTGATATGCGGTTGAGCGGCTCTTAAGATTCGGAAAGGAGCAGTTAGATGACAATCTAGAATAGCTTGCCATTGTTTATCATCCATTTTTTGAATGACATTGTCCCAAGTATATCCTGCATTATTTACGATAATGTCTAGTCCATTAAACGTGTCTAAAGCAGTATTGATAAAGTTGTCTGCAAAATCGTCTTCAGTAACACTTCCAACGCATGCTACAGCTTTTCCACCCATTGCAATGATATCTTCTACTGTTTGATGAGCTGGATCAGCATCGAGATCATTAACAACGATATGTGCACCATCTTTTGCTAGCATTAAGGCTAGTTCACGACCGATACCTCGCCCAGAACCTGTGATTAATGCAACTTTTCCTTCTAATTTATTTCCCATATTAAAATCCTAACGACTTCCCAATGATCTCTTTCATGATCTCAGTGGTACCGCCATAAATTGTTTGTACTCGTGAATTTACATAAGCCTTAGCAATTGGATATTCTAAGATATATCCATACCCACCATGTAACTGTAAGCATTGATCTACAACTTTGAGTTCTAGCTCTGTTATCCACCATTTAGCCATTGCCGCTTTTTCCGGAGTAAGCTTTTTATCGTTTAGTTCAAAGACGCATTGATCATAAAATGTACGTGCAATTTCTGCCTCTGTTGTCATTTCAGCTAACTTAAATTTTGAATTTTGAAAGCTTCCAATTTTTTGTCCAAATGCTTTACGTTCATGACAGTATTTGATTGTCAATTCAAGGACAAATTCAATGACTGCAATTGATCCAGCTGCAATAGATAGCCTTTCTTTTGGAAGACTCTCCATCATATAGTAAAATCCCTTACCTTCTTCACCAAGTAAATTATCTTTAGGAACTTTAACATCTTTAAAAAACATTTCAGCAGTATCTTGAGCTATTTGACCCATTTTATGTAGTTTATTGCCACGTTCAAATCCTTCCATGCCACGCTCTAAAACAATTAAACTAATACCATGCGCACCATTTTTTGAATCTGTTTTGCATGCCACAATCACTAAGTCGCTTAATAAGCCATTTGTGATAAATGTTTTACTTCCATTTACTACATAATGATCACCCATATCTTTTGCAGTTGTTTTAATAGCTGCTAAATCACTACCTCCACCTGGCTCTGTCATAGCTAATGCACCAATAGTTTCTCCGCTACAAATTTTTGGAAGCCAACGTTTTTTCTGTTCTTCATTACAATGTCTTATAAGGTAGGGTACAACCAAATCATTTTGTACAGAGTGTCCAAACCCAGGATTTTCTGCCCTTACGCTTTCTTCAATTAAAATGGTATTGTATCGAAAATCATCAATACCCATTCCACCATATTCTTCAGGAACATCTATTCCAAAAAAATTATTTTCCCCAGCTTTTAGCCAGACTTCACGAGATACCATTCCATCTTTTTCCCATTGCTCATTGTTAGGTTTGCATTCACGATCCATAAATGTGCGGACTGCATCCTGAAATATCATTTGTTCTTCTGTTAAATTTTCTTTCTTCATAAGTAATTCCCTCTATTATTTAGTATTGTATTTTACATATTTTTTTATAATTATACTTTTATAACTTTTTGGAGTTATAAATCAAAAGTGCGGAGTATAATTGACTTTAAAATATGTAAAGTGTACTTTACCTATTTGCAAAATGAAAAAAAGAGGGGATAATGACTACAAATAAAATTTTATCTATTACATGCGTTGTTGCAATTGCTAGTACCTTAGGACTCGCTTACTTCTGGGATGATTTTCTTGGAGGGTTGAGTGTTAACGTGTCCATGGACAGAGAGCTTGCTTTAGAAGAAGCAAAAGCTGCATCCGAAGAGTTTGAAATACTAGGAAACAATCTTGATCAGGCAGCAGCATACTCATTTAGCTCAAGCTTACGAGATTATGTAGAACTCAAGCAAGGTGGACGTGAAAAGTTTCAATCAATTATTGATAGCGATATTTTTTCCCCCTACAATTGGGTTGTAAGAACATTTAAAGAGGGGCAAGTAGCTGAAGCAACTTTTGCATTTAAGCCAGACGGTTCTTCAAATGGTTATCGTGTTAAAATTCCAGAAGATCATGATTTAGATAGTTTGTCAGAAGAAGACGCCCTCAGTTTAGCAACTCTAAAAATTAATGATCATTGGTCTGGAAACTTTGCAGACTATTCATTAATTGAATCATCTTTTGAGGAAATGCCAAATAGTAGAGTTGACCATTCTTTTGTATTCGAGCATAAACTTCAAGACATTGGAGATGCAAAGTATAGGTTAAATGTTGACGTATCAGGATCAATGGTAAGCTCTGTATCCCCAAGCGCTTTTATTCCAGAATCATTCAATCGTGAATTTGCTAATATAAGATCAGATAATGATACCATTGCAATGTTTGCAAATTTTGCTTTTCTAGGTGTTTATATGTTAATAATAGGCGTAGGATCTATAATTATTTTTTATCGTACCGGTTGGTTGAGATGGAAATCATCATTATTAGCCGCAGCCTTTATTGCTACAACTAGCACATTAGTACAATTAAACTTTTATCCTACTATGTGGATGGCTTATGATACCGCTACTAGTAAGTCACAGTTTATGATAGAGGGACTATTAGCTATGCTAGCAAATGGGGTAGTGAACTTCTTACTTTTTGGTGCAACTTTTGTTATTGCAGAGTCGCTAACAAGAAGAGCATTCCCAGAACATATTCAATTATGGAAAACATGGACAATGAATGTTGCTAATTCAAAGCGAGTATTAAATGATACGATATTTGCTTATCTAATTGTTCCAATTAAACTAGCTATTGTCGGTGCATTTTATATTCTTATGGAAAAATATTTTGGATTCTGGTCTCCAGCAAGTAGTATGGCCGATCCAAATTATTTAGCATCTATTTTCCCTTGGTATACAGGAATTGCTATTTCACTACAGGCAGGATTCTGGGAAGAAATGCTATTTCGTGCTGTTCCAATTGGGGCAGGAGTCTTGATTGGACAGAGATATAATATGCGTTTTACTGGCCTTGCTATTGCAATGGTACTACAGGCATTAATTTTTGGAGCAGGACATGCTAATTATCCTGCACAACCTTCCTATGCTAGAGTGGTAGAATTATTCTTACCGTCTATTATTGTTTATGGAATGTTGTATTTGAAATTGGGAGTTATCTTTGGTGCAATTACACACTATTTATATGATGTTTTACTGTTTTCATTACCGATATGGTACTCTAGTGGCTATGTTGTTGATAAATTTATGACAGTGCTTTGTGGAGCTATTCCTTTGCTTGTGATCTTATATTTTAGAATGAAAGCAAATGGATGGGCTGAACTAGATAATAAGGCATTAAATAAAGGATTTAAACCAACCCCACCTGAGATATCAAAGCATAAAGAAGAGTCGAAAACTATGGTACAAGATGGAGCTCCATTAAATAAGAAGATCTTATTAGGATCTATAATATTTATTGTGATAGGAATGACATCATTAAAGTTTAGCGATTCTGATATTTCTATAGATTCGCCAAGCATAGATCGTGGGCAGGCTATTAGTATTGCAGAAGAATTTCTTTCTGCAAATGATATAGAGCTAGCTGCAGGATATGAAGGCTATGCAATGATTACCACTACCTACCCCGGATCACGTTTCATTTGGGAAGAGTTAGGGTCTGATACTTTCAATGACCTTTTAGGCTCTTACGTGTTAGGGCCAAGGTGGAAAGTTCGTTTTGCTAAATTTGATGGCGAAGTAGAAACAAGGGCAAGAGAAGTAGTGGTTTCAGTAGATTTTGAAGGAAAACCTATTCGCTTTTACAACAAATTTCCTGAAAATGAAGCAGGAGCTATCTTAAGTCAAGCTGAAGCTAAAATAATAGCAGATCAAGCTCTAAGTGATCACTTTAATTTAAACCAAAGTATGGTAAGCTTAGTCAGTGCAATTGAATCTCAAAAGCCAGAACGATTAGACTGGATATTTACTTACAAGGAAAATAAGAATGTAAACTATGAAGGTTCGCAACTTGAAAGCGTCATCACTGTTTCAGGTGACCAGCTTGCTGGATTTTCACAATCTATTTATGTTCCTGAAGAATGGTCAAGAATGATTCGAGACAGAGAAGGATTTTCTGGAATGCTTGCAATGTTATTTTCTATTCCGGGAGGTTTATTTATCGGTGGATTATTATTAATACGTTCTTTTAAGATGTTGATGGATAGTAAGCTTAATTTGAGAAAAGGAGCATTTTTTGGTGCAATAATTTTTGTTAGTGCTATTATTGCCTTTTTCAATGATTCGTCATTCTTTATGACATTACCTACAGACCAACCAATAGGAAATTTAATGACAACGATGTACATATCTGCTATGATAGGATTCTTAGTAGTAGCATTGGCCCAAGTCTTATTTTTTGGTGGTCTAGGTACCATGTTAAAGCCAACTTTAAATCGTAGTTCAATCTCAGATTCTATAGTTGGAGGATTTATTGCTGCATTATTAGCAACTACAGTTGCCATGATAGCTGGATCATTCCAATTAGATCTTAATCCAAATTTTCCTAGAATAGCTCTGTCAGGATTATATTATCCTGTGTTAGATACTTTTAATATTTATGGAGGATTCGTTGCTGTAGCATTTAGTTTATTCTTTGCTAAAACTCTATTTGAAATCACAGATGGATATGTTAATACAGTAAAGTCTAATATCTACGGAGTTTTGCTAGTGATGTTTGTCTATGGCGGTACTATTGAAATGCAATATACTATTGGACCATCATTGATAGCGATTATACTATATTCTACTTTATTATTTTTAGTATATAAATTTATTATTAAAAATAACTATATGTTGATACCGTTCATGGTGTTATTTGGAAGAATTATTAGCACTTTCTCAAGTAATGAGTTGGGTGCGTTTAATTCTTATCCTAATGAAGCACTATTTATGGTAGCATCTTATTTAGTAGGAATAGTGGTATGGGTACAATTAACAAAGTTCTTCTTTGATACAGATCAATAGTTTAAGTTGATATATAATGAGTAAGAAAATATTATTTTTCTTTGCAGCAACAGGATTACTGGTGGTGAATAACCTCTTTCTCTACTGGCAGTTTTTTGAATTCGATTTTGCTATTTTTTTAGCTAATACGATAGGTGTAGCATTATTTATAGAGGCATTTATGCTCATGCTATTATTTGCCTATTATTTTAAGCATCATCCTATCGGTAAGTATAAATGGTATTGGCTAATTATTTTGTCTTTATTGGGCAGTTTATTGTTTGCACTTCCTTTTTATTACTGGCTTAACACAAAGGATAAAAATTAGTACATTCCGTTTATGTCTTTTAAGAATAAAACAGTAATTATTACTGGAGCCTCGTCTGGAATTGGAGAGGAAACTGCCAAAGCATTTTTGTCTTCAGGCGCAAAAGTAATCTTAGTATCTAGAAGCAAAGAAAAGATGGAAGCGTCTTTTAAATCTTATGACAAGAGTCAATGTGTAATATATCCTTTTGACCTATCTCAATTAGATAAAATTGATTCATTTGTAAATACAATTATTAAAAATGAAGGCCCTATTGATATTTTGTTTAATAATGCTGGTATTGGATCGGAGAGCTTATTTGAAGATATAGATTTAAGCGTATTTCATGAGGTAATGCAAGTAGATTATTTTTCAGTTGTCTACTTTACAAAATCTATTTTAAGACATATGGTAGATAACGGAGGAGGTCAAATTGCTACAAATACTAGTGTAGCAGGATTAATTACTTCTAGGAAAAGAACGGTGTATTCATCCGCAAAATTTGCATTACATGGATTTCTTGACTCTCTTAGGCTTGAGGTTGGGAAGCATAACGTAGATATAACTATTATTGCACCCGGTAAGGTGATAACAAACTTTGGAAAAAATAAATTAGATTCTCAGGGTAATCCTTTTGGTAAAAATTCCTCAATGCCTTTTGGGCTGTCATCAAAAAAGGCTGCAAAAATAATTCTGAAAGCTATTAAAAATAAGAAAAGACAAGTCATCGTTTCAAAATGGGGTGATATTGCATGGTTCGGAGTACTTGTTTATAGATTCTTTCCTAGCATATATTTCTTTTTAGCAAAAAGAATAGACGCATAAAAGAGTACATATGAAATATTCCATTCTAGAAGATCCGAGATATCGTCATTTAGCACAGCCTAAATCAATTCTATTTAAAATTCTATCCTTTGTTTTTGATTTATATGCTAACACAGTTTTGACATTCTATACTCCAGTTAAAGTTATAGGAAGGGAGAATATACCTAAAGACACACCCTTTATTTTTGCAAGTAACCATAACAGTCATATGGATATTGCTGTATTAGCATATTCAACACGTCTGGGTTATGAACGCTTCGGATTTTTAGCAGCAAAAGATTATTGGTTTGATAATAATTTTAGACAAAAATTCTTTAAAAACTTTATTAATCTCATTCCAATAAGCAGAAAGAAAAATCCAGAATCACTTGATCTGGAGGACACATTTACTTTATCAAAAGGATTTATTGGATTAGGCAATAATATCATCATGTTTCCAGAGGGTTCAAGGGGAGAGCCTGGTATTTTACAGCGCTTTAGAAAAGGAACAGTCAAATTCTCAATGGGACTAGATATTCCTATTTTGCCTGCAGTTATTGTTGGTACTGAAAATGCATGGCCTAAAGGGGAAAGCTTTATGAGACCTGCAAATATTACTATTAAAATTCTTCCACCAATTGCATCAAAAGACAAATCAAATTTAACAGAAAAAGCATATAATAAAGAGCTATCGACTCAAACAAAAAAATTAGAGAACATGATTATAAAAGCTTTGAAAGAATTTGAGAATAAATAATTAAGAATTTTGAATCGTAATAATTGTGCCTGCTGAATCTAAAGAACAAGTGTAGCTTGTTAATGCACCGGTTGCCGGACCTGAAACTACATTTCCATTTAAATCAAAAATTGAATTATGGCTTGGGCATAATAAATTATTTCCTGCACTATTAATATTCACAGTATTATTTGCATGCGTACATCTTCTTGATAAGGCTCTAACGCCTGCATTACTTGTTCTAAGAACAATTATTCCTCTAGAATCAAATGTGTCACTACCACTTAATTGAATACCATTTCCAGGAGTTTGAAGCGTAGTATACATCATAGAAGTATCAATTGTGATTGTTCCTGTAGCAGCATCATAAGTATATCCTGTATCAGTATCGCCACCACCATTATTATCATCGCCACCACCATTATCACCGCCACCAGCATCACCACCAGGATCTACAGGCCCTGTTGGAGACGACCCACCACCACCACAAGCTTGTAAGATAAAAGCTGTACTTCCAATCATGGTTAGTGTGGTTGCTTGTTTCATGAAATCACGACGTGATGGATCGGAAGGTTTTTCCGAATTACAATCACATTCACATGATTCAATTTTTTTGGGTAACTTAGAGTTGTTCATACTTAGTATTAAATATTACTACTAAAAAATGTCGTTACAAAGAAAACTTATAATACTATCAATCTTTTTATTGTTCTCAACGATAAAAGCACAATCTATCGTGACTCAGGAAAGCTATGATAATAGATTTACTCCACAAGAAATTGGATTACCTGACAATATGCCTTATGTAAAATCTATTATATGGGGAAAAGAGGGCGTCTTTAGAAAATTAGATATTGGACCTGACACTAGAATAGAAGAACTAAAGCTCAGACGTAAAATGTTAAAACATCATCAATGGATAGGTATTTTGACTTTAGCTGGCTTAGCTTATCAGTATGATGTAGGAAAAAAATTATATGATGGAAATGATAGTGATTATTGGGATAAGCACTATGATCGACACAAGGCTATGGGCTATTTTACCTATGCCACTTACATGACCGGTGCATCCCTTTCTATTTTTGCACCCCCTGCTAGAAAATATGATAATAATTTCTCTTCAATTAAGTTTCACCGTACAATGGCTATTCTTCATTTTTCTGCAATGATGGCACAACCATTCTTAGCCAAAGCAGCAGTAGCCGATGGTAAAAGATATAATGATTTGATGGATGCTCATTTAAAAGCAGGAACAGTAGCTTTTTTTGCACTAAGCCTAGATGCGTTAGGAATTACGTTTTTTAAATGAGAAAGCTGATCATCATTCTGTTTTTTCAAGTTGCATTTGCACAAGGAGTGCCAGTTACAATTGATATAGAGCAAAGCTTTATTTCTTATGATGGAAGGCACCCTGCTCATAATTGGACGGGCGTATCAAAAGAGATTAAGGGTTCATTTATTTTTGACAAAGATAACCCCACTGCTTCAAATGTAGACTTATTTGTTCCTGTATTTAGTTTTGATAGTAAAAATTCAAATCGTGATTCCAATATGTTAGATGTTATTGAAGATTATTTTTACCCAACAGTCAGCTTCACTTCATCAGAAATATTAAAAGAAGAGAATCAATATTATATTAAGGGGCTTTTATTTTTCCATGGTATTAAAAAAGAGATAACCATACCGGTAAACTTTACTTTAGATGATAAAAAAATTAAAGTAGATGCAGATTTTTCTATAAGCTTGACGGACTATAAAATTAAACGTCCTTCATTATTAACTATAAAAATGAAAGATGACATTACAATTAAGCTCTTCTTAGTTGGTTCTATTTAATCGATAAGATAATCCTGCTAAAATAACAGCAATCATAACATCTTCGATAGGGGTTGCCTGGGGATATCCAAAATTCCATATACAAACAAGGATTAGCCAGATAAAAAAAGTTTGATTAAGCATTCAGGATAGTATTACCCAAAAAAATACCAAGTTTTATTAGGTACCATTACCAGCATAAAAAAAATAAAGTGAATTACAGTAATTATTCCAAAGATTTTCAAAACTGTTATTGTGTTGTTATCCATATTTTTTATTTACCTATTAAACGCTTTAATATAGTGATTTCTGGAAATAAAATATGAACCCTTTTTTGATAATCTTTGTAGGCGGGTCTTGTACGAAGAATTTTGATTTCGATCCAAGGAATGCTAGCATACCAAAACATTAATGTCATTGCAATAGGAGCAAGAATCAAATATGTCATTCCAGTATATGCATTTCCGAATAAGAATATTCCCCACCAGAATAAGATTTCACCATAATAATTTGGGTGCCTTGAATAATTCCATAAACCTGTTTTTATAATCCCTTTTTGGTGTGGATTTTCTTTTCTAAATCGATGAAGTTGCGCATCAGAAATAATTTCATATAAAACACCTATAATACATATAAAAAATCCAGCATATGCTTGCATACTTGTATCTGGAATAGCTTCTTGCAATGATAGAGTTGCTCCCATTGGCATACAGCAGAAAAATACAATTAATGTTGGAAAGAAATGAATACCACCAAAGTTTCCTAGGATTTCAAAAGAGCTACCTAACTTTTTTCTCATATCAATATAGCGCCAATCTTCATGATGCAAACCTTCCCAAGTTTTTATCCAATTTGTTGTTAAGCGTATAGACCAAAATAACATAGCATAAATTAGTAAGCTAGAAGTCTCGCTTAATACGAAGTCTTGTTTCCATACCCAAAATAAGAGGATAAATGGGGGAATTACCGACCAATATGGATCATAGAATGAGGAGTTTTTATATGCAACACTGAAACCATAAATCACAAATGTTGCTATTATATCAGCAATAAAGACTTGAAACATATCTCCTAAGTGAAGAGTGTATGAAATAGAAAGATATCCTAAGCCTATTGCCATGATATAGGCGAATAATACGGTAAGCAATCCTTTAGTTTTTGTCGTCATTTACTATTGATCCAATATTAAGATTTTCAGATACTAAATATATATAACCTACAATAATACTGTATAGTAGAAAAATGCTATGCATAACAATAGCGCCTGTTTGTGCTAACTCTAAATTGAAACCATATAAATTATGTAGACAATAAATTACCGCTAAATGATATGTTCCAATTGCAGCCGGAGCAATAGGCAATGAAGTAACAATACTAGATATGATA